>Ga0182030_10003653_pt1 | contig 32914 bp, 33 predicted proteins | sample 812S3MmetaG_FD_121299 | JGI IMG/M metagenome (GOLD analysis project Ga0182030, IMG submission 121299) | Permafrost microbial communities from Stordalen Mire, Sweden - 812S3M metaG (Illumina Assembly) | ecosystem: Environmental > Terrestrial > Soil > Wetlands > Permafrost | place: Sweden... | reverse complement strand
CGATCTCGCCGTCTTCGGGCCAGACCTGCCCGTCGAGCCATAGGGCGGGCCAGTTGGCGACCGTCCCGCTGGCGGTCGCCGGCAGGGTGGCCTTGAACTCGACGAAGACGGGCTTGGTCGGCGTCGGGGCGATCTGGAACCCGGTGTGCCCGGGCTGGCTGTCATCGGGGTTGGTGCTCACCAGGCCACCACTCTGGGGGCTGTTGAGTTGCAGGGCCAGCCCATTGGCGCCGACGGACACGTTGGAGGACAGCATCGTCGTCCCGTTGGACACCTTTCCGCTGCCGAACCAGTCGGGCGACCACAGGCTCGTGTTCAACGAGCCCGTGTTGAACTCGTCGTCGAAAACCATGGTGGTGGGGGCGTCCGCACTGGCTGGGGCGTTGGGGACGGTACCGGCACCGTTGCTCGACGCAGTGGGGGTGGGGATGGTGGTGGTCGTGGTCCTGACCGTGGTCGTGGTCGTGGTCGGCGGCAGCGGGGTCGTCGCATGGGTGACGCTGGCGGTGACCGGGGTGGCGGGGTGGACCGTGGTTGTGGTGACGGTCGTCACGATCAGGGTCTTGGTCGGCTTCACAATGGTCTGGGTCACGGTCGTCACGGTCGTGGTCGGGGTGGGGTGGGTGACGACGGTCGTAGAGGGTGCGGTGACCCGTAGCCGTTGCACAGTGCCCGCCCTGCCGCGGGAGCCCGAGACGGAGCCGCGGGCCGCGGCGTTTGAGTTCGTATTGAGCGTGGCCGCGGCGGAGAGCGGCCCGAGCTTGGCCGCCGGGTCCATCGTCTGACCGTTGGGCGAGCCGGAGTGTTGGCCGCCGAACCCGACCAGGAGAGCGGTCAGGACCACCGCGGCCAGCCCGAATGAGGCGGTCGGGGCCAGCAGGCGCCGCCGCATCGAGACCCGTCGAGCGTGTTTGGGTGACCTTCTCGCCGCATGTTTCGCCTCGCGTTTGGCGAGGTGCACTCGCGGGGTCGGTCGAAGTTTGCCCTGCAAGTGATCGGTATTCGAATTATCAAAGCTCATAAGTAGTTTTTGAGTTCTCCAAAGGTCTTGAGTGCCGTAGCCCGGATATGTCCCAGGGTGTTGTGTGTGGGGGGCTCAGCGCTTGTCGAGTTGCTCCACGCCTCGACTTTTCAGATCGGATCCGACAATCCGGACCGCAACCTCACCGACTGCTCATGCCTCACTGATTAGCGCCCAAGTCGCTCGTGACACAAATCGCAATCTGTTCGCGCGGAAATTCGGCGGGGTCCGATGTGGAGCGGAGGGAGTGGGATTCGAACCCACGGAGGCTTGCGCCTCACAGCTTTTCAAGAGCTGCGCATTTGTCCGCTCTGCCATCCCTCCAGGCCAGGCATGCTAGGGGAGATCCGTCTGCGGCGGGGGCCCGACGGGTGAGCTGATCGCCCCGTCAGGCCTGAGCCGGCGGCGCCTGCCCTCGCGGGTACCACTGCTGGTACTACCTGTCGGAAGCGCTCTGATCGCGCAGGCGGCCGCGCAGGCGCCCGCGCTCGGCCTGGGCGAGGATCACCTTGCGCAGGCGCACGACCTTCGGCGTCACCTCGACGCATTCGTCGTCGGCGATGAACTCGAGTGCATGTTCGAGTGAGAAATTCATCACCGGTGTCAAACGTTCGAACTCCTCGGCCGTCGAGGAGCGGATGTTGTTCAGCTTCTTCTCCTTAGTGGGGTTGACGTCCATCTCCTCCTGGCGCGCGTTCTCGCCGATGACCATGCCCTCGTAGACATCCTCGCCCGGACCGACGATCAGGGTGCCGCGCTCTTGCAGGTTCATCAGGGCAAACGTCGTCGTCAACCCGCGCCGGTCGGCCACCATGGAACCGTTGCGGCGCGTCTTCAGCTCGCCGTGCCACGGCGCCCACCCGTCGAAAATGTGGTGCAGTACGCCGGTGCCCCGCGTCTCGGTCAGGAACTCCGTGCGGAAGCCGATGAGCCCCCGCGCCGGTACCCGGTAGTCGAGACGGACCCATCCCGTTCCATGATTGACCATCTCGGTCATGGTTCCCTTGCGCAACGCCAGTAGCTGGGTCACGACACCGAGGTAGTCATCGGGCACGTCGATCGAGACGCGCTCGACCGGCTCGAGCACCTTGCCGTCTTCTTCACGGGTCACGACCTGGGGTTTCCCGACGGTCAGCTCGAAGCCCTCCCGCCGCATCGTTTCGACCAGGACGGCCAACTGCAGCTCGCCCCGGCCCAGCACCTCCCACAGGTCCGGGCGATCGGTGGGAGCGACCCGGATGGCGACGTTGCCCACCAGTTCGGAGTCGAGCCGGTTCTTGAGCAACCGGGCTGTCAGTTTGGTCCCGTCGGCACCCGAGAGGGGAGAAGTGTTGATCCCGATGGTCATCGCCAGGCTCGGTTCGTCGACGGTGATCGCCGGCAGCGGGATGGGATTGTCGGCGTCGGCCAAGGTTTCGCCGATGGTCACCTCGGCCAGCCCGGCGATGGAGACGATCTCGCCCGGTCCGGCGGACTCCGCCGGCACCTGCTCGAGCGATTCGGTCACATACATCTCGGTGATCTTCGCCTTCTCAATGGTCCCGTCGACCTTGCACCATGCAATGGTGCCGCCCTTCTTGAGCTCGCCGTTGTAGACGCGGCAGATGGCAAGCCGCCCTACGTAGGGCGAGGCGCTGAGGTTGCAGACCAGCGCCTGGGTCGGTGCCGTCTCGTCGAACTGTGGCGCCGGGACGTGGTCGATGATGGCCTGGAAGAGCGGCGCGACATCTGTGCCCTCGACACCGCGCTCGGTGCTGACCCAGCCGGCGCGGGCGTTGGAGTAGAGGATGGGGAACGAGATCTGGTGCTCATCGGCATCGAGGTCGAGGAACAGCTCTTCGACCTGGTCCACCACCTCCTCGATCCGCGCATCGGCCCGGTCGACCTTGTTGATCACCAGGACGACGGGCAGCCGCGCCTCGAGTGCCTTGCGGAGCACGAAACGGGTCTGGGGGAGGGGGCCCTCGGACGCGTCCACCAGCAGGAGAACGCCGTCGACCATGGTCAGACCGCGCTCCACCTCGCCGCCGAAATCGGCGTGGCCAGGCGTGTCGACGATGTTCATCTTCACCCCGCCCCACCGCACCGCCGTGTTCTTGGCCAGGATGGTGATGCCCTTCTCACGCTCGAGGTCGCCCGAGTCCATGACGCGATCGGTCACCTCCTGGTGGGGACCGAACGCACCCGTCTGGCGCAGCATGGCGTCGACGAGCGTCGTCTTGCCGTGGTCGACGTGGGCGACAATCGCCACATTTCTGATGTCTTCGCGGTTCTGCATGGGGGCTTCCACGATAGGCCAGGTCAGAGCCCTCTCATGCGGCAGCCCTGCTTACCCCCTCACAATCGGCGGGAGTCACCCCTGTGTGGGCCAGCGTGCGGGCCACCGCAGCAACGCCATCGTCGAGTGCACGGCGATCGATCTCGAGCGTGACCAGGTGCCCGGAGTCGGGCCACCACCCCACCATCCGACCCGGTGGGAGGGAGCGGGGGGAGCACAGCACTTCGACCATCGCGGCCACGCTGAGCTCGGATCTGATGGTGGTGCGGCGGGGGCCCCCCACCACGACCAGGTGGACGGAGAGGGGAGACCCGGCTGGATCCCTGGCGACGGAACGGACCTCGGCACGGCCACGGAGCGCGAGGAGGGATGAGTGGGGGCTGTCCCACCAATGGTCCCGGCCGATGGTCGGTGGCTCCTCGAACGCACTCCAGTCCAGGGCGCACCACAGGCGGGTGGCCCACGTCACGGCGCCGGCCTGGACGGCGGCCCGGCCGGCCGGCGGTAGCCCGGCCAGCCAGCGGTCCATGGGTGAGGCTGTGTTCTCGCCCAAGTGCGCCGCACGTACCGCGTCGTCGACAGCGCTGATCACGCCGTCGATCGGTGACCGCACCGCCCCCGTGAGCAACGCACGCAGGCCGGCCAGGCCGAGGGCGCGCCGTGCCGTGCGGGCCGACCATGCGAACGGGGTGCGGGGGCTGACGCCATCCGGTGGCCCGAGCGCCTCGCGAACGTGGTGGTCGGTGAGACGGAACGACGCCCCGCCCGGTCGCGGAACGGCCAGGTCAGCCAGGGTGCGCGGAATGTGTCGCGCCGCGTCGAGCACGGAGGCGCGGTCATCGAGCGCGGCGGTGCCGAACGGCTCCAGCAGCGCGCGGGTGAGCCCGCGGGGGTTCGAGGTGCCGGACGCCGACGCCTCAGGCATCGCCGGTTCCGAGCGTCGACAGCCGCACGACCACATGGGACACGATCGTCCGCAGGTGCTCCTCGAGCACGTCCTCGACGCCGTAGCGCCCCGCGGCGGAGTGGAGGAGGGCGAGCCGGAACGGCGGTGTCCCGCTGCGCAATGTCTCGAGAAGGGCGAGGTAGTGCAGCGCGGTCCGTGCCTGGGCCCAGCGCCCCCCGGTCGTGAGCCCTAGCGCGCAGAGTGCGGCCCGGCCCGGGACGGGAGCCCCGACGAGGAGATCGAACACCCCGTTCAGGACCACCCTCCCCCCGGCCAGCGGAATGGCGACACGGTCGTGCGTCCGAGGCAGCCACCCCGCGGCGAACCGCGGCGTGAGGTTCAGCAGGTTCTCGAGGTGGACGCGCAGGGATACCGCGAGCGCGGTCCGCGCTTCCTCGGGCAGTTCGTCGACGTGGCGGGCCATGGCACTGCGACCCGGGTCGACGCGCAGGGCATCGAGCGCGTCCCCCAGCGGGTCCTCCACCTGCCCGGTGGTCACGACTTGCGCAAAGAGCGCGCGGATGAGGCAGGACCTCACCCATTCGGTCGGGTACGGATCTGTCGGCGTCTCGACCAGGTCGGCCGCCGCGACCGACTCGTCCCACAAAAGGCGCGGTCCGAGGAACAGTGGGGGCGCGTCCTCCCCCCGCCGTGCGACGAGCTCGGCCGCCGCATCCTCCAGCCAGGCCCGCAGTCCACCGGCCAGACCGGGGTCGAAACGGGGTCGCTGCCCCGATCCGTCGCGCAGGAGGGCGAGCACTTCGTCACGAGCGGCCGCCGGGCGGCCCGTCTCCAGACGAACCGCCGCGGGCTGGGCCGCCGACACCACGGGGGACCGGTCACCGGGGGTCGGTGGCGCCGGTGACCACAGTGCACCCTGCTCTTGCCTTGGGGCCACGAGAACCATGGGCGAAGTGTGCACCAGGGCTGTGACGCGGCACGTGGCCAGCGCCTGCGGCGCCCGCAAGGCTCCTCCGTGCTCGCCCCGGCGTCGTGCTCCTCTACCCTGGCTGGTGCGATGTCGTTCTTGCCCGCGCTGCTCTTCTCACGCCCCCGGCCGCTCCTGGCATCGGACGTGGCGTTCGGGGTCCTCTTCGGCCTCTTCATCGTGGCCCTGCTCGTCCTGATCGTCATCGTCCTCACCTGGGCCATCCGGCGCGACAAGCAGGGGCGGGCGGCCTGGCGGCAGCGCCAGCAGGACAGGAACTCCGCCGCCGGTGGGGACGTTCCTCCCGCTCCCCGTCCATGACCCCCCGTCCATGACCCCCCGTCCATGACCCCTCCCCCCTGGTCAGCGCTGCGATCGCGATGGGACGCCACCCGTGCCGCCCGTGCCCGGACCCACGCCGACTCCGACACGCCCGTGCCGGTGCACCGGACTGCCTTCGTGCTCGCCGGCGGGGGCAGCCGGGGGGCCGTCCAGGTGGGCATGCTGGGCGAGCTGACAGATCGGGGCATCCGGGCGGACCGGGTGTTCGGTGCCTCGGTCGGTGCCATCAACGGTGCCGCCTATGCCGGCAATCCCACCAAGGAAGGCATAGAGCGCATGGTCCGGATATGGCGCGACGTCAAGGGAGCGGACGTCTTTCCCAAGTCCGCTCTCGATGGCCCCTGGGCCTTCTTCCAGAAGCGAGCCTCGGTGCACTCCAACTCGGGACTGCGAGCAATCATCGAGGCGGGGATCGACTACGAGAACCTCGAAGACGCCACCATCCCCTTCGAGGTGGTGACCACCTCGCTCACCGACGGGCGGGAGCGCTGGTTGGCGCACGGGAACGCTGTGGAGGCCATTCTGGCCTCGTCGGCCATCCCCTCCATCCTCCCCCCGGTCGTCATCGATGGCGACGTCCTCATTGACGGTGGCGTCGTCAACAACGTCCCGATCAGTCGGGCCATGTTGGCGGGGTGCACACGGATCTACGTCCTGCTCTGCGGTCCCCTGCACTACCGCCCTCCTGCGCCCAGGCGCCCTGTCGAGGCCGCGTTGACTGCGTTCTTCGTGGCCATGCACGCCCGCTTCATGCGCGAGCTGGCCACGCTTCCCCCGGGAGTCGAGGTGGTGGTCTTCAACGGCGGCGGAGAGCCGTCGGCGCAGTACCGGGACTTCTCCGCCACTGCGGTGTTGGTCGAGGAAGGCCGGGCCGAAGTGGCAGAGGTGCTCGACCGTTACGCCGGGACCTCCCAGGACCTGACCCCGCACCGCCCGCCAACGCCGCCGCCGCACCTGGCGGCGACCCCTTCCACGTCGTCTCCGACCCCGATGCTGCTCTCGACCCCGACGCCCCCATCCCTGGCGTCATCATCCGAGACGCCCTCATCCGAGACGCCCGCATCCGAGACGACCACGACCCGGAGCCCGACCCCCGCACCCTGACCCCTACCCGCACCCTGACCCGGATCTGACCCCCGCACCCTGACCCGGACCCGACCCCGACCCCGACCCCGACCCCTGGGCCACGCCCGGTAACCTCCGGCCCGGTGGGCGACGACCGCTATCTGCTGCCCAATGCCGAGGAGGCCGCCGCCGAGCGGTTCGCCGCCTTCATCGAGCTCTTCGATCCCTCCACCTTCGCCCACATGGACCGTCTCGGCCTCGCCGCCGGCTGGCGGTGCTGGGAGGTCGGGGCGGGAGGCGACTCGGTGGTCCGGTGGCTGGCCCAAAAGGTGGGCCCAGAGGGTTACGTGCTGGCTACCGACATCGATGTGACCCGCACCAGGGCTGCCGCGGATCCGGCCAGCCGGCATGTCGAGGTGCGCGCCCACGATGTCGCCCACGACCCTTCCCCCGAGGGCCAGTTCGACCTCGTCCACGCCCGCCTGGTCCTGGTCCACGTGCCGGAGCGGGAGAGGGCCCTGGCCGCGATGGCGGGCGCCGTCCGACCCGGGGGCTGGCTGTTCATTGAGGACGCCGACCCGGCGCTGCAGCCGCTGAGCTCGCTGGAGGTGCGGGGGCCCGAGCAGGTGCTGGCCAACCGGTTGCGCTCCGGGTTCCGGGAATTGATGGCGTCGCGCGGCGCCGACCTGGCCTATGGCCGCACCCTTCCCCGCCTGCTGCGGGAGGCCGGGCTCGTCGATGTGCGGGCCGATGCGGCGTTCCCGGTCGCCCACCCGGCCTGTGCGCGGCTGGAGACGGCCACCATCCACCTCATTGCGGGCCAGCTGCTCGAGCACGGCATCGCGACACCCGACGAGATCGAGCTCCACCTGGCCAACGTGGCTGCCGGGCGGCTCGATATCACGCAGCCGCCGATGATCGCCGCCTGGGGGCGCCGCCCGTCCTGAGTCACCTCGGCGGCGGCCGCGCACCTCGGTGCACGTCTGTCACAGCATCCTGGTGAAATAGAGGGGTGACCGCTCCCGCTCTCCCGATGGTCGACCGCTTCCACCCGGCGGTGGCGGCGTGGTTCGCCCGCCGGTTCCCGGACGGACCGACACCCCCCCAGACCGCGGCCTGGCCCCACATCGCGGCGGGGAGTGACGTCCTGGTGGCGTCACCGACCGGTACCGGGAAGACGCTGACCGGATTCCTGGTGGCCATCGACGCCGCCTACCGGGCCGCCGACGCCGGAACGCTCAGGAGCGGGCTCCCCGAGGTGCTCTACGTCTCCCCCCTGAGGGCCCTCGCCGTCGACGTGCACGAGAACCTGCACGTGCCCCTCACCGAAATCCGGGACGAAGCGGCGCGGCTGGGCTACGGCGACCCCGGGCTGCGGGTCGCCGTGCGCACCGGGGACACGCCGGCCGCCGAGCGGGCCGCCATGCGCAAGAACGCGCCGGACATCCTGGTCACCACCCCCGAGTCGCTGTACCTGCTGCTGACCGCGCCCTCTTCCCGGGCGATGCTGCGTGGGGTGCGCACCGTCATCGTCGACGAGGTGCACACGCTGGCCCGCGACAAGCGGGGAAGCCACCTGTCGCTCAGCCTGGAGAGGTTGGACAGTCTGGTGACGGAGGCCGGCGGCCATCTGCAGCGCATCGGGCTCTCCGCCACGCAGCGACCGCTCGACGTCGTGGCCCGTCTCCTTTCCGGCGTGCACGACGGGCGCGAGCCGACGGTGATCGTCGACTGCGGTCACGCCCGCGACCTGAATGTGGCCATCGAGCTCCCCGACAGTGAGCTCGAAGCCGTGGCGAGCGGGCTGCAGCTCTCCGATGTGCTCGACCGGATCGCCGCGCACACGCGCGAGCACCGCACGACCCTGATCTTCGTGAACACCCGCAAAATGGCCGAGCGCGTGGCCCATCAGCTGGCCGAGCGGTTGGGCAGTGCCGAGAACGGTGGTGGTGACGTCGATGCCTCGCTTCTGGTGGCCGCGCACCACGGGAGCCTCTCGGCGGCCCGCCGACGGATTGTCGAGACCCGCCTGCGGGCCGGCGACCTGCGTGCGCTGGTGGCCACGGCCTCGTTGGAGCTGGGTATCGACGTGGGGCCGGTCGAGCTGGTGTGCCAGATCGGCTCGCCCCGCGCCATCGGGACCTTTCTCCAAAGGGTGGGGCGCGCCAACCACCAGCGCCACGGGGTGCCGGCGGGCCGGCTCTATCCGATGACCCGCGACGAACTGGTCGAGTGCACCGCGCTCCTGGCTGCCGTCCGCGAGGGGCGCCTGGATCTCCTGGAGCCTCCGGTCGCCCCGCTCGACGTCCTGGCCCAGCAGCTCGTGGCCGAAGTGGCCGCGGCCGAGGAGCGCGGCGTCGAGGAGATGTGGGACATGACCCGCCGGGCCGCCCCCTACGCCGACATGACCCGCCAGGACTTCGACGACGTGGTGGCCCTGTCGAGCTGGGGCATCGAGACCGGACGGGGGCGTCGCGGGGCCCATCTCCACCACGACGCGGTCAACGGGCGCCTGCGGGCGCGACGCGGCGCCCGCCTGGCCGCGTTGACCAGCGGGGGGGCCATTCCCGAGACCGGTGACTACCGGGTCGTCCTCGACCCCGAGGGCATCACGGTCGGGTCGGTGCACGAGGACTTCGCCGTCGAGGCGACCGCCGGGGACATCTTCCTCCTCGGCACCCACTCGTGGCGGGTGAAGAAGGTCGAGGTCGGCACCGTGCTGGTCTACGACGCCGGCGACCTGCCCCCGACCATTCCCTTCTGGTTGGGCGAGGCGCCGGCGCGCTCGGCCGAGCTGTCCATGGCGGTGAGTGATCTGCGCGCCGCGCTCGAACCACTCCTGCGCCAGGAGGACGGCGAGGCGGCGCGCCGCCTCGTGATGGAGCGGGCCGGCGTCTCCGTCGAGGTGGCGCAGCAGGTGGTGGCGTACTGTGCCGCCGGGCTGGCCGCGTTGGGCTTCCTCCCCACCCGCGAACGCATCGTGGTGGAGCGCTGCTTCGACGAGAGCGAGGGCACCCAGCTCATTGTGCACTCGCCCTTCGGCGGGCGCGTGAACCGCGCCCTCGGCCTGGCTCTCCGCAAGCGGTTCTGCGTGTCGTTCGACTTCGAGCTCCAGGCGGCCGCGGACGACGACACGGTGGTTCTCTCGCTCGGTCCCCAGCACAGCTTCCCCCTGGGCGACGTGCGGTCGATGCTCTCCTCGGCGAACGCGGCGGAGGTGTTGACCCAGGCCGTGCTGCCCCATCCGATGCTGGGTGCGCGCTGGCGCTGGAACCTGACCCGGGCCCTGGTGCTCCCGCGTCAGCGGGGCGGCAAGCGGCGCCCCATCCATCTCCAGAGGATGGAGGCGGACGACCTGCTCGCTGCGGTCTGGCCGTCGTTGGCCGCCTGCCAGGAGAATGCCGCCCCGGGGCCCGTCGTAGTGCCCGACCACGTGCTGGTGCGCCAGACCGTGGACGACTGCCTGCACGAGGGGCTCTCGGTGGAGGGCCTGGTCGACCTGTGGTCGAAGGTGGAGTCGGGGGCCGTCGCCATGCACACGGTGGAGTCGTCCGAGCCCTCGCCCCTGTCACACGGGATCCTCAGCGGGCGCCCCTTTACGTTCCTCGACGGGGCGCCACTGGAGGAGCGGCGCACCCGCGCCCTCTCGCTGCGCCGCGGCTTGGGTGCCCTCGGCCCCAACGGGCTCCCCGTGCCGGCCGACGAGCTGGACGCCCTCGATCCTGAGGCGGTGGCCCTGGTGCTCGGGCAGGTGCGGCCGTCCCTCCGCAACCCGGACGAGCTGCACGACCTGTTGCTCTCGCTGGTCGCGTGTCGACCCGTGCCCGAGTGGGCGACCTGGTTCGAGGCGCTGGTGGCCGATGGCCGCGCCCTCATGGTCGACGGATGCTGGGCGGCCACCGAGCAGAGGGAGGCCGCGGAGGGACTGCGCGAGGACGACGAGGCGGCGGCCGCCTGTGTCAGCGGACATCTCCAGCTGGCGGGCCCGGTCACCGTCCCCGAGCTCACGGCCGAAGAGCCGCTCCCCGCCGGGTCGCCGATGGGCGCACCGGTCACGCCGGCGCGGGCGCGCACGGCGCTCGCCCGTCTCGAGGCGCAGGGCTCGGCCATCGTGCTCCCCGATGGCCGCTGGTGTGCGCGCCACCTCCTCGTCCGCCTGCACGGGGCCAGTCGTCAGCGTCGCCGGGGCCTGGTCGATCCGGTACCCATCAGTGACTTCGTGCGCTTTCTCACCGGCTGGCAGCACGCCACGCCGTCCACCCGGGCCGAGGGCCGGGCCGGGCTGCTCGCCGTGCTCGAGCAGCTGCAGGGGATCGAGGCCCCGGCCGCCGAGTGGGAGGCCCACATCCTGCCGGCGCGGGTCGAGGGCTACGACGCCCGCTGGCTGGACGAGCTCTGCCTCTCGGGCGAGGTCGTCTGGGGCCGGTTGACCCCCCGACCCGAGCGGGCCGGCCGGGCCGGGACGCCTTCGCCGTCCACCCCGCTGGCCTTCTTGGTCCGGGAGGACCTGCCGTGGATGCTCCGCGCGGTGCGGGGAGACACCGAGGCGGCGGAGCCGGAGGTGGGTGCCGCGGCCGACGTCCTGGCGGCACTGCGCGCCCGCGGCGCCTGTTTCAGACCCGAGCTCGCCACCCTGGCCGGCCGGCTCCCCGCCGAGGTGGACGAGGGGTTGTGGGATCTGGTGGCCCGCGGCATCGTCACCGCCGACGCCTTTTCTGCCGTGCGGTCCCTGCTCTCGGCCCGCGATCGCTGGAGCACGCGTAGCTATCGCCGTCCCGATGGCCGGCGCGGGACCGGGCGCTCAGGTGCCGTCCGCCCCGGGTTGGCGCGTCGTCGTGCCCCGGTGGGGAGCGGCATCGGGGAGGGGCGGTGGTCGCTGCTCCCGGTCGACGATGCGGTAATGGCCGAACCGACACAGCCCGCCGACGAGGAGCTCGCCGAGTCGGTGGCCGCTCAGCTGCTGACCCGCTGGGGCGTGGTGGCCTGGGAGGTCTGGGGGCGCGAGTCGTTCCACGTCCCCTGGCGCGAAGTGGTGTGGGCCCTGCGCCGGCTCGAGGCGCGTGGTCTGGCCCTCGGTGGTCGTTTCGTGGTCGGGCTCTCCGGAGAGCAGTACGCGCTGCCCGAAGCGGCGGCGGACCTGCTGAAGACACACCGCCGCACGCCCAGCGGCGAGCAGCTGGTGGTGGCGGGGGCCGATCCGCTCAATGTGACCGGTTCCATCCTCGGCGGCACGCGTGTCCCGACCAGACGGAACCAACGGGTGATCTTCCGCGATGGCGTCGTGGTGGACGATCTCCGTGCCGGCTGAACGGCGCAGCATCGATCTGAATGCCGACATCGGCGAAGCCGGCGATGACGCCGGCTTCGCCCTCGAGCGCGCCCTTCTCGGCCTCGTCACCTCCGCCCACATTGCCTGTGGGGGACACGCGGGCGGCGACGGGTCGATGCGGGCGATCGTGCAGGCTGCACTCGACGCCGGGGTGCGGGTGGGTGCGCACCCGTCCTATCCCGACCGTGCCGGATTCGGTCGCCGCCCGATGGAGATGGCGCTCTCCGACTTGGCGTCGTCGCTGGACGAGCAGATCAGTGCCCTCATGGACGTGGCGGCTTCACTGGGCGCCGAGGTGTGCTCGGTGAAGCCTCATGGCGCGCTCTACGGCGAGGTCGGCCGCAACGCATCCACCTTCGACGCCCGGCCGGCGTGCTCGTCGCACTGTGTGACCCGGGCACCTCCTTGGTGCTCCCCTCCGGCGCGCCTGCGGTCGCCTGGGCCGGGAGGGCCGGCATCGCCGTGCTCGAGGAAGGGTTCGCCGATCGTGCCTATACGGCGGACGGCGCGTTGATGGCACGCCAGGAACCCGGTTCGGTCTACGACGAGCCGGTGCGGGCCGCCGCCCAGGCGCTCGGGTTGGCCGAACGAGGCACGGTGGCGGCGTCCGACGGCACGACGCTGACCCTGGCGGTGGACACCTTGTGCCTGCACGGCGACTCCCCGAACGCGCTCGCCATGGCCCGGGCCGTGCGCCATGCGCTCGCCGCCGCCGGCATTGCCGTGGCCGCCCCGCCGGCGCGTCGGCCCGCCTGAAGGGGAGCGGCGTGCCCACCCGCTCCGTCCCGGTGGGGGAGATCCGGCGCCTGGGCGACCACGCGCTGCTGATCGGCGTTCCCGATCCGGTCGCCGCCCGCCGGCTCACGCGGGCCCTCGGCGCGGCGCGGCTCGAGGCGGTGGCGGAGGTGGTGGGAGGGTTGGCCACCGTCATGGTGGCCTTCGATCCGCGGGCCGGCGATGTTGACGACCAGCGTCCGGTGCTGACAACCCTGATGGAGCAGGTCTCCGGGCAGCCGGACGCCGAGGATGGTGGAGCAATCCTTCTGGAGATCCCCTGCACGTTCGACGGGCCGGACCTGGAGGAGGTGGCGTCGCTCGTGCGGAGCACACCCGAGGCGGTGGTCGAGATGATGACGGTCGCGCCACTCACGGTGGCCGTCGTCGGGTTCTCGCCCGGCTTCGCGTATCTCGCCGGTCTCCCCGCCGCGCTGCGCCGGGTGCCGCGGCGCTCCCGCCCGCGCCCCTCCGTGCCGGCCGGGTCGGTCGCCCTGGCCGGTGGCCACGCCGCCGTCTACCCATCGGCGTCACCCGGCGGTTGGCAGCTCGTCGGTCACACCGACGAGCCGCTCTTCACGCCGTGGGTGGCCCCGTACGCCCGGCTGGCCCCCGGCGACCGCGTGCGCTTCGTGCGGTCCGCCGCCGTGGTCGAAAACGGGGACGGAAGGTCGACCGCGGCCGACGGCCCGGTCGACGGCACGGCTGGGGCACCCCCCGGGGCGCGCCCCGTCTTCGCTGTCGACGAGCCGGGCCTACGGTCCGTCCTGCAGGACGGCGGGAGAATGGGAGTGGCCGCCCTCGGTGTCCCGGCCGCGACCCCGGCCGACCCCGACTCGTTTCGACTGGCCAACGAACTGGTCGGGAACCCGATCGACGCGTGCACACTCGAGATCACGGCGCGCGGCCCGCGCCTACGTTGCCTCAGCCCGACCTTCGTGGCCGTCGTCGGCGGGTCACCCGACCTGTTTGTGGAGGGCCAGCCCTTCGCGGCCGGGCAGGTGGTGCCCGTCACTGCCGGCCAGCAGCTGGTCGTCGGTCCGGTGCGCGGAGGGTTCCGTTGCTACGTGGCGATGGCCGGAGGGTTCGTCGGTCGCTCCCTGCTCGGGAGTTGCTCCAGCGATCAGCTGGCCGGCCTCGGACCCGGGCCGATCATGCGGGGCGCCCAGCTGTGGGGTGCCGCCACGGCGCCGCCCTTGGGGGACCACCTGCGCCCCGGCGCGTCGAGACGCCTCGAGGGGGGCGAGCCGGTCGCCTTGCGCGTGGTCCCCGGTCCCCACCACGAGCGGTTCGCCCCCGGGGCCTTCGCCGCCCTGGCGTTCATGCGATTCACCGTCGAGGAGGCCAGCAACCGGGTGGGACTGAGGCTGCGCCGCGACCCGCGCACACCGCCAGTGCTGGCGGCTCGGGGGAGCACCGGCGAGCTCGACTCCCAGGGCATGGTCACGGGGGCCGTACAGGTCCCACCAGACGGGCAGCCGGTGATTCTGATGACCGACCACGCCACCCTCGGTGGCTACCCGGTGGTGGCCGTCGTCGCCGCGGTCGACCACGGAGTGCTGGGTCAGTGCGCGCCGGGCACGACGGTTGTTCTCGTGCCGTGCGGCTACGGCGAGGCCGCCGAGGCCCTGCGCGAGCACCGGCGTGCGCTGAATGAGGCCGTGGTGGGCCGTTACCCGCTGGCCGTCGAGTAGGCCGGGTCAACGGCGCGGGAAGGGATCAGGCGAGGAGTTTCACCACGGTGACCAGTCCGACCACGACCACGACGATCCGCAGCGCCGTGGCCGAAATGGACAGGGCAATCCGGGCGCCGATCCAGCCACCCATCAGGCTCCCGGCGGCGAGCAGGCCGACGGCTTCCCACGCCAGCCCACCGTGGATCAGGAACACCGCGGCGGCCACCCCGTTGACGAGCATCGACAGGGCGGTCCGGAGCCCGCTGGTCCGCAGGATCGAGTCGGGGAGGGCCAGCCCCAGGATCGCCAGCAACATGACGCCCAGCCCGGCACCGAAGTAACCGCCGTAGACCGACGCGGCGAACGTGCCCCCGACCAGGAGGAGGGGCCGCGTCCGTGGCGGGGCGTGCGCCGAGCCGCCCAGGGCCCGCCGCAGGAGGGGTTGGAGGGCGAACAGGATGGACGCGCCGAGCACCAGCCAGGGGGCCAGGGTCCGGAAGAGGGCCGACGAGGTGGTGAGCAGCAGGATGGCCCCGGCGATGCCGCCGGCGGCGGCGATGGGGCTGAGCTGGACCAGGTGGTCCCGCTGGCCCGAAATCTCCTTGCGGAACCCCGCCGCGCCACCGGCGTACCCGGGCCAGATGCCCACGGTGTTGGTGATGTTGGCGGTGAGCGCCGGATAGCCCAGGGCCAGCAAAAGTGGGAACGAGATGAGGCTGCCGCCACCGGCCACCCCGTTGAAGACCCCGGCGCCCACACCCCCGAGAACGAGCAGGACGATATGCGCCGAGCTCAATGATGCTGTTCCCAACACCCCCGGGGTCATGGGCCGTCAGCGTACGGACTCTGCCGCTCACCCATGACAAAGAGACCGCGGCGCGCAAGGTTTCCCGCTTTCCGCCGTTTCACCTCGTGCGGAGTGGCCGCCACCGGGCCCGGCTTTCGGAACCTCCTCCGTTCCCTCCTCCGGTTCCGGGGGCTGGCCCGGTGGCGGGCCCGCGCCGGTGCGCCGCCGGGGCGCCGCGGCCGAGGTTGGCCTACTGTGGGCACCGAGAAGAGCATGGTGTCGAGGGGAGGGGTTCCGTGGTCAGACTTACGTGCCTTTTGCGGCGCAAGAAGGGACTTACGCCCGAGGAGTTCCACGAGCACTGGCGCGACGTGCATGGTCCGCTGATCGTGGCTCTCCAGTGCGGGAGCCACGTCCTGCGCTACGAGCAGCACCCGCGGCCGATGTCGGACTACAGCGGCGAAGACGACGGGGGCTACGACGGGGTCACGGTGCAGTGGTTCGAGAGCATGGACGGCTACAACGCACACACGGCGGAGCCGGATTTCCCCGACATGTGGAAAGACGTCGAGAGTTTCCTCGATACCGACCGGCTCGAATTCATCCTCACCGAACATCCCCGTCTGGTGATCGGTGATCCGGACCCGTTCCCCATGGCCTGATTCAAGCCGGGTTGTCGCCACCGCCGGCGGCGCGGGCCAGGTCAGACCGCACCAGCGCGGGGACGGGAGCCGCCGCGCTGGTCGTTGTGTCCGCCGGCTCGGGTGCGGAGTGGTCCGGGAGCACGCGCAACGTACGCCGCGTCGGTGGGACCAACGCCAGAGCGCGGTCGCGCCCCCGGTCCATCGTCGTCGTCAACTCGAGCCATTCCCGGCCGCGCACCCGGGACACCTCGGCGGGCAGGCGGTCCAACAGGCGCGCCATCTCCTGGCGGTGCAGCTCCGCGACGCCACCCATCACGAAGATGGTGGACGCGGGCAGGTTCGCGTCGCCGGTAGCCAGGTCGGCCAGGCGGGTGGCCGCCACCTCGGCGTCCTGCATCAGGCCGAGCTGGTTCTGCAGCTTGGCCAGTTGCCGGGTGTAGCGGTTGGTGCGCTCGTCGTAGAGCTCGGCCCCGAACTCGAGTGAGTAGCGGAGACGCTTGCAGCGGATCCGGAGGCGGTGGAAATCGGCCGCCTCGCCCGAGCGCTTGGCCCGCCGCGCCGCCTTGACCACGGCGGCATGGCGGGAGCAGACAAGGTCGGGCACGGCAACGAGGGCCGCCACACGGATGGCGGTCGCCCGGCGGAGTGGACCCTGCTGGACCATGGCCGCCATGCCGCTCACGAGCCGCTCCCAGCGGACGGAGTCGAGTCCGGCCAACAACGCGGCGCGGGCGGCATCGCGCTCGCGCGTCAACAGCGCGGTGAGGTCGGCCCACAGCTCCTCTTGCCCCGGCTCCACCATGGCCGCCTGTGCCTGCAGCTGCACATCGAGGTCGCGGACCGCACCCAGGACGCCGGCCAGCCAGCCGAGCTCACCCCGGAAGTTGCGGCTCCGAATGGGCAGGACCTCGGCGAAGAGATCCAACGCGGCGCGTAGACGCCGTGTCGCCACGCGCATGTCGTGCAGTTCCTCGGGGTCCTCGCCCAGGCGTGTCCCGGGTTCCTTCTCCCGGAGCACGGCCAGCTGGCGTCGTAGGACGGCATAGGCCAGCTCGCCCAGGTTCATGTCGGGGCCGATTTCGGTCGAACCGAGATCGGGCGGTCCCGGGATCACCACGCCGCGGGCGAGGAGGCCGGCCTCGAACTTGGAGAGCCGCGCCGGCTGCAGACCGCAGGCGGCGCGCAGTTGGAGCACGAGAGGTCCGAGCGCGTCCATCCACTCGTGAAACACGCGCACTTCGACCCGGCGTAGCTGCATGGGGCGCTGGCCGTTCCCGATGACGATCACCGTGTCGTCCAGCGCGACCTCGGCGGCGTCACCGCCGTCGATGCACAGGGCAAAGGAGCGACGGCGGGTTCGCACCGAGAGGACCGCTCGGAGCGGCTTTCGGCCGGCGAGAGCATGCACGCGGTGCCCCACGGGACCGTCGGGCCCTATGTCGCCCACCCCCGACGAGGGCAACTCCTCGCACGCCTCGAGCGGCGGCCGCAGCCCGTCTCCTCGCGCCCACGGCGCGGTCTCGAGCGTGATGTCGTCGCGGCGACCGTGTCGACGCGTGCGCACCACGAAGCCGGCGTTCGCCATTCGCCAGTCGTCCGTGTCGAGGTACGAATCGACGAACCGCTGCGGTGGTTGGGCCGACGCAGTGATCGTCGTCTGCTCATACGGCTCGACCGACAGGCTGGGAAGCGCGGCCAGCCATCGCTCGACGGGACGCAGGTCGAGCGCGTCGAATTGCCATTCGACCTCGTCGGGCTCCGGTTCGCGCGGCATTTTGCCAAGGGTACTGCCGCGGCGCGCGGATTTCGGGGAATGAAAGCAGGAGTTGGGGGAATGAACACAGTCAGGATGAGCCGTGCCAGTAGGGTGCCTACTGTGGGTCGTCGAGCCGCAACTATGGAACTGAACACGCCGGCAGAAATCGTCCGAGCCGCCGGTGGTCTGATCGTCCGGCGCCACGCGGGACAGCTGGAGGTCGCGCTGGTGCATCGTCCGGTGCACCAGGACTGGTCGTACCCCAAGGGGAAGCTCGAAGAGGGGGAGACCTTGGAGGATGCGGCCCAGCGCGAGGTGCTCGAAGAGACCGGCCTCATCTGCCACCTCCTCCGCTTCGTCGGCCACACGGACTACACCGACCGCAAGGGACGTCCGAAAGTCGTGGCGTACTGGGTCATGTCGGCCGTGGCAGGCACGTTCGCGCCCAACGAGGAGGTCGACGAGCTCCGGTGGGTCGATGTGGCCACAGCCGCTCGGCTGCTCTCCTACGAACGTGATCGGGAGCTCCTGGTCGTGGTGGCGGCCGATGATCAGCTCGAACCTCTGATCTGACCCCGTCCGACCGGTCCGGCCGGGGCGGGAAAAAAAGTTGCCGTTCGGTGTTTGAGAACCGGCGGGATTGGAAATGAATTTCGCTAGCGATCTTCCGCCTGATCGCGAGAGCCGGAGTGTGTGCCTCAGCCGATAGCTCCAGGTCCCACCGCCAAGGGGCCTGCGACCCAGAATCTCTTCAGTCGGCTGAGGCACTCCCGGCAACGGCTCCCTCCTCGAATGGGCCCTTTGACCCCCTTCATTTCAGGTCTTTGGGCCCAAGTCATGGCGCGCGCCGCGGGTCGATAATGGGACGCCCAACCACAACTCGTGAGGGAGAGTGTCGGTCACGTGCGTGCTGCAAGTGGGTGGTACCCCGATCCGGCCCGACCGGACACCGAGCGCTACTGGGACGGCAGCGAATGGACGGACGAGCGCCCGGTCGCCATCGTCGATCCCTACGAGGTGATCGGCGCGGCACCGCTGCGGTCGACCGTCGGATTCGAGCTTCCCTCCTACGAGACCCTGGCTCGAATGCGTGCCGGTGCCGGAGCCGGTGAGACCTCGTAGAAGCCAAGACGTGCCCGGGGCCGCCGCCGAGCGCTGAACTCTGTGCCGGCGGGTTCGGTGTCACGGAATCGGCACGCGTTCCGTCGCCGCGCCGCGACGAGAGGGCGCGGATGTATGCAACCATTGCCCGATGCGGAGAGGGATCCGACATGCGGCAGTGCTGACCGGGTCAGTCGGTTGCGCGGCCATGTGTGCTCACTCCCTGCTGTCGTGAGCGACATTCGAACATCTCGTCTCGAGCTCCACGCGATCGATGTCGCCGAGGCCGAACGCATCGCCGCTCGGAGCGTGGGACCGGCCGATGACTGGGCGGACGATTTTCCTTTCGAGGGCGACGTTGGTGCAGTGGGGGGCTTCCTGCGTGCCACCGCTGCACTCGGTGAGCAGCGGCCGTTCGGCTACTACCGGATCACCCGCCTGTGCGACGGACGGGCAGTCGGGGGGATCGGCTTCAAGGGCCAGCCGGAAGGCGGCCGGGTCGAGATCGGCTACGGCTTGGCTCCCTCGGCCCGCGGCCACGGCTACGCCGCGGAGGCGGTCATTGCTCTTCTGGCCATGTCCGCCGACCACGGACTGTCCAGGGTGATCGCCGACACGACCCCGGATAACATCGCCTCGCAACGGACCCTCGTCCGGTCCGGTTTCCGCCTTGTGAGCGCCCACGCTGACCTCCACCACTACGAGGTACTTCTCAAGAAGGGAATCGCCACGTAGCCGGTGCGAGGGGGAACGTACCGATGACTTTGCGGCGTCCCGCAACGTCCACGATGCAGACCGATGGTGTCGGGGAGGTCAAGGTGGACAAGACATTTCAAGCTCAGTTGCAAAAGAGTCCCAATAAGGGTGGATGGACCTACGTCGTCTGGGACGGATCGGCCGAGTACTTCGGCACCAGGGGCCTGGTCAAGGTGAAGGGAACCGTGGACGGCCAACCGTTCCAGAGTTCGTTCATGGCACTCGGCGACGGAACGCACAAGCTGCCCGTCAGGGCGGATATTCGCAAGAAGATAGGCAAGACCGAGGGCGATACGGTCACGGTGCATCTCACCGAGAGAATGCAGGGGTAGTCATTTGGTCTCCCGACGGCCACCCGACCTTGAAAGGCCTACACTCGGGCGGGGAGGTGATGCCATGTCGGACATCGAACCAGCCCACCGAGGGCCGATGCGACGAAGGGTGGTGCCGTCTCTGGTGACATTCGTCGTCGCGGCCGGCGCGCTCTACCTTACGGCCTGGATCGCACTTGGCCTGCTTCGCCACGTCGTCATGCCGATCGTCGCCGTGGTCATCGCCGGCTACCTTGCGGTCCAGGTGTACCGCTTCACCGGACGCGAACGCTAGAGGCCCGTCGCCCCAGTCAGGACCGTCGTTCGGCCCGACGCCGTTCGCCCCTACGCCGTTCACGCTTCGCTCCGTCACATGTTTCACACACGAACGTTGCGGCGCTTCCATTCGGGTCTGTGCCGACGTAGGCCGGAGTTCCACAACCATTGCAGCTGACTATGAGGTGCTTGTTCTGGCAACTTCCACACGAGAACGACGTTGTCCCCGGCGAGACCCGGTTTCTGGCACCACAGAGACTGCACGCGATCATCTGGACGTTGGTCGAACCGCCGGTCTGCAGCGACCGGGCGTTCTCGGCGATCAGAGTCTCGGTGCGCGTGATGAGTCTTTCGATGGATGGAAGGGACTTCTCCACTTCACTGGCCTTGGCATGAAATCGAACCGCCACTTCCATTTTTCCCTCGGCACTGAGTTGGCGGAAAAGCGCCATGTTCCAGGCAATCTGCGCCATGGCGAGTTCGAGTTGAAGGCGGCAGACTGCGAGATGATCTTGGTTGGTGGTCGCTGAGGCCTTCAATTCGAGGAGCGACTTGTTGAGCGCCAATGTACGGTCGGCGAGAGCCTTGACTTCGTCCGGCCCACCATGTCCGCCTGCGCTGCCGGCCGGCGGTGTTAGGTCTGTCGCGTGGGACCGGTCGTATTCTGCGCGTCGCTTTTCATCGGAAAGAATTTCAAAGGCCTCGCGAACAAGGCGGAAGAGAGCATTGGAGCCACCCCGGTCCGGGTGCACCTGCGTCGAGAGTTGACGGTACGCCGCCTTGATCTCGTCCGAGGCAGCGCCAGGCGACAGTTCGAGAATCTCATAGAGGGTTGTCTCCGCCATTTAGTTGCTCTGCCGTCGCATCGGGATTCTCCACCTCGCCTCATCAGGCGCGAAAGCCACTGTTTCACTCGATCACGAGCCCCTCTAACTTCGGATTTGATCGACTACCACGATGTGCAATGCACATCACCCGAGGCCCTACGCAATCACAACCGTTGCCCAACTCCTCTACGGCGGGCGCGACGTCGTGCACCGGTCACCTCCCGGTCGTCTGCGGGGCTTGTGGCCCCTGTCATTTGGTTCTAGTCTTAGCAGTACCATGATTTGCCGTGAAGTCGATCCGAGCGACCCCCTCCCGCTGCACGAGCAGGTTGCGGCCGAAATCCGCCGAGCCATCGCCGAAGGTGAGGCTGCCCCCGGGGAACGGCTTCCACCAGCCCGTTACCTGGCGGCAGTCCTCGGGGTGAACCACAACACCGTGCTCCGCGCCCTGCACACGCTGCGCGATGAGGGCATTTTGGAGTTCCGCCGCGGGAGGGGCATAACCGTCGTCGGTACCGCCCTCGAGCGCAGCGCTCTCATCGACAAGGCGAAAGAGCTGATCAAGCTGGCGCGGCGCCAGGGATACCGCCACGACGAGTTGATCGCCATCATGGAGACGCTGCAATGACGACGCTGGCCGACCGAGATGGCCTCACCCCGTCGACCGGCGCGCCGCCCGACTCCGACGCCCTGATCAAAGAGGCCCGAAGGCTCCGCCGCCGCCGCTATCTGATCATCGGGGTCGTGTTCTTCGTTATCGCCGGAGGCTCGACAGTCGGCTTCGCCATCAGCCAAGGCGGGGGGCGCCGAAATAGCGGCAGTGGCCACGCCCACACGGTGCCGGCGGCGCCGAAGGCCGTTCCGCCCACCTCGGCCCCGAGGTTTCCCGAGGCTGTGCTCCCGTCGTCGGCGCTCTTCACACAGATCTCGGTGACCTCGAAAGGTCTGCTGCTGACGGGTGAAACTCGGGCGAGCTTCGGGAATTCCGCGTCGACGTGCGTGGCGGCGCCCATAGACCCCCAGACCCTCGCCGTCGGAAGGCTCGAGGTCGGGAGTTGTGATGATCCCCTGCTCTCTGGTCTGACCGTCGAAGCGGTGACCAGACCGATCCCGCATTCGAACAACGCCACGATCTCCATAAACACCGCGAATGCAGCGACCGGCCGCGTCCATGATGGGCCCGCGCTCGTGACCTACGGGTCGTATTCGGATACCCGACCCGTCTTCGCCTCCGGGGGTCGGTGGATCTGGATCTACGACGTGGAAACCACCGCTGGCCCCGAGCTCCTCCAGGTATCCGCTCATTCTGGCGCTGTCGTTGACACCATCCCGATGCCTGCCCTCTACCGGCCGCTGCTTGCCGCCGGTGACGCAGGGGTTTGGGTCGCCAATTCCATCGAAGGCTCGCCCGCTTCTGCACTCTCCTATGTCGCCGCCGGAGCCTCCGTCGCACGCGTCGTGGTCTCCGACACCAACCTGCCCATCTGTTGGCTGGTGGGGTCGGGACCCAGCGCATGGGTTGGTGCCGGTGTCGACGGCGCGTGTGCGAAGGAGGCCGTCGAGAGGTTCTCGGACCACAGCACGGTGCCGGCTTTCGCCGCCGCCGCGGGAGTGACGCCGCCAGCCTTTACCGTCGTCGGAGACGAAGCGGATGGCCTATGGACGATGCAGTGGTCGTCGCCGACCCGTGAAGAGATCATCCGTATCGATCCCGACACCGGTTCCGAGTCCGTGGTCGGCACGCTGCACTCGACTCCCTTACCCTCGTACGAAACGGATGAGGGGCTCACGGCGGGCCAGAGTGCGTACTTTGACGGAAGTCTCTATCTGTTGGAGCCTCCGTTTCGTATGAACGGTTACCTGGGTTACACGTCGATTGTGCGAGTTGTCCCGGCCCATGACGGTTGATCGCGTTGCTCACGACCAGGGGGCTGGGGGATGGGATCTTCTGTCGTCGGCTGCGACGCGTTCGCACTCTGGTCGGCGTGCGCGCGGAGAAGAAGGAGAAACCTCTCCATTGCATCCCCTACTCGCATCTGGTCCCCTGTCGTCAACAGATCGAGGACGAGGCCGGTGACGGTGGCGATCGCGAGGGTGGCCGAGATGTCGTCGATGGCAGCCAAGGGCTCATCGAGCCAATCATGGATGGCATGGTCGATGAAGTCCGAGTACCGGTCAGGGTGGCGTAGCGCGAGTCCGTACGCCTCGAAGAAGAGTCGCATCAACGGTCCTTGGTCCGGGTGCGATACCCACGTCCAGATAGCTCCCAGGCCCGAACGGCGGTCGTCCGCCTCAGCCGACCGCCCGAGGGATCGCAGTCGATCACGCACGCCACCGAGGATCTCCACGACGAGTTGCTCTTTCGAGCCGAAATGGTGGAGCAGGACCGGGGCCTGCGTGCCGAGCGCAGCGGCCAACGGCCGCAGGGACAGGTCGGAGATGCCGTTGGCCATGACATAGTCGACTGCACGGTCAAGAAGTTCCTGACGACGCTTCGGGTCGAGGGGTCTGGCCATCACCGACCGGGGTCCTGGCCCGACGGTCGTGGGTGTTCGGGTTGACGGCGGGGCACGTCATTTACTATAACACTCGTAATATTAACGAGGACTCTCCGAAGGAGCAGCTTTGACGTGACTCTCGACTATGTCTCCATCATTTCGGACGAATCCTCCCGCATCGTGCAGGCATACGAACTCGATCGACGGGCGGCCGTTCCATGGTCCGATCGCTGGACGGTCGCCACGGTGGCCCGACATGTGGCGGGGACGCATCATGTTGTGGCCGAAATCGTGAGGGGGCGGCCGCACACCGATTTTGGTCTGTTCGGTCAGCTGGAGACGCCACCGAAGGACTCTCCTGAGTTTGTCGGATGGTTCCGCTCAGGCACTGCATCGCTCATCGAGCAACTGTCGAGTGTTCCCGCCGACGACGAATGTTGGTCGTGGTTCGCACCCGGACGTCGCGTCGGCTGGTGGGCCCGGCGTATGGCACTCGAAGCCGTCGTCCACCGTTCGGATGCCGACGCAGCTCAAGGCAGGGCGCTTTCGGTCGCGCCCGATATCGCCGCTGACGGAATCGATGAATTCCTCGACGTCTTCGTCGCCGCGTCGCGCGCGGCACACGACGCCCCGGCCGGACCGACCATGAGCTTCGAGTGCAACGATCGAAGTGAACGGTGGTGGCTTGACCTCTCAGGTCAGGGAGAAAGGATCGTGAGCCGCGAGCCACGCGACGCATCGGTACGGATCCGTGGAAGTGCCGAGCAACTCCTATGGGTTGTTTGGGGCCGGGTCTGCGCATCAGATGCCGGTGGTGTGGAGGTCTCCGGCGATGTTGGAGTGATGGATCGGTGGTCGGAACTCGTTCCGCCTATGTAGTGGACCAGGAAATGGCCGACCTGTATCCACGCAGGGTGGTCCGTCAGGACCAGCCCAGCTCTCGTAGTCGCGCCTCACCGATTCCGAAGTGGTGCCCGACCTCGTGGAGCAATGTGATGCGGACCCGGCGGGCCAAGTCTTCGGTCGTGCTGGCGGACCGGCAGATCGTGGCGAGGAAGAGCGTGATCCGGTCAGGGCTCGCGCCGGCGTAGCGGCCCCGACTCGTCAATGGGGTGCCTTCGTAAAGGCCATAGAGCGAGCCGGGCGGACTCTCGTTATCAATGATGATCGCCACGTTCTCCATTTCCGCCCGCAGCGTGTCGGGAATAGTCGCCAGAGCATCGGCCACCAGGGCTTCAAAGGCATCGGTATCGATCGGCTCCATGTCCACCACCTTGCCAGTTATCGACAGGTGCCGAGACGGAACGGGCCGTGTTCTGGGACAATGGGCGCATGCCACTCGAGTCCGATGATGACCGGTCCGGCGGCCCGATCTGTCCGAACTGTCGTCAACCACTGCGCGGGAATCTGCGTACAGAGCAGGTACCAGCGCAAGGCGCGTCTGAGGGCGGACCTCACTCGCGAGTCGCGGTTACCTATTGCAGTGCCTGCGGATGGCCCCTTCATATTGATGCGCAAGGTCCACCAATGGCACAAGGTGGCCGCGGAGGCGCTGCTGTGACGGCGCCACCAGACGAAACCACCCTGGAAGGTCAGTTCCAACTTCGCTGTCGAGAACTGATCGCCGAAATCCGCGCACGTGGTTTTGACCCGTTCGTATGGGTGGGCCTGATCAACGAGCTCGGTGCGGTCAGAGCTGCGAAGACAATCCTCGCTGACGATGAGGTCCTCCCGGTCACCAGTTGGCTGGTTGAGCGAGGACTGCCTGAACTCACTCTCGAACGGGAGGTCGAACAGCTGCGATGGGTGGACCTGTTTGACGACAGGGATCGCACCGAAGCGGTTCGCCGACTCACCCGGGCGGCAGGGAGCAGCCCGCAACAATAGGTTCAGGTCGTCTGGCACGCTATGAGCATGACGGACGATGAATTCATCGAGACGGTCGTTGCGGCGTGCCGGCGGCTCCCCAACGTCGAAGCGGTGAACCTCGGCGGATCCAGGGCCCGTGGGGACTTCCGCCCCGACAGCGACTGGGACTTTGCCGTCTACTACCGGGGAGAGATCGACCCTCGACCATTCGAGGAGCTGGGCTGGCCCGGTCGGGTGTTTCGTCCCTTCGAATGGGGCCAGGTGATGTACGGCGGGGCGGTTTTCGACCTCGACGGGCGACACTTCGACATCCACTTTCGCAATCTCGACGTCGTTGAGCACTGGACCCGTGAGGCCAACGAGGGAAGGTTCGAAGTTCACATCCTTGCGTTTCACCTTGCCGGCATCCCGACGTACATGCTCCCGGGCGAGCTGGCCGGCAGCCGGGACTTGTGGGGTGAACTGCCGCGACCGAACTACCCGGATGCGCTCCGACAGAGCGCACCGCCCGCATGGCTGGAGCGGGCGAACCGTGAACTCGAGTACGCCAGCTACTGGGTCACCTCGGCCAACCCGATCAGCTGCGCCGGCGCGCTGGCGAGGGTCGTCCTCCAAGGCGCCCACGCCAGATTGGCCCACCGGGGCATCTGGGCGTTGAACGAGAAGCGAATGGTCCAGTGGGCGAACTTGACCGACCTCTACGGAAAGTTCGCCAGCCTTGGGTCTTCAGAAGAGGAGTTGAGCGTCGCATTCCACGATGTACGGGCGTCCGTCGCTGAGATCGAAACTGAGGTCCTGGGTCGACTCTGAGCCGGCAGGGCCACGCACCCGGCGACACCGGGGCGGGGCAACGGATCAGCTTTTGGTGAACCGTGCGTTGATCACCACGTGATTCTTGAGTGCCGCACCCAATTTCGCCCATGTCAATCCCCACTGGCTTCGGTCGATGTCGAACTCGGTGGAGACTGTTGCGGAGTCGTCCGTCGAGCTCACATGGGCTAACAGGGTGACCGGCCGTGTCGCGCCGCGGATCGTCAGACCTCCGGACAGCTCCACCGTGCCTGCTCCCTTGGGATGGGCATTGGCAAGTGAGAAGGTAATCGTCGGATGGGTGTCGACCTCGAAGAAATCGGCCGTGCGTAGGTGGTCGTCCCGCTTCTTCTTCTTGGTGTCCACTGAGGTTGCATCGATGACGATGGACCCACTGACGCTGCCGTCGGCACCGACGGTTCCACTGCCCTCGATCGCCCTGAAAGCTCCTCTCACGTCGAGCACCCACAGTGCCTTGGTGTGGAACACGATCGAAGTGTGACTGGGGTCCAGGCTCCACGAGCCAGCAAAGGGAGACAGATCAGCCGCTGCCTCGTGAGGGGATGTCATTGACTTGCCTCCAATGGATGAGCGATTGATCCCCACAGTAATGACGATTGGCCCGCGAAGGCGCGGGAAATGCTGCTTGTGCCAATCCGGCAGGCAGAGCCAGGATCTGAGCGTGCGTTCCCTTGACGAGCGAGCGGTGCCTTTTCGACTCAGAATGGTCGAGGCGCTGAAGAGCATGGGAGTGACGGACCCGGTGGTCCTCCATGCGATGGCGTCGATCCCACGGCATCGTTATGTGGACCGCTTCTGGGCTGCGCCCACCGGGATGCCGTGGACGCCCGAGCACGTGCGAGAGTTCGTAGTCGATGACGACGTTGCCGACGAGACTCTTCGAGTCATTTATGAACCCTCCACCGCGTTGGCAACCCGCGGGCCCGTGGATGTTCCCCACGCCACGTCGAGTCTTTCGGCCCCGATCATCGTGGCCCTGATGCTGGCCGAGCTCCACCTCAGTCCGGGCCTGCGCATCCTCGAAATCGGGACCGGCAGCGGCTACCACGCCGCCCTCATGGCAACCCTGGTGGGAGATCCGGCGCTGGTCACCACTCTCGACATCGACCAGTCCGTGATCACCGACACCAGGCATCGCATGCACCGTCTCGGCTTCGACGCCATGACGGTCCGATGCATCGATGGTGCGCTGGGTGCCCCCGACCGCGCCCCATTCGACCGGGTGGTGGCAACCGTCGGATGCGCCGACCTCTCGCCCGCGTGGACAGATCAACTCGCTCCCGACGGCGAGATGCTCGTACCGCTCGAGCATGGCCTGCTTCACCCCAGAATCCGGGTCCAAAGGGTGCCTGAGCTCAGAGGTCGATTTGTCGGGCAGTCCGGGTTCATTCCAATCCAGGGCGTGCAGGGCACCGCACGGCTCTGGCCACGCCCTGGACCCATCACGGAAACGGGCACCGTTGAGGACCTCCCGGAGGTACTCCTCGAGACGCTTCCGCAGGGGGCTCTTTCCGAATCTCGCCGCGCCGGCACGATGTGGGATTTCGGGACGTACCTCGCCCTTCGCGATCGACGGGCAAGCGGAGCCGGCCTCATCGAACATGAATCGAGGGTGATGATCAGAGAGGGTCGTCTCGTTATCGCGGGAGCACGCGGCCACTCCCTCAAGACGAGGATGCTGGAGATTGCAACCGACTGGTGCGCACTTGGGGCCCCGGACTTGAGCCGGTACCTGATGCGATTCCTACCGTGGTCGGTCCCCAATGACGATCCGCCCCCGGACAGCCCCATGGGACCATGGCGTGTCGTCAGACTCAATTACCGTCAAGCAATCTGGATCACGCCACCATGATCCAGCGGTATGGGCCTCCGGTTCGTCGAGCGACTACCAATCCATCTCGCGGTGGCCACAGTAGAGTCGCATGAGTGAGGCTGAGCCCCAAGGTGATCGACGAGCTCATGGTGCATCCCGGCAAGCCGGCCGCTCTCAGCCACCGGAGCACGAGTGGGACACGGGCTGACTGGCTTGGGCCGATCGGGCGGTCGAGCCCGAAGGACATCGCTGAGCACGATCTCGAAGAGTTCAAGCAGGAGCTGGAGTCGGCTCAGGAGCTTCTCTACGCCGACGACACATGGGCACTGCTCCTGATCTTCCAGGCCCTCGACGCGGGGGGCAAGGACGGGACCATCAAGCACGTCATGTCCGGAGTGAACCCGCAGGGCTGCGACGTCTTCTCCTTCAAGCAGCCCTCTGCCGAGGAACTGCGTCACGACTTCCTCTGGCGCTGCACCAAGGTCCTCCCCGAGCGGGGACAGATCGGGATCTTCAACCGCTCGTACTACGAGGAGGTCCTCGTCGTCCGGGTCCACCCGGAGCTGATTGCGCAGCAGCACCTCCCCTCGGGCAGTGAGGCAGGCGGCCGGCTCTGGCAGGGACGATACGAGGACATCAACACCTTCGAGCACCACCTTCACCGGAACGGCACCCGTGTGGTCAAGTTCTTCCTCCACATCTCGAAGGAGGAACAGCGGCGGCGGCTCCTGGCGCGCCTCGACAACCCGGCCAAGCAGTGGAAGTTCTCGCCTGCAGATCTGGCCGAGCGGTCGCACTTCGACGAGTACCAGCACGCCTACGAGGAGGCGTTGACCGCGACCTCGACCTCGTGGGCTCCATGGTACGTCGTCCCAGCCGACCAGAAACCAGCCACACGCGCCCTGGTGAGCGCGATCGTGGTGCACGCCATCGAGGAGCTCAATCTTCACGCTCCTTCCATCGGGGAAGAGCAAGCACGCGAACTCGAGAACGCCCGTAAGGCGCTCGCGGCAGGCTGACGAGGGCCGGCACCCGCACGATGAAATCGGGAAACATGGTCGGTCCGTGGCCCTAACGCGGCGTCCCCCGGCCGTCTGCCTTCATGAGCTCGTCGAACTTCTCCCAGCGCATCCGGTAGCGGGTCCGGCCGTTGCCGGGCAGCCAGTCGATCGAGCCTTTGCTGACCCCGAGCTCGCCGAGCTTGTAGCTCCTTCGGGCTCCAGACGACCGATTACGGGGCGGAGTCGGAGTGCGGCACGGCCTCCCCGCCATCGGCTCGGTTGTCGGGACCCGCTTCCCTGTCGAGATGCCGAAGCTGGCCCGTGCTCACCCCCTTCACCAGTTGTTCGAGCACCTGCGCTCGGTCCGATTTCGGCAGTGCCTCCACGGCCTCGAGCACCTTCTGGCTGATCTCCTCGTCCGAGGCGTCGGGACCCAGCTCCTGACTTACCTTTGCGATCAGTTCGGTCACGTCTTCCATGTAGCTCGCCTCCCTACTGGAGAGGTTAGCGACCAGTGGTCCCGTCAATCGATTCGCGCAGTATGTCGGCGTGACCCGCATGGCGGGCGGTCTCTTCAAGGAGGTGCATGAGGACCCAACGCAGGTTTACCGGAGCTTCGTCACCGACGTCTCGACACACCTCGTCGAGGCTGGAAGCAGCCGCAATGACCGCGTTGACCGGTCTCCAAGTCAGGCATCACGGAATGTTACGGGGCGCGACTGCCAACAAACTATGACTCGAACGGAGCCACAACCGACTTGAGAAGATTCGCCAAGACCGATCGTTCGTCGTCCTTCAGGCTGCTGAGAAGAGCGTCTTCCCTGATAACGAGATCTTTGAGTGCAGCCTCCACCCTCCGTCGGCCATCGGCTGTGAGCCAGACGCGAACCGACCGAGCATCTTTGGGATCGGGTTTGCGGCGGACGAGCCCCCGCTGCTCAAGATGATTGAGCCGATTGGTCATTGTTCCCGACGTGACCAGCGTCTGGGCCACAAGTTGTCCCGGAGACAGGTGGTAGGGGGGACCGGTGCGGCGGAGCGCCGAGAGCACGTCGAATGTCCAGGTCTCGAGATCGTGCCGGGCAAAGACCACGGACCGTTGGCGTTCGAGGTGGTGCGCCAACCGAGTCACCCGCGAGAGGACCTCGAGCGGCGACACGTCCACGCCCGGAAGCGCCTGTCGCCATCCCGCTACCAGGTGCCCTACTTCATCTTCCACACGCCGCCCTCGGTTTCTCGATCCCGAAATCTACCTTGACATCAAGAGATATGTGGGCATACTCTCTTGATGTCAAGAGAAAGGGGGCGTGACGTATGCCTGACGATCAGCTCGAAAGCGAACTGAGGACTCGGCGCTCCGGGAGCTTCGGCGGAGTGGCGTCGGCGTACGAGCGTTTCCGGCCGGGGCCGCCCCCCGCAGCGATTGCGTGGATGCTTCCCGACTCGGCGAGAACCGTCGTCGATCTCGGGGCCGGCACCGGGGCGATGACCAGGGACCTTTTGGGCCAGGTTGAACGCGTCATCGCAATTGAGCCCGATGACCGCATGCGGGGAATTCTGGCCACGAATCTCCCCGAGGTGACCGCACTCAGCGGGAGCGGGGAGTCGATGCCGCTGGAAACCTCATCGGTCGATGCGGTGTTGGCATCGTCTTCCTGGCACTGGATGGATGCGGATTTAGCGCTGCACGAGGCCGCGAGAGTCCTTGTGCCCGGAGGAACCCTGGGCGTCGTCTGGGCCGGTCCCGACCCCGATGGGCCGTTCGTGTCGCAGGCGCAAGCCATGCTCTCCGAAGCATCGTCGGCCCAAGGGGGGTCTGGCACGAGGTCCGCGGGGGAACCCGATTTGGGTCACCAGGTCATGGACACGGAGAACCGGGTTGAAACGGTATTGCGGATCCCTGCCCTCTCCCCTTTTGCTCAGCCAGAGCACACGACCTTGACCTGGGATGTGCCCCTCACTGCCGATGAACTCATCGGGCTCCTCGGCACCTTCAGTTGGATCATCACGATGCCTGATGCTCGACGAGCCCAGGTCGTCTCACTGGCTCGGCAAGTGCTCCGGGACGGTCTCGGAATCTCCGGTGACGTGACGGTTGACGTTCAGTATCGGTCTGAGGTGTGGCGGACTCACTTGAACTGAGATCATGCGGCGAGAAGTTCAGCCGAAAGCCTCTTGAGGTCGGACAGCTCCATCGCTGCGGGACCCGTGAGGTAACGCTCGATGTTCCCGTACTCGCGGTCGAGATGCTCAAGGGCTGAACGCATGGCCCAACGCGGTGCGGTCAGCACCCCGGCCGCCGCCTCTGGCGCCAGACCCAGCTTTATCATCCGCTCAAACGTCTGATCTTGCTGGGCTCGAAGCCGGTAACGGGCCGTCAGCTCGTAGTCGTCGAGGATTGCATCACGCTCCACTCCCAGTGCCTCGAGGAGCAGAGCGGCGACGAGCCCGGTGCGATCTTTGCCGGCGTGGCAGTGGAATACCGCAGGCAAGCCGCCCGGTTCAGTCAGCGCCGAGAAGAGTTCACCGATCGTTGTCGCCGAATGGTCGATCTGCCCGATATAAAGACCGGCGAGCAGTCGTTCGCCATCCTCGCCCGTGGCCCCGTCGAACGAGCCGGCAAAACTGTCACCAGCGGGACGCGAGAGCATCGGGAGGTGCCGAGCCGGCATCGGGTCGGGTTGCTCGGCAACCTCTACCTCGCCGCGCAGGTCATAGACCGCCGTCAGTCCGAGATCGTCATACAGGGCGATGTCGCCCTCGGTCATCCCGTGTAGGGCGTCGGACCGAAACACTCGCCCCCACCGGATCCGCCGACCGGACCCGGTCCGATACCCCCCCAGGTCCCGGAAGTTCGTGACGGCCTCAAATGGGATCCGACGTTCCGCCGCCACGACTGCCGGGCCACCCTCGTGGCACGCCACTGACACAAACATCCGGCCGTGGCGAATTCGCCGCACCCGAGATGATGTCTCGCCGGGCGGAATCGTCGCTTCGTGACGATGGTCCAGATGGTCGGCGGAAGTACCAATTGCGATGTCGACCGCGACCGGTTCTCCCTCGAATTGCCAACGAACCACAAGAGTGTCGTCGCTACCTACGGGATCGATCTCTACGTGCACGACGGCGGTCTCCACAGGAGGATATTAGGGGCAGTGAAGGGATGAACGAGATCGCCGGGTGTGCGGCGAACGACGCGCGTCACCGTCGTCGGAAGTGTTGTCGGTCCGCTGCGTGAGCAGAAGCTGAACTTCGTGATCGAACGGTGATCAGGGTGCTTCCCGTGGCTGCCCGCGTACGTAACGGCACGCCATCGATCTCTACGGTCAGGGGGCCGGATGACGGGGAACATATATGTTGCCGATAACGGCCTCCTCGGCTGCGTCGACCAGGTCTTCTCGTAGCTCCTTGGGATTGATGAACTCGTCCTCGGCGTCGTCGGCTCGCTTCAAGTCTCCCGCTCCGACCTGGCCGGGAGCCTCGGACGGGATGAGGGTCGGCGTGACGGAGGGCGGCGTGTCCGGCGGTGGGTCGTGAGCCTCGACATCGCCATCTCTCACCAAGTCCGTCGCCTTGCCTAGCGAGATCCACCGTGCTTCGTGGTGGCCCCACGGGTCCGTGTACCAGCCCTCGTCGAGATCGAACCGGGGCCTAGCGCCGTCCTCGTCAGGAGTCATTGCGGCATTGTCGCATCCCAGGGTGACCGTTGCGCGAACGACAACCCTGCCGGCGGAGGGCGACGGCCAGTTGCTCCTGATGATCGGGTCTGAGATCCTCTTCTTCCATGTCTCTACATCTTGATGGCGGACCAGCTGATTCGGCTGTTCTCAACGGCGGCCCGATGGACGGTCGAGAGCACTCGATCGAGGTCGACGCGGTCGAACTCTGTGTCGTCATGAGCGATGGGCAGCAGCACCGATACCGCCGGACGAACATCACCCAGCCGCGGCCTGATGGTCGGCCGGCGCCGGTCTTCGATTGGGTGGGTCGATACTACGGTCCGAAATAGCCAGGATGTCTTCCCGACTCGACAAGTCCTGGCTGGTTCTCGCCAGTCATCAGACGGACGAAGGCAATCGCTGCGT
>Ga0182030_10003652_pt1 | contig 32915 bp, 30 predicted proteins | sample 812S3MmetaG_FD_121299 | JGI IMG/M metagenome (GOLD analysis project Ga0182030, IMG submission 121299) | Permafrost microbial communities from Stordalen Mire, Sweden - 812S3M metaG (Illumina Assembly) | ecosystem: Environmental > Terrestrial > Soil > Wetlands > Permafrost | place: Sweden... | reverse complement strand
GGCAAACTGGGCGATTGTTACGTCAGCCATGTGTCTTCACCATCGCGAGCATCAATGCTGCGCCTCGAACCAGTGGGCGCGGGCCTTCATGATCAGGCTGCCGGCCTCATCGCTCGACAGGCCCTCGATATCGGCAATGTCATCGATCGCCTGATCGGCCAGCTCCTCGCGCGTGCGCACGCCGCGGCGCGCCAATGCCAGCGCCAGGTCCGGCCGCATGCCCTCGAGCGTCAGCAGATCGTCGGCCGGCATCGACAGGTCGAGCGACTCCTCGCTCACGATCGCCTGCGTCAGCAGCACATCGCGTGCGCGGTTGCGCAGTTCCTTGACGATGTCCTCGTCGAATTCCTCGATCGCGGCCAGCTCGCCGGCCGGCACGTAGGCCACCTCCTCGACGGTGGAGAAACCCTCCTGCACCAGGATGTTGGCTACGTTCTCATCGACGTCGAGCTGCTTCATGAAGGTCTCGACCAGCGCGCGCGCCTCGGTCTCGCTCTTGGCCTCGGCATCCGACTCGGTCATCACGTTGAGTTCCCAGCCAGTCAGCTGGCTGGCAAGCCGGATGTTCTGGCCGCCGCGACCGATCGCCTGCGACAGCTTGTCCTCGGCCACCGCGATGTCCATGCTGTGCGATTCCTCATCCACCACGATCGACTGCACCTCGGCCGGCGACATCGCGTTGATCACGAATTGCGCCGGATTGTCATCGTGCGGAATGATGTCCACGCGCTCGCCCGCGATCTCGTTCGACACCGCCTGCACACGCGAGCCGCGCATGCCGACGCAGGCACCGACCGGGTCGATGCGCGGATCCTGGCTCTTGACCGCGATCTTGGCGCGGATGCCCGGATCGCGCGCCGCCCCCAGGATATGGATCAGCCCCTGGCCGACCTCGGGGACTTCCAGCTTGAACAGCTCGATCAGGAACTCGGGTGCGTTGCGGGTCAGGAACAGCTGCGGCCCGCGCGGCTCGGCCCGCACCTCGCGCAGGTAGGCCTTGACGCGGTCCTGCGGCTTGAGCTGCTCGCGCGGAATCATGTCGCTGCGCGCCACGAACCCTTCGGCGTTGCCGCCCAGGTCGACGTAGATGCCGTTGCGGTCGATGCGCTTGACTACGCCGCTGACTAGCGTGTTGACGCGGTCCTTGTAGGCCTCCACCACCTGCGCGCGCTCGGCTTCGCGCACCTTCTGCACGATCACCTGCTTCGCCTGCTGCGCCGCGATGCGGCCGAAGGCGACTGACTCCATCGGCTGCTCGACGTAGCCACCCGGCTCGGCATCCGGGCTGATGTCGCGGCCGTCCTCCAGCCGCAGCTCGGCGGAGGGATTCTCGAGCTCCTTGGAATCATCGGCGAACACCTTCCAGCGCCGAAAGGTCTCGTAGTCGCCGGTCTTACGGTTGATCGCCACGCGCGCGTCCCAGTCCTCGCCGTGTTTCTTGCGGGTAGCCGAGGCCAGCGCCGCTTCCAGCGCTTCAAAGATGATCTCTTTATCGACGCCCTTCTCGTTCGAGACGGCATCGACGACCATCAGAATCTCTTTGTTCATCGACAGCTCCTGCAAAACCTCAAGACCACAGCGGCGCCAGCCGCGCGCGGCCGATTTCCGCAAACGACACCGCTACCATGGCGCCGTCCACCTCCAATTCAATGCCCGCTGCATTGAGCGCCGCGAGCCGCCCGGTGTAGCGTCGTCGCCCGGCGCGAGGGCTCACCAGCTCGACCCGAACGCGTTCGCCGACAAAGCGCTGAAAATGCGCTGGCGTGCGCAGTACTCGATCCAGCCCCGGCGAGGACACTTCCAGCGTGTAGCCCGTGGGCACCGGATCCTCGACATCCAACAGCGCCGAAACCTCGCGGCTCACCGCCTCACAGTCATCGAGCCCAACACCGGCGCTGCGGTCGATAAAGATGCGCAGCTGCGCATGCGCGCGCCCCGGGGCGTACTCCAGATCGACCAGCTCGTAGCCCAGCTGCCCGAGCAGGGGTTCGGTGAGCGCAATCAGCTTCTCGCGCAGCGGCGCTACCATCGTGAGTGCCTGAGCTTCGAAATGGGCCACGCCAAAGAATAAAAAAAGCCCCATGTGGGGCTTTTTTATCAAGCACTTGGCCGCAGTACCTGCAGCTTTACGGCATGTTGGCAAACCACCAACACCGTCCACCGGCGGCCGCGATTCTAGTGCTTTAGCTCAAGGGAATTCAACCATCTGCGGAAAGTCCGTCTGCGGCGGGGCCCGCGGCGCTCGTGCGACCCTCGGCGTTCGCGCGGGCGGCCCGGCGCAGAGCGGCGGTCAGCTCGTCGAAATCGCCCGTCTTGACCACCAGCGCGTCAGCACCGGCCCGCAGACAATGCTCGTTCAATAACTCGTTCTTGTGGCCGGTGAACACGACAATCACCGCTCCGGGCAGCCGTACGCGCAGCTGCGAGATCAGCGGTAAGCTCGGGCCGTCATCGAGCGAAAGGTCGAGAATGAAGGCATTGGGCGAATGTTGCTCCACCGACGACAGCACCGCGCTGGCAGAAGCCCCGGTGGCCACGCACGCCATGTCCGGCTCGGTGTCTAGCAGCAGACCCAGCGTGACGGCCAGATCGGTATTGTTCTCGCCAATGACGATGCGCAGGCTTTTCGGTTCGGCAAGGCGTGCAGCGGCGGCATCGAGAAGTGGTTCAGCCATTTTGGCTGCAGCGCTCCCGGCTGTGGCTATCGGCGTACTGGCGATGATGGCGCCGCCGGCGGCATCTGTAAACGTCCACCGCCGAGCCCACCGCACCGGCGCGTCCCGCAAGCCGGCTTCCCGGCCGGCGGCGCTGATGCTGGCCGCAACGCTGTTCGCCGGTCTGCTGTCGGGCGGATGTGCGCACGTCCCGAGTGTGCCAGAACCGCTGGCGGTGGACAGTGCCGCCGAGATCCAGGTGCGCGGCGCGCGCGGCGCGCTCTCGCGCCGTGCAACCGCGGCCGTCCTGAGCGGCCTGATTGCCCAGGCACCGGATGCCAGCGCACTGCAGCGCCACCTGGCGATAGAGCAGACCGTATCCGGCACTCCGCTGTACACCGGCAATCGTGTCACCGTGCTGCGCGACGGGCCAGCCACGTTCGCGGCCACGTTCGCCGCCATTCACGCCGCCCGGCACTATATCTATCTCGAGTACTACATATTCGAGGACGTCAGCTTCAACGGCGAGCAGCTCGCCGATCTGCTGATCGCCCGGCGACAGCAGGGCCTGCAGATCAGCATCATCTACGACGGTATCGGCTCGCTGCGCACTCCCGGGGAATTGTTCAACCGTCTGCGCGCCGCCGGCATCCAGATCCGGCAGTTCAACCCGATCAGCAGCTCGCCGTTTTCGATCAACGACCGCGATCATAGGAAAATCCTGATCGTAGACGATCAGAGCGCCCTCATCGGCGGGGTCAATCTCAGTGCCGACTATGAAAGCGGCAGCGGGTTGGGCAGTGGCAGCGCACCCGACAGCGGTGCGACCGCAACGTCCGCGGCTGCGCTGCCCGACACTCCGGCTGGACCGGCGACGCGCGAGCGCTGGCATGACGTCGATCTGCAGATCGATGGCCCGGCGGTGCACGAACTCAAACAGCTGTTCGAGCAGCATTGGCTCACTCAGGGCGGATCGGCCGCCGAGCTCTTTCCCGATGACGAGGCGCTGGCGGCACGCGGCAATGAGGTGGTACGCATCATCGGCAGCGAAGGCGGCCAGCTTACGCCGCGTTACTACGCAACGCTGATATCGGCCATTCGCAGCGCCGCCAGCCACATCTGGGTCACCGCGGCCTACTTTGTGCCGACCCATCAGGAAAAGCGCGCGCTCGAACGCGCCGCACGCCGCGGCGTCGATGTGCGGCTGCTACTGCCCTCGCACAGCGATTCGTCGGCGGCACTGGCCGCGCAGCAGTCGCATTACTCGGATCTGCTGCAAGCCGGTGTCAGGATCTACGAGCGCGCCGAAGGCATCCTGCATTCCAAGACCGTGGTGGTAGACGGCGTCTGGTCGATCATCGGATCGTCGAACTTCGATCATCGCAGTGTGCTGTTCAACGACGAGGTCGACGCGGTGGTCATCAGCGCCGCGACCGGCGCGCAGCTGGAACAATACTTCCAGCGCGACCTGGAACTCGCTAGCGCTGTCGACCTGGCGAGCTGGAAGCAGCGGCCGCTCTCGCACAAGCTGCGCGAGCATTTCTGGCGGCTTTGGGAGCAGCTGCTGTAGTTCAGTGGCCCTTGGCCGGCAGCGGCGCGGTGAACACGTCGAAACTCAGGCTGAAGTCTGACGATTCCTGATGCGGCACGCAGGAGATCTGCTGCTTCAGGTTGCGTGTGGCGAACATCGGCAGCAGCCTATCGCGAAACTGCTCGACCAGCTCGCAGTCCCCGCTATCCAGTTCGAACCGGTGGTGCGGCGCCAGTTCGACATGGCGCCAGACGCCGTTGACACTCGTGGCCGCACTCGCCGCGGCGCCGGGGCTGGGGGCGCCTGCCGGTTGCAGTGTCGAGAACACAACCTTCGCCTGCGCCAGCTTGTCGGGCACGCCGTAAGCGCGCGTGCACAGCGGCATCACCTGGGCATCGGCGCGCGCACCGGTCAGTCGCAGCAGCAGCTTGAGCTTGTCGCCCAAGCCATCGCAGGAATAGGTGGAGGTAAATCCCATCCATTGAAATTCATAGGTGTGCGGCTGCCAGCCGCCCGCTTCTGGGGCCGGCGTCCCCGCCGGCGCATCACCGCTGGCGCCCGCGCCGTCAGCGGCACTGGCGGGCAGCGCCACGACCGCGAGCAGGGCCAACGCCGCGCTCAGCCGGCTGGCAAACGATATCAATCTGTATGGAACCGACATATAGCACCTCATGCGCCGCCAGCAGCGCCCGTCCGGACATGCAGCGCCTGTACCTAACGCGTCAGGGGCACTGATGGCTGACATACAGCTATGCGAGCACCACTGCGACATTTTAACATTTCATTCAACATTTAATTGTACAGCGGTGCCAGCGCCGTCAGCTAACCGCATCGCGCCAGGCCGGCCGCCAGGTCCGAACGCAGGTCCTCGATAGCCTCGATGCCGACCGACAGCCGCAGCAGCCCGTCGGTCAATCCGGCCGCGCGCCGTGCCGCTTCCGCCATTGCCGCGTGCGTCATCGACGCCGGGTGTGCGACCAGGCTCTCAACTCCGCCGAGCGACTCGGCGAGTGAGAAGAAGCGCAGACCAGCAAGGAACGCCTTGACCGCCGGGATGCCACCGGCAAGCTCGAAGGTGACGATGGCGCCAAAGCCGGTCTGCTGACGCAGGGCGATCTCATGGCCGGCATGCGTAGGCAGGCCGGGGTAGTACACTTTCGACACTCCCGGCTGTTGCGCCAGCCAACTCGCCAGTTCCATGGCATTGCGGCCGTGGATCGCCAGCCGCGCGTTTAGCGTACGCAGCCCGCGCAGCGTCAAGTAGCTGTCGAACGCGGAGCCAGTGAGCCCCAGGCAGTTGGCCCACCAGCACAGCTGATCGTGCAGGTCCTTGCGCGCCGCAATCACCGCACCGCCGACCACATCGCTGTGACCGTTGATGTACTTGGTGGTCGAATGCACGACCAGGTCCGCACCGAGGCTCAACGGCCGCTGCCAGCTGGGCGACAGGAAGGTGTTGTCCACCGCCACCAGCGCGCCGGCCGCCTTCGCAAGCTCGGCCACCGCAGCGATGTCGGTGAGGCGCAGCAGCGGATTGCTCGGCGTTTCGATCCACAGCAGCGCCAGCGGCCGTGCCAGTGCTGCGCGCACCGCCGCAGCATCCCCGAAATTGACGAACTCGACCGCAAGCTCGCCGCGCCGATGCAGCGCATCGAACAGACGGTAACTGCCGCCGTAGCAATCGTGCGGCACCAGCACACGTGCCCGGGCCGGCAGCACCTGCAGGCACAGCGTCACGGCCGCCATGCCGGTCGCAGTGATCACCGCGCCGGCACCGCCCTCAAGGTCTGCCAGCGCGGCGCCCAGCAGGTCGCGGGTGGGATTGCCGGAGCGCGAATAATCATAGGCGCGCTTGTCGCCGTAGCCGCGGAAGGCGTAAGTGGCACTCAGGTGAATCGGCGGCACCACCGCTCCGGTGATGTCATCGCTCTCCAGACCAGCGCGCACCGCGCGCGTGATCGCATCGGCTTGATCGCTCACTCAGGCACTCCGTACAGCAATTCAAATACCGGTTGCAGCGCTGCGGCCTCTTTCAGGAAGGCATCGTGGCCGTGCAGCGAGGACAACTCGCACAGCCGCGCGCGCGGCAGCCGCCCGGCCAGCGCCTGCATATCGCCAATCGGAACCAGCTGGTCCTCGTGCACGGCGACCACCACGGTCGGGGTCGCCACGCGGCCGGCGTCGATCACGTGCAGGTCGATCGACTCTGACAGGCACAGGAAGGATTCGGCGCGATAGCGCGCGGCGTAATCGCGCCCGCGGGCGAACAGGTATTCCTCCACCGGGAACACGAAGTGGCCATCGAGCTGGCGCGGCGGCTGCGCGAAACGCACGGCGAATTCGTCCGGGCTGCGATAGGTCGCCATCGCCAGCGCGCGCGCCAGCTCCATGCCCTCGCTCGCATGTCCGCTCGACAGCGCAAAGCGCACCATGCGCCGCTGCACGCTGCGCCAGGCGGTGGCCATAGGGTGGGCACGGTCTGCAGCGCTGATCACCAGCAGCTGCTGCACGCGATCGGCGTAGCGTTCGGCGAACGCCAGCGCCACCATGCCGCCATAGGACGCCCCGACGATCGCGCGCAGGCGCGCGATCCCCAGATGATCGAGCAGTTGGCGCAGTGCATTGGCCTGGTCGTAGCTGGACAGGCTCGGGAACATACCCCCGGCGGAAGGACCAGTGGACTCGCCGCTGCCGCCGAGCCAGTCGATGCCGAGCACTCGCACGCGGGTACTGTCGAGCGCGCGTCCGGGCCCTGCGATCTCGCTCCACCAGCCGGCGCGTGGCTGCTCGGGATCGAACACCCGTCGATGGGCCGAGATGCCGCCGAGCGCGAGCACCACCGGCGCGCCGGCCGGCCCGGCCAGCCTCCAGCCGAAGGTCGGATGATCGAGGCTGCCGCCATGATGCAGGGCCAGCCGACCGGGCAGCTGCAGCACGCCCGCGACGACCTCGGCCGAGGCGGCATCGGGGTCAGCGCCGGTCAGATTCTCGTGTTGTGGGGCCAAGCTCAACTAACGCTCCGCAGTGCCTGTCATCGTTCATCGTGGCACTCCTGCGGACCGCTCGCCTGGACAGCATCGCGCCGGCTGGCTGATATGCATCGCGGCGCTCCTTTGTCGGCCCTCATCTATCGGCCGCAGCTTGCGCCGCAGACCGCAGGAGTTGGCACCATGTCGAAAATCCGACGGTTGCCCCGGCGTCTAAGGGCCTTTCCCTCAGCCGGTCTCGATGAGTGCCAATGAGTCTAGAGGCGGCTTTCGCGAGGGTCAAGCGCGTAGTGTCGAGCCAAGATCCAGGCTGCCGCTGCCGACGCTACGGCTTTATGGGTTGCGGGCGTCGTACCAGCATGCTAATGTACTAATACGTTATTACATTGGATCGGGAAACCGGTCGTTGCGGAAGCCATGAAATCCCATCGCCAGCTGTCGGCGCGCCAGGAAGCCCTGGCCGAGCGCAACCTGGTTGCCGCCCTGGTCACGCTGCGCAGCGTCGAGGAGTGCCGTGCGTTTCTGCGCGATCTGTGCACGCCGGCCGAACTGCAGGCGATGGCCGACCGCTGGGCAGTGGTCGAGTGCCTGCGCCGCGGCCTACCCTATCGCGAGATTCACCGCCAGACCGGGGTCAGCGTCACCACCATTGGCCGCGTGGCGCGCTACCTGGCGCAGGGCAACGGTGGCTATAGCCTGGCGGCACAACGCATCGACGGCTCGCAGCATGGATAGCGTGCATGGATAGCATGGATAAGGAAGCTCGCATCAAGCTGGCGGTGCAGAAGTCGGGGCGCCTCACCGACCCTTCGGTCGACCTGCTGACGCGCTGCGGACTCAAGCTGTCGCGCGGCAAGGATCAGCTGATGGGTTACGGCGAGAACATGCCGCTCGACGTGCTGTTCGTGCGCGACGACGATATACCCGACCTGGTGCAGGAGGACGTGTGCGATCTGGGTCTTGTCGGGTTGAACGTACTCGAGGAGAAGCGACTGGCGCTTGCGGCGCGCGGCGCGCCGGCGCGCTTTGAGGCACTGCGCACGCTTGACTTCGGGCGCTGCCGGCTGTCGCTGGCGGTGCCGATAGAGCAGGCCTACCTGGGCGTGCAATCGTTGCAGGGCAAGCGCATTGCAACCACCTACCCGCACCTGCTCGGCGTATTCCTGAAGCAGCACCATATCGAGGCGGAGATCGTAATCCTGTCCGGCGCAGTCGAGATCGCGCCGCGCCTGGGCCGCGCCGACCTGATCTGCGACCTGGTGTCCACCGGATCGACACTGCAGGCCAATCACCTGCGCGAAGTCGAAACCGTGCTGCAGAGCCACGCAGTGCTGATCCGCACGCCGGTGCCGCTGTCGCCGGAAAAGAATGACTGGGTCGAACGACTGCTGCTGCGCGTCGAGGGCGTACAGCAGGTCAAGGAGAGCAAATACATTATGCTGCATGCCCCGCGCTCGGCGCTGCCGGCGATCCGGCGCCTGCTGCCGGGCAGCGAATCCCCGACCATCATTCCGCTCGAGGGTTCGCCCGATCGGGTCGCGGTGCACGCGGTGTGCCGCGAGAACGTGTTCTGGGAGACGCTCGAGAGCCTGAAGAAGGCCGGCGCCAGCGCCCTGCTGGTATTGCCGGTCGAGAAGATGCTGGCCTGAGCCGATGCGGATTCTCGACTGGCAACTGCTCGATGCCGCGGCGCGCCGCGCCGCGCTGGCGCGCCCGGCGGCCGCACTGCAGCCGCGCATGTTGCAGCAGGCCCAGGCCATCATCGATGCGGTGCGCAGCGAGGGCGACGCCGCGGTACACCGCTGCACGCGTGAATTCGACGGCGTCGGGCCGGCTGAGCTGCGCGTCAGCGCCGCCGAATTCATCGCCGCGCGCGCCGAGCTTGGCGGCACGCAGCTCGCCGCGATCGAGAAGGCGATCGTCAACATTGACTGTTTCCATCGCGCCGGGCTGCCGGCCGCGCTGTCGCTGGATGTGCAGCCGGGCGTGCGCTGCGAGCGCGTGATCCGCCCGCTAAGTGCGGTCGGCCTGTACGTACCGGCCGGCGCCGCGCCGCTGCCCTCCACCGTGATCATGCTGGCGGTGCCGGCACGCATCGCCGGCTGCGGGCAGCGCGTGCTGTGCACGCCGCCGCAGCGCGACGGTCGCGCCAATGCCGCGGTGCTGGTGGCCGCGCAGCTGTGCGGCATCGACCAGGTGTTCAAGATCGGCGGTGCCCAGGCGATCGCGGCGATGGCCTACGGCACCTCCAGCGTACCCAAAGTGGTCAAGATCTTCGGGCCGGGAAATGCCTGGGTCACTGCCGCCAAGCAGCTGGTGGCCGCCGATCCGCACGGCGCGGCGCTCGACATGCCCGCCGGACCGTCCGAAGTGCTGGTGATTGCCGATGACAGTGCGTGCGCCGAATTCATCGCCGCCGATCTGCTGGCGCAGGCTGAGCACGACGCGCTGTCGCAGGCAATACTTCTGACCACCAGCGCGACGCTCGCGGCCCAGGTCGCCGACGCGGTGCGTACGCAGATGCAGACCCTGTCGCGTCGCACGATCCTCGAGCAGTCGATCGCCGGCTCGCGCCTCCTGATCGTCGCCAGCCTGGATGAGGCGCTCGCGGTCTCGGACAGCTACGCGCCCGAGCACCTGCTGATCCAGACCCGCAACCCGCGCGCGCTGCTCGAACGGGTGCAGCATGCGGGCTCGGTTTTCCTTGGCAACTGGTCGCCTGAGCCGCTGGGCGATTACTGCTCGGGCACCAACCACGTGCTGCCGACCTACGGCCATGCGCGCGCCTACAGCGGCCTGTCGGTTCAGGACTTCACGCGCCGCATGACGGTGCAGGAACTGAGCGCCGCCGGCCTCGCCGATCTGGGACCCACCGCCACTACGCTGGCGCGCCTGGAAGGTCTCGACGCCCATGCCGCCGCGGTCGAGCTGCGGCTCGCGGCGCTGCGCGGTGAGCGCGCCGCATGAGTTGGCTGACCGACATCGCGCGGCCGGAGATCCGCGCCCTGAAAGCCTACGAGCACGCACTGTGGGAGCCGGGCCTGGTACGCCTGCATGCGAATGAGCTTCCCTGGCGCAGCGCCGGCGACAGCTCGATCGCCGGCCTCAACCGCTATCCGGAACCGCATCCGCACCAGTTGACCGCAGCTCTTGCCGGCCTCTATGGCGTCGCGCCAACCATGCTGCTCGCCGGCCGCGGCAGCGATGAGCTGATCGATCTGCTGATCCGCAGCTACTGCCGTGCCGGCCAGGACCAGGTGATTATCTGTCCGCCGACGTTCGGCATGTACGGCGTAGCCGCGCGCATCCAGGGGGCGGCGGTGCTCGAAGTGCCGCTGCAGGCCCAGGCCGGCTGGCGCTTTGACCCGCAGGCGCTGCGCGCGCGCTGCGATGCCGGTGTACGCCTCATCTTTCTGTGCTCGCCGAACAATCCGACCGGCAACCGCCTGGACACTGAGGCGATCCTCGATCTGGCGCGCGATCTGGAGGGCCAGGCGCTGCTGGTGGTCGATGAAGCCTATGTCGAATTTGCCGCCGAAACATCACTGGTTGCCAGGGTGACGGACCGGCCCGGTCTGGTGATCCTGCGCACGCTGTCCAAGGCCTATGGGCTGGCAGGCGCGCGCTGCGGTGCGTTGATCGGACACGCGGATGTGGTGGCATTGCTACGCAAGGTCATTCAGCCCTACGCAATCACGCAGCTGTCCATCGAGGCGGTGTTCCGCGCGCTCGAACCGGCCGCCCTCGCCCAGGCACGAGCACACGTGGCGATGCTCATGACCGAGCGCAACCGGGTCGCCGCCGCGCTCCGCACCACCGCCGGCGTGCTGCGGGTCTGGCCCAGCGATGCGAATTTTCTGTTGGTAGAGTTCGCCGATGCGGCTTCGGCGCTGCAGCGTGCGCACACCGCCGGGCTGCTAGTACGCGACCTGCGCGCAGCAGCCGGTCTGGCCCGCGCGCTGCGCATCAGCATTGGCACTGCCGAGCAGAACGACCGGCTACTCGCGAGCCTGCGATGAGTACGACCCAGGCGCCAGTGCTGTTCGTCGACCGCGATGGCACGCTGATCGAGGAGCCCTCCGACAACCAGGTGGACCGGCTCGACAAGGTGCGCCTGCTGCCGGGAGTGTTCGCGGCACTGGCCGAGTTCAGGCGCGCCGGCTACCGGCTGGTGATGGTCAGCAACCAGGACGGACTCGGCAGCGCGCGCTATCCGCGCGAGCACTTCGACCAGGTTCAGGCCTTCGTACTGCACCTGTTCGCCTCGCAGGGCATCGAGTTCGACCAGGTATTCATCTGCCCGCATTTCGCGCACGAGCAATGCGCATGTCGCAAGCCGCGCATCGGACTGGTGACCGAGTACCTGCAGCGCACACCGATCGATCGCGAACGCAGCGCCATGATCGGCGATCGTTCGACCGACGCTGAATTCGCGCAGGCGCTGGGCATCCGCGGCCTGCGGGTGAACAGCGACACCGGCCCCGACGCCGATGACAGCTGGCCGGGAATCGCGCGCACGCTGCTCGCGCGCCGCGCGCACCTGCACCGCCAGACGCGCGAAACCGATATCGACCTGCAGATCGAGCTCGACAGCGGCGCGGACTGCCACATCGCCACCGGCATTGGATTCTTCGATCACATGCTCGAACAGCTCGCCCGACATGGCGGTTTTGCGCTGCAGCTGAGCTGCCGCGGCGACCTGCATATCGACGAGCACCACACGGTGGAGGATTGCGCGCTCGCGATCGGCGAGGCGCTGCGGGCAGCGCTCGGCGACAAGTCCGGCATCGGCCGCTACGGCTTCCTGCTGGCGATGGATGAGAGCGAAGCGCAGGTCGCTATCGACCTTTCCGGTCGCCCCTATTTCGTATTCGAAGGACAGTTCAGCCGCGAGCAGGTCGGCGCGCTGCCTAGCGAACTAGTGCCGCACTTCTTCCGCTCGCTGGCACAGAGCCTGGGAGCGGCGCTACACCTGACGGTGCGCGGCGAGAACACGCACCACATGATTGAGGCCTGCTTCAAGGGGGTCGGGCGCGCACTGCGGCCGGCGCTGCGGCGCGACGGCCATGAACTGCCGACCACCAAGGGCACATTGTGAGTACCGGCGGCGGCGGCGCCAACGGCATCGACGCGGCCATCATCGATAGCGGCGGCGCCAATCTGGCCTCGCTGCAATTCGCGCTCGACCGTCTGGGCGCGCGTACGCTGGTGAGCAGCGATGCCGATACGATCGCGGCCGCCCCGCGCGTACTGCTGCCGGGAGTCGGGGCTGCGGCCGACGCAATGCGCCGCCTGCGCGCGAACGGGCTGGATCGGCTGATCCCGAAGCTGACCGTGCCGCTGCTGGGCATCTGCCTCGGCATGCAGCTGCTGTTCGAGCATTCCGCCGAAGGCGATACCGCCTGCCTTGGAATCCTCGCCGACCGTGTCGAGCGCCTGATCCCAATGCAGGGCATGCCGGTACCGCACATGGGCTGGAATACGCTCGAACTGATCAGCGAGGATCCGCTGCTGCGCGGCATCGACACCGCCAATTATCTCTATTTTGTCCACAGCTACGCCGCACCGGTGGCCGAGGGTACGCTGGCGGCGGTGCGCTACGGAAAGCCGCTCGCCGCGGTGGTGCGGCGGGCCAACTTTCACGGCGTGCAGTTTCATCCCGAGCGCTCGGCCAGCGTCGGGGCCCGCATCCTGCGCAATTTTCTGACGCTGTGACGAGGCTTTAGCAGTGCTGCTGATTCCCTCGATCGATCTGCGCGGCGGCCATAGCGTGCGGTTGCTGCGGGGGGATTTCGCGGCCGAGACCCGCTATCAGCTCGAACCGCACGAACTGCTGGCGCGCTACCAGCGGCTCGGCGCCAGCTGGCTGCATATCGTCGATCTGGATGGCGCCCGCGACGGCACCCTGGCGAATCGCGGCATCATCCACCAGCTCGCCAGGCAGCGCGCGCTGCAACTGCAGGTGGGAGGTGGACTGCGCGATCTCAGCGCGGTCGACGATCTGCTGACGCATGGCGTCGCGCGCGTGGTGGTCGGCAGCGCCGCCGTGGAACGGCGCGAACAGGTGGCCGGCTGGATGCGCACCTACGGACCGGAGCGCATCTGCCTTGCGTTCGACGTGCGCCTCGATGCGCAGTCGGTGCCGCGGCTGCGCATTCGTGGCTGGCAGCAGCAAAGCGCGCTCTCGCTGTGGGACGCGGTGGCGGCATTCGCCGCCGATGGTCTCAAGCACGTGCTGTGTACCGATATCGACCGCGACGGCGCACTCGCCGGGCCGAATCTTGCGCTCTACGGCGAAGCGCTGCGGCGCTTCCCGCAGCTGCAGTGGCAGGCATCTGGCGGCATCGGCCGCGGTGCCGATCTGGTAGCGCTGGCGGCGCACGGTGTCCCGACCGCCATCAGCGGTAAGGCGCTGCTCGAGGAACGTCTGTCGCTGGAGGAGTTGCGACCATACTTGCCAAACGCATAATCCCCTGCCTCGACGTGCGCGACGGTCAGGTGGTCAAGGGCGTGCGCTTTCGCGACCATAGGGTGGTAGGCGATATCCTGGAACTCGCCGCCCGCTACCGCGACCAGGGCGCGGACGAGCTGGTGTTCTACGACATCACCGCCAGCCCCGAGGGCCGATCGGTTGACCGCAGCTGGGTCAGCCGCGTCGCGCGCGTACTCGACATCCCGTTCTGTGTCGCCGGCGGCATCAGCTCGGTGCTCGATGCCGAGCAGGTGCTCAACGCCGGCGCGGAGAAGATCTCGGTAAACTCCCCGGCGCTGCAGAATCCGGAGCTGATCGATCAGTTGAGCGAACGCTTCGGGGCCCAGTGCGTAGTCGCGGGCATCGACAGCCAGAGCACCCCCGAGGGCTACCGGGTATATCAATTCACCGGCGACCCCGCGCGCAGCCGCGACAGCCGACGCGACACACTGGCCTGGGTCGGCGAAGTACAGCGGCGCGGCGCCGGCGAGATCGTACTTAACTGCATGGCTGCGGACGGGACGCGCCAGGGTTATGACATCGAGCAGCTGCGCTGCGTACGCGCGCTGTGCTCAGTGCCGCTGGTCGCCTCGGGCGGCGCCGGCAGCGCGGAGCATTTTGCGACCGCATTTCGCGACGCGCAGGTGGATGCGACTCTCGCCGCGAGCGTATTTCACAGTGGCGCCATACTGATTCCACAGCTGAAGCGCGACCTGCACGCGCAGGGTATCGAGGTGCGACTATGACCTTCACGCCGGCCGACATCGAGCGCATCGACTGGGGCAAGGGCGACGGGCTGGTGCCAGTGATCGTGCAGCACGCCGTCACAGCCGCCGTGCTGATGCTGGGCTACATGAACCGTGAAGCGCTCGCGGCAACGCTGGCGCACGGCCGCGTGGTGTTCTACAGCCGCTCGAAGCGCCGGCTGTGGGAAAAGGGGGAGATCTCGGGCAACCACCTGCAGCTGGTCGAGATACGTGCCGACTGCGATGCCGACGCGCTGCTGCTGGCCGCACAGCCGGCCGGCCCGGTGTGCCACACCGGCAGTGCCAGCTGCTTTGGCGATGAGCCGCTCACCACCGTTTCGGCGTTGAGCTTTCTGCTCGAGCTCGATCAGCTGATCGGACAACGCATCGAGCAACCTTCCGAGGGCAGTTACACCGCCAATCTGTACGCGCGCGGAGTGCGCCGCGTGGCACAGAAAGTCGGCGAGGAAGGACTGGAGGTGGCGCTTGCGGGCGCGGGCGAGTCCGATCAGGCGCTGATTGCGGAATCAGCCGATCTGTTCTATCACCTGCTGGTACTGCTGCGCACCCGCGGCCTGCCACTGGCGGCAGTGATCGGCGAGCTGCAGCGCCGCCACGACGCGCGCGCACCGGCCTGACATTCAGTGCCGACGCACCTGCGAAAGGGCGTGGGCTCCAGCGCCGATGTTGGCGAATAGCGTACGTGGTTGTCGCCGCTCCGATCGTTAGCCTTCTCTTGCTCGTCCGAGACGTTCGCAAAAAGGGGCGCATCGCCTGTCAGCGCTGTTGATGCAATTCTGCACCGATACTTCCTGGGGCCACTGCGGTTAGGCCCAAGTCACCGAAATGTCGGCCGCCGTGAACCACTCGCCGAAGCACCTACAGCACGAATTCCTGTGCCGGTTCGCGCAGGTTGTAGCGCGAGCTCATCGCGTAACCGTAGGCGCCGGCGTTGGCAATCAGCAGCACATCGCCGGCGCGCGTCGGCGGCAGTAGGCGGTCGTGGCCGAGAAAATCGGCGCTCTCGCAGATCGGACCGACCACGTTGACGATCTCGGTCGCCGGCTCGTCGAGCCGCGTCAGGTTGACGATCTCGTGCCAGCTGCCATAGAGCGCCGGACGGATCAGCGAATTCATGCCGGTGGCGATACCGACGTAGCGCACCTCGTCCTTGGACTTGGTCTGCGTGACGCGTGCAATGAGCGCCCCGGCCGCCGCGACCAGGAAGCGCCCAGGTTCGATCCAGAGCGCGATACCGGGGCGGTTCTGGCGCATCGCCAGCAGCGCAGTATCGAGCTGCGCCAGGTTCAGCCCGAGCTGTTGCGGGCCGTCGGGCACGCCCAGACCACCGCCGACATCAATGGTCCCAAGCTGTGGGAAGCGCTGTGCCAGCCCGAGCAGGCGGCTCGCCACCTGCGCCCAGTTGTCGGCGTCGAGAATGCCGCTGCCGGAATGCGCATGCAGCCCGATCACGCTCACGCCGTGGCGCTCCGCCAGGGATGCGAACTGCTCGATCTGCGCCATCGGCACTCCGAACTTGGCATGTGCACCAGCGGTACGCACATGATGATGGTGGCCGCGTCCGGTGCCGGTGTCGATGCGAATGAATATGCTTGCGCCGCGAAACAGCTCGCCCCACTCGCTCAGGATGTACAGGTTGTCGATCGTCACCCGGATCGCCTGCTCGAGCGCCCAGGCGTATTCCGCGCGCTCGGCGAAATTGGGCGTGAACAGGATGCGGCTGCGATCCAGGCCCGGGACGCTGGCGAGCAGGTGCTCGATCTCGCCCCGCGACACGCACTCGAATCCTACACCCATGCCGGCCAGCAGCCGCAGCAGCTGCGCGTTCGGATTCGCCTTCATAGCGTACAGCACCCGGTCCACCGATTGCAGTCCCAGTACCGCCTCGGCGGCCGCGCGCACCACCTGCGGATCGTAGACGTAGGCACAGTCGTGATCGACTGCGAGCGCCAGCAACTGGGCGCGCCGCGCGCGCCACCAGACCGGCGCCGCGCGCGCTGCCGTCAGCGGCGGGGCGAACAGCTGCTGCCAGGTGGGCCCGAGTATCGAACCCTCGCGCACCGGCTCGATCAGGCGCTCGTGTAATTCGTTCACCAGTCGATCGCCCTGGTCCTCATCCACCACGAAGGTGAAATTAAGATCGTTGGCAGCCTGGCTCACCAGGTAGATACGCTGGTCGGCAAACAGCTCGAAGGCCTCTCCAAGGCGATGCAATATGGCTCGGATGTTGCGTCCGACCAGGCTCACGGAAGCGCACGGACCGATCACCTGCGCCCGGCACAGCTGCGACAGGTCGGCCGACAGCCGCTCAATCACCTGCGGGTCGAGCGAGTTTGCAGCCGGGTCGAGCGATACCGTGACGTTGGTCTCCGAGGTCGAGATCAGGTCCACCGACAGGCCGTGACGCTTGAATACTTGGAACGCATCGGCCAGAAAGCCAACCTCGTGCCACATGCCGGGACTGTCGAGTGACACCAATGTGATGCCCTTCTTCAGGCACACCGCCTTGACTTGCGCGGCACCATCGCCGCCGTCGGCGCTGATATGCGTGCCTTCGATCTGCGGGCACTGCGTTGCATACACCACGATCGGAATCTGCTGAGATTTGGCGGGCAGGATGCAGCGCGGGTGCAACACCTTGGCGCCGCTGCTGGCGATCTCCTGCGCCTCGTCGTAGTGCAGCGAGCGAAGCAGCCGTGCCTGCGGCGTGTGGCGCGGATTGGCGCTGAACATGCCGGGCACGTCGGTCCATATTTCCAGCTGCCGCGCGGCGAGCTTAGCGGCGAAGTAAGCCGCCGAGGTGTCCGAGCCGCCGCGCCCCAGCAGCACGGTGTCGCCGGCGGCGTCGCTGGCGATGAATCCCTGCGTCACCACCACTCCGGCGCACGCGGCCAGCTGGCGCTGCAGCGCCGGCTCCGGAGCAAACTCGCAGGTTGCGGACAGGAAATTCGCGCGCGCCGACGCGGCCGCGCGTGCCGGGGCGATCAGCCCGGAGCGTGCATCCCACCAGCTGGCCTCGATGCCCTGTGCCTGAAGAAATCGCGCACCAAGTTCGGTGGCCATCAGCTCGCCGCTGGCAAGGACGCGTGCGCGCGTCCGATCGCTGATCTCGCTCATCAATGCGATGCCGGAGGTCAGCTGCCGCAGCACCGCGAAATAGCCTTCCAGCTCTGAGCTGACGCCGATGCCGAGTTCCGACGCCAGCGCGCGATGGCGCTGTTCGATCGATTCCAGCAGCGGCGTGTGTGCGCCGCCGAGTGCGGCGGCGAGCAGTCTTTCTAGTTGGTCGGTGATGCCGCTGACCGCCGAGTGCACCACCAGCACGCGCGCGCCGTCGACCAGCCGTGCGCGCACCACGGCCGCAATATTGCGCCAAGTGCCAAGCGAGGAGACGCTGGTGCCGCCGAATTTGAGCACGATCCAGGACGACGCGCCGCGTTCAGCCATAGACGTTCCGTGTGTGTAGCAGCCGCGCTATCGGGGCCAGTCGCGCCGGCGGGGCCGCCGCCGGTCAGATGCGGTCAAACGTCTTCGTCATCGAAGATGTCGCGCAGATCTTTTTCGAGTTTGCGGTCCGCCAGCACTTCCTCGAGCCGGCTCCAGGCAGCCTTACCGCGTTTGCCCTGCGCGCGCACGCGTTTGTCGACGCGAGCCAGCAGACCGTCGTAATCGGTGCTGTCCTCGGACTCGACAATGAATTCCTCGTCCAGATCGAAGCTCTCGTTATCGCGTTCAGACATCGTATTTTCGCTAATAAAATGTGAAAAAAATCACATACTTACGCACTTATAGGCGCTGTGCAGGCAGCGAACTATAGCTGATTTACGCCGCGGTTCAACTCTCGCCCGCCCTGAAGGTCTCCAACTCATAGACTGGGGCGCGGAAGCGATTGTTCAACACTCGCGCCAGAGCGGCGGGCCGCGTGGCAGGGGCCGCTCGACGCGGCTTTGCATAATGCGCCGCCCGGGTTACTGCACCGCCGTAGCGGAATCGGTATTGAGGGCTGACATGTCGGCCTCCAGGCCCACGGTGGCCAGCACGCCGTCGGCCTTCTGCAGCACTTCGCGGGCGTAATCCCAATGAATCGCCACTGTGCTGTCGCCCACCGCTGCACGCAGCAGTTCGGCGAACTGGTCCACGTTCGGCTCGAAGCTCTGGCCTTCGGCGTCCACCGGCGGGTGCGCCTCGAGCAGCAGTTCGCCGTCCACCCAGGCCACCTTGACCGGCTCGTTGATGATGCGCACCGGCATGCCGACCGGGATCATCGGAAACAGCAGCGCCACGTCCTCGGGATACATGCGGATGCAGCCATGCGTGACCGCGAGCCCGACCGCGATCGGATTGTTAGTGCCATGGATCATGTAGGTGCCATTGCCGGCCGCCAGCCGCATTGCGAACAGACCGAGCGGATTGTCCGGCCCCGAGGGCACCCGCGCCGGCAGCGGGTCGCCCGCGGCCGCATGCTCCTTGCGCACCGATTCGGGCGGAAACCACACCGGATTCTTTTCTTTGCCGATCACATGGGTCACGCCGATTGGCGTATGCCAATCCATCTTGCCGATGCTGACCGGGTAGGTGATCACCTGGCGCGGCTGGCCGCGCTGTGGCTTCGGGTAGTAGTAGAGCCGATGCTCAGGCAGGTTGACGATAATGCCCTCGCGCGGCCCGGGTGGCAGGATATGGCGGCCCGGAATGATGACTGTCTTGTCGGCACCCGGTATCCACGGATCGACACCCGGGTTGACGCGAATGACCTCCTCGGAACCGAGGCTGAACTTGCGCGCCAGATCGTACAGCGTGTCCTCGTAGACCGTCTGCACGCTTTGGTCTTCCCCGACCACGGCGTCATCGGACGTCGCAAGCTGGTAGACCGTTGCCTGCGCCGGTCGGGCACTGGCCAATCCAAGCAGTGCCAGCGACGCCAGCAGCGACGACAGCGGCAGCACCATCGGCGACGCCGGCTTTCCAGCGGCGCCATAGCATTGACCATAACGCGTCGTTGTGAGGCCAGATCGAGAGCGTTTCACCATTTAAGGGTAGCACGTCACAGGGCGATTCTCCGGCCGCTATTTCTGAATCGGATTGGGCACTTGCGGGCGAATCAGGCGCCCGAAGCGCTCAAGTTGGGCAGCCGCGGGCCGATAGCCCTGGCATGCAGAACGAGGCAGCCCAAAGCGTGCCGGCGATGTCCTACAGCGGCCCGGCGACCTGGAGCCTGGACCTTGCCAGTGGCGAGCTGCGCTCGAGCGCCGCACGGGCGCTGATGATGGGCTACGACCCGGATGAGGTGGATTCGAGCGCCGATTGGTGGGATAGCCTGCTGCATCCCGATGAGCGCATCGCGGTCCATACCGCGCGCTCGCGCCATATCCAGGGCGCAGGCGGCGGCTACAAGAGTGAATACCGCGCACGGCGGCGCGACGGCAGCTGGACGTGGTTGCTGGAGGTCGGGTGCATCGAGCGCGACAGCGCCGAGCGGGCGGTTCGAGTCAGCGGCGTGCTGCTGGACATCACGGTCGAGCGCCAGGAGCAGTTTCGCCTGCAGCAGCGCCTGGAGCGGCTGCGCACCGTGTTCGATTACACCTACCAATTCGCGGGCCTGCTGTCACGCGACGGCGTGCTGCTGGAGAGCAATCGAACCGCGCTGAAGGCCGCCGGCGTCACGCTCAACGATGCAGTCGGCAAATTGTTCTGGGAGACCCCGTTCTGGGCCCAGCAGTCGCCGGCGGAGATCGCGCGCCTGCGCGAGGGTATCGAGCGCGCGGGGCGCGGTAAGTTCGTGCGCTTCCAGTACCAGACCGAGCAACCTCACGGCACTGCGCGCATCGTCGACTTCTCGCTGCTGCCGGTGCTCGACGACGAAGGCCAGGTGGTGTGGATCCTGTCCGAAGGGCGCGATGTCACCGACATCGTGAACGCCCACAAGGCATTGCGCACACTTGAAGATCGGCTCGCAGTGGCCACCAGCAGCGCCAACCTAGGGCTGTGGGACGTCAATCTGCACACCGGCGATGCCTGGCTCAACGATCGCTGGTGGACCATGCTCGGCTATGAGCCGAACGAGCTGAGCCGCAGCTACGACGTCTGGCGCGAGCTGCTGCACCCGGATGACCTGTTGCCGGCACTGGCGGTGCTGCAACATCGCGGTGGCGCGCAGGCGGAGTTTCGCATCGAGTACCGGATGCGCAGCAAGGAAGGCGCCTGGCGCTGGATCCACTGCTGCGGGCGCACGGTCGCCACCAATGAGCTGGGCGAACCGCAGCGCGTAGCGGGCGTGCACCTGGACGTAACCGAGCGCAAGGAGGCGGAGATCCGGCTCGCCTCCGCGGAGCGGCTCGAGTCGGTCGGTAAGCTCGCCGCCGGGGTCGCGCACGAGATCAATACACCGATTCAGTTCGTCAACGACAGCGTCTACTTCATCCGTGACGCGGTGGATGAGCTGCTACAGCTCACCGGGCGCCTGAGCGCGATTGCCGCACGCGATGCCGCCAACGCCGACGCGGTGGCCGCCATCGGCGCCGAGCTGCCCTATTTCACGCAGCACCTGCCCAAGGCCCTGGAGCGTTCACTCGACGGTCTGAAGCGCGTGGCCGAGATCGTCAGTTCGATGCGCGAGCTGGCGCACCCGGACCGGCCCGAGATGTCCGAGGTCGACATCAATCACGTGATCCGCAATGCGCTGGTGGTGGCGCGCGCGGAATACAAATATGTCGCCGAAGTGGCGACCGACTTGGCGCCGCTGCCGCCGGTGCGCTGCCATGCAGGGGAGTTGAACCAGGTGATGCTCAATCTGCTGGTCAATGCTTCGCATGCGATTGCCGACATCGTCGGCGGCTCGGGCAACCGCGGCCTGATCAGCGTATCCACCCGCCTCGACGGCGACACGGTGCTCATCAGCGTCGCGGACACCGGTGGCGGAATTCCGGAGAATATCCGGCACCGGATCTACGAGCCGTTCTTCACCACCAAGGAGGTAGGTCGCGGCACCGGCCAGGGGCTGGCGATCTCGCACAACATCATCGTCAAGCGCCATGGCGGCTCAATCGACTGCCATAGCGAGATCGGCAAGGGCACCGTATTTGCGCTGCGGCTGCCGCGCGATTGTCGCCGCGAAGCCGCGCGCGAGCAGGCCGCATGAGGCGCATATTGCTGGTCGATGCGGCGCCCGCGGCACTGGCGCAGTTGCAGCAGGCGCTACAGGTACTGCGCCCGCAGTGGCAGACCGCGAGCGCGAACTCGGCGAGGGCCGCGATGGTGGCACTGTCGCAGCGGCGCTTCGATGCCGTCATCAGCGATATCGGCGGCGCGGCGCTGGACGGATCGGAGCTGCTGGCGCTGGTGCGCGATGGCTATCCGAACGTCGTGCGGTTGTGTCTGTCCGACCACAGCGACGATGACGCCTTCCTGCGCGCCGTGCCGGTCACGCACCAGTTTTTCGGCAAGCCGTGCAACGTCGAGAACCTGTGCGAAGTGCTGGAACGCATCTGCTCGCTGCGCGACATCCTGCGCAGCGGAGCGATCCAGCAGCTGATCGGTAATCTCAAGGCGCTGCCCGCCACGCCGCAGACCTTTCAGGCGCTGTCGGAGGCGATCGCCCGCCCTAACGCGCATGTCGCAGGCATCGCGCAGATCGTCAGCGCTGATACGGCGCTGTCGGTCAAGGTGCTGCAGCTCGCCAATTCCGCCTACTACCGCCGCGGCGCCCCGGTGACCTCGATACAGGCCGCTATCAGCTACGCCGGGCTGGAGATGATCAAGTCGCTGGCACTCTCCGCCTGCGTATTCAGCGCCCTGGACGCCTCCCCGAACGCCGTCAAACGCCTGCAGGACCTGCAGGGCCGTTCGCTGCGCAAGGCGCATTTCGCGCGCATGCTGCTGCGTGAATCGCGCCACGCCGACGAGGCATTTACCGCCGCGTTGCTACTCGACATCGGCCAGGCCGTGCTGGCGCTGAGTGCGCCGCAGAAGTTCGAGCAGATGATCGAGCTCGCGCGTACCAGCGGACGCGCCTGGCATGAGGTGGAACCGGAGGTATTCGGCGCCGCGCATCCGGAGGTGGGCGCATACCTGCTGGGCCTGTGGGGCCTGCCGCTCGATCTGATCGAGGCGGTCGCCTATCACCACGCGCCGAGCCGCGTGCAGCACGCGCATACCAGCGTGCTGGCGGCGGTGCACGTGGCGGACGCGGTGGTCGATGCCACCGCCGACCGGCCGGCCAAGCTGCTCGATCGGCTCGATGCGAGCTTCATCGCACGCACCGCGGTATCGCGCTGCCTGACGGCCTGGAACATTCACCTCGATGCCGATGAACTGCAGGCGCAGCGCCTCGGGACCCGATAACCATGGCGATCAAAGTGCGAGCCCTGTCCGAAACCCCGCGTCACAAGATCCTGTGCGTGGACGACGAATCGCAGGTGCTCGAGGGCCTGAGCCTGCAGCTCGGCCGGCGCTACGAGGTCATGACCGCGCTCAGCGGCGCCGAGGCACTCGAGATCCTGCAGCGTGAAGATCGCATCTCGGTATTGATCTCCGACATGCGCATGCCTCGCATGGACGGCGCAACGTTCCTGGCGAAGGCACGCACCATCGCGCCGAACGCCGCGCGCATCCTGCTGACCGGTCAGACCGACCTGCGTTCCGCCATTGCGGCGGTCAACGAGGCGCAGGTGCTCAAGTTCCTGAGCAAGCCCTGCCCGCCGCCGGAGTTGCGCGCGGCGGTGGAGAGCGCGATCGAACACCATCGCCAGGCGAGCGGCGCCAGCACCGGACTGCGCCGCACGCTCACCGCGCAGATCATCAGCCAGGACGCGGTCACCGGGCTTGCCAGCCGCAGCCACTTCAGTGCCGCATTGTCCGCGGCCTGTACCGAAGCCGCCCAGCCCGCTGCCGGGGAGCCGCGGCCGTGCGCGGTGCTGTTCATCATTATTGAGAATCTGGGAGACATCAATGCAGTACTCGGCCACACCATCGGCGATCAGGTGCTCCAGGTTCTCGCGCGCCGGTTGCGCGAGCATTGCCAGACGGCGCTGTGCATTGGGCGCTGGGGCGATGAGGAGTTCGCGATCCTGCTTCCGTGCGATCTCGCAGATGAGCCCGCTGTGCTGGCCGCGGCTAACGCGCTGATTGCACACCTGTCGGCGCCGATCGCGCTGCAAAGCATCACCCAACGCATGCGCGCCTGCATCGGCATCGCCGCAATACCAGCGCACACCACCGACGCCAAGACCGCGATCAAGTTCGCCGCGCTCGCCGCGCGACAGGCAAAGCTGCAGGGGGGCGGGGTCTCGCGCCTGTTCCGTTCCGACTGGGCGGACCGTGTCGAGTATCGCTACCAGCTGCTGGTGGCGCTGCGCGAGGCCGTGGACAGCGATGCATTGCACCTGAATTACCAGCCGGTGATTGACATCAAGCAGGGCTGCGTGCGCAAGCTCGAGGCCCTGGCGCGCTGGGAGCACCCGACCATGGGCCCGGTATCCCCGCAACAGTTCATCAACCTCGCGGAGGAGAGCGGCGACATGCCGCGCCTCGGCCAATGGATTTTGCGCCGCGCCTGCAGCGAAGCGCGGCAGCTCGTGGGCCGCTGCTGTGCGCGGGTCGCGGTCAATGTCTCGATGCAGCAGTTGCTGCACGACGATTTTCTGGCGCAGCTGGATGAAATCCTGCGCTCCTCGCAACTGCGGCCGCAGGAACTGGAGCTCGAGCTCACCGAATCGGTGTTCTCGCACGACGCCGATCGGGTGCTGGCGGTGGTCACCGAACTGCACAGGCTTGGTATCACCGTGTCGATCGACGACTTCGGCAGCGGTTATTCCTCGCTCGCATATCTGCAACGCTTCCCCGCCGATGCCATCAAAGTGGATCGCTCGTTCGTCGCAACGCTCGGCAAGGGCGGCGAGACGATCATCGCCGCGGCACTGTCGATCGGCCGCAGCTTCGGCATGGAGGTGGTGATCGAGGGGGTCGAGACCGAGCTGCAACGCCGCCAGCTCACGGCACTGGGTGCGACGCTGTTCCAGGGCTATCTGTACGGCAAGCCGATGCCGCTGGCCGAGATCGATCAGTGGTTTCTGAATTCCGCATTCGGCGCGGCGCCGAGCGAAGTGCCGGCCGAGGACAGCGGCATCGATCCGGCGACCGCCAGCTCCGCCAGGCCCTGATATGGCTTGACGAGCATTCTCCTTTGACGCCGAGCCCGGTGGCGAGCCGGCCGGGTAGCAGCGCCGATACTATTTAGATGAAGTAACCTAATTAACTCATTGTTAAGTAAATGCTTTGGCTGCCATAAACATCGCGGCTGATTTCCATCGCATAACCCGATACCATACACACGTATGGTATCTGATTCCCTTCCCCTCCTGAGCCCGCGCCAGCAGCAGATCCTGCGGCTCATCGGCCAGTTCATAACGCGTCGTGGCCTGCCGCCCACGCGCGCCGATCTGGCACGCGCACTGCGGCTGCGCAACCGCCAGGGCATCGATCAGCATCTGCGCGCGATCGAGCGCAAGGGCTACCTGCAACTCGAGCCCGGCATCGCGCGCGGCATCCGCCTGCTTCATGGCGCGCCCGCGACCGAAGCGGCTGCCGCCGCCAACACGCTGCTGCTGCCGCTCTATGGGCGCGTCGCCGCTGGCGTGCCCACCCTGGCACAGAGCAATATCGAGGAGACGATCGCCATCGATCGCGCACTGTTCCGCCCGCGCGCCGACTTCCTGCTGCGCGTACATGGTCAGAGCATGCGTGATGCCGGCATCGCACATCGCGACATCCTCGCCGTGCATCGCACGCCGCAGGCCCTCAATGGCCAGATCGTGGTCGCACGCCTGGGCGATGAAGCCACGGTCAAGTACTACCGTCGGCGCGGATCACTGCTGCGGCTGGAGCCTGCCAATCCCGACTTCGAACCGCTCGAGATCGATCTGCGCCGCGAGGCCTGCGAGATCGAAGGTATCGTCGTCGGCGTCGTGCGCACCGAACTGACGCGCCGTAGCTAGAGAGGCCGGCGTGAGTATTCCTCTGCCCACCGGCTCGCAGCGCGCGCAGCTGCTCGAACAGCTGGCACGGCTGTGCCGCAACGGCGAACCGAACCGCGCTTCCCGGCTGGCGACACCCTCGGGCTTTCCGGAACTCGATGCCAATCTGCCCGGAGGCGGCTGGCCGGTCGGCGCCATCGCCGAGCTGATGAGTGATGCCAGCGGCATCGGCGAGCTGAGTTTATTAGTGCCGGCATTGTCCAGGCTGGCGCGTGCCGGCCGTTATATCGCGTGGATCGCCCCACCCTACCTGCCGTACGGACCGGGGCTCGCGCAACGCGGTTTGCCGTTGGAGTGCGTACTGCTGATCCAGACCCGCAGCCTGCAGGAATCGCTGTGGGCCACCGAGCAGGCGCTGCGCTGTCCGGCGGTCGGCGCGGTGCTGGGCTGGCCGGCCTATATCGTCGACCGCAGTGTGCGCCGCCTGCAGCTGGCGGCCGAGGCCGGCGGCAGCCTCGGCATTCTTTATCGGCCGCCCGAGGCCGCACGCGAATCTTCCCCGGCAGCCTTGCGGCTGCGGTTGCACGCGGCACCCGAGGGGCTTGCGGTCGAGATTCAGAAATCGCGCGGCGGCATCTCGGGCCTGACCCTGCGGGTGGGAGTCGCACCGACGGTCGCGGCATGAGCACCGCGCTGTGGCTGTGCATCCGCTTGCCGCGGCTGGCGCAGGAGGCGCTGGCAGCCAGCGCGCACCAGGCGGCGGACGCCGCCAGCCTCGCCAAGCGCACGGTCGATTCCGCAGCGATCGAGCAGGCGGCCATGGAGCGCCTGGCCGCCTGGGCCTATCAATGGAGCAGCCTGGTCAGCTATCAGCTGCCCGATGGACCGCTGCTGTGGCTGGAACTGGCCGCCAGCCGCAGTCTGTTCGGCGGTCATGCCGCGCTGCTCGCGAACATCGAAGCCGAACTCTCACAGCTGGGCTACAGCCATGCGTGCGCGCTGGCGCCCTCGCCCGCCGCCGCAGCGCTGCTGACCAGGGCCGGGCAGCAGCGCTGCGTGAGCACGCCGGTAGAGTTGCACTCGCGGCTCGAACCGCTGCCACTGGCGCTGCTGGCGCTGCCGGAGGAGGTGCTGGCCGCGCTGCACTCGGCGGGATTGCGCCGCATCGGACAGCTGCTGGGACTGCCGGCGGCGGCGATCGCGCGCCGCTTTGGACCTGCGATCAGTCTCTACCTGCAACGCCTGTGCGGTACGGCGAGTGATCCGCGGCTGGCGTGGCGCATGCCGGCAACCTATAGCGCGCGCTTCGAATTCGACGCCGAAGTGCACGACACGACCGCGCTGCTGTTCCCGCTGCGGCGGCTGTTGCTGGAATTCCAGGGCTACCTGCGCGGCCGCGACTGCGCGGTTCTGCGCTTCACGCTGGCATTCGAGCACTACCGCCAGCCGGCGAGCGGCGTGACCATAGGTATGTCCGCGCCGGCGCGCGATGCGGCGCAGTTCCTGCTACTGGTGCGCGAGCGCCTGCAGAGCCTGGTGCTGCCGGCAGCGGTGAGCGCACTGCGACTGCAGGCGCTCGAGTTCACCGCAGCGAGCGTACTGCAGGCGGATTTCTTCGGCGGCGACGAGCAGCAACTGCAGCAGCTGCAGTTGCTGCTCGATCGGCTGCAGGCCCGTCTTGGCGACGGACAGGTACGCGGCCTGTGCCAGCAAGCCGACCATCGACCGGAACGTAGCTGGTGTTTCATCCCGCCGCAGCAGTCGACGGCACGCCCGGATGCGCAGGCAGCGACGCGGCCCTGCACGCTGCTGCCGCAGCCGCGGCGCATCGAACCGCCGGCGCTGCTGCTGAGTGGACCGGAGCGCATCGAGAGCGGCTGGTGGGACGGCGGCGATGTGACCCGCGATTACTATGTCGCACGCGCCGCGGATGGCGCGCGGCTGTGGGTGTTCCAGGATCTGGCCGCGGGCGGCTGGTATCTGCAGGGACTGTGGACCTGACATGCGCGCCTACGCTGAACTGCACGCGCTGAGCAACTTCAGCTTCCTGCGCGGCGCCTCGCATCCGGCAGAACTGGTCACGCAGGCGCATGCGCTCGGCTATCGAGCGCTGGCGCTGACCGATGAGTGTTCGCTCGCCGGCGCGGTACGCGCCCACGAGGCAGTGCGCGATCTGCGCGATGCGAACTTCAAGCTCATCATCGGCGCCGAGTTCCACGCATCCTGCGGCCTGAAGCTGGTGCTGCTGGCGCCCTCGCAGCGCGCCTATGGACAGATCTGCCAGCTGATAACCCTCGGCCGCCGGCGCTCGAAGAAAGGCAAGTATCGCCTGGGGCGATCGGATTTCGAATCCGGGCTGGACGACTGCCTGGCGCTGTGGATAGCGCCGGGCGATGCCACGCTGAGGCAGGCCACGTGGCTGCGTGAATTCTTCCCGGCGCGCGGCTGGCTGGCGATCGAGCTGCATCGCGCCGCCGATGATGCCGGGCGGCTCGCCGCCGCGCTGGCGCTCGCCCGCGCGAGCGAGCTGCCCGCGGTCGCCAGCGGCGATGTACACATGCATGTCCGCAGCCGGCGCGCATTGCAGGATGTGCTGACCGCGATCCGCCACGGCTGCACCATCGATCAGGCCGGCTGGCGGCTGTATCCGAACGCCGAGCGCCACCTGCGAGCGCTGCAGGAGCTGGCAAACCTGTATCCGCCGGCGCTGCTCGATGAGAGCGCCGCCATCGCCGAGCGCTGCAGCTTTTCACTGTCGCAGCTGCACTATGAATATCCGCCAGAACTGGTGCCCGCCGGCATGAGCGCCGGCGAACATCTGCGCGCGCTGACCGCGGCTGGTATCGCGCGCCGCTGGCCGCAGGGCGTACCGGCCGCAATACGCGACACCATCGAGCGCGAGCTGGCGCTGATCGTGGAGCTGCGCTATGAGCATTTCTTCCTGACCGTGCACGACGTGGTCGAATACGCGCGGCGCGAGAACATCCTGTGCCAGGGCCGCGGCTCGGCCGCCAATTCCGCGGTCTGCTACGCGCTCGGCATCACCGAGATCGATCCGGGACGCATGCAGCTGCTGTTCGAGCGCTTCATCAGCCGCGAGCGCAACGAGCCGCCCGACATCGACGTCGATTTCGAGCACGAGCGGCGCGAAGAGGTGGTGCAGTACATCTACCGCAAGTACGGCCGCGAGCGCGCGGCGCTGGCAGCGACCGTGATCTGCTATCGCACCCGCAGCGCGGTACGCGATGTCGGTCGTGCGCTCGGCGTCGCCGACGCTGATATCGACCGGCTGACACGACTGCACGTATGGTGGGACAAGCCGGGTGAGATCCAGCGAAAATTTGCCGCCGACGAGCTGGGCATCGAACCCATTCGCCTGTCCCGGCTGATGCGCCTGGTGCACGGACTGATCGGCTTCCCGCGCCACCTGTCGCAGCACGTCGGCGGCTTCGTGATCTCCGGCGAATCGCTCAGCACGCTGGTGCCGGTAGAGAACGCCGCCATGCCGGAGCGCACCGTCATCCAGTGGGACAAGGATGACCTGGAGTCGCTCGGACTGCTCAAGGTCGATGTGCTTGCGCTCGGCATGCTGACGGCGATGCATCGCTGCTTCGACCTGATCGAGGGCTATCGCGGCGCGCGACTACGCATGCAGGACATTCCGCCGAAGGATGAGGTTACTTTCGACATGATCTGCCGCGCCGAGACCATAGGAGTGTTCCAGATCGAATCGCGGGCGCAGATGAGCATGCTGCCGCGCCTGCGGCCGCGCAACTTCTATGACCTGGTAATTGAAGTGGCGATCGTGCGTCCTGGTCCGATCCAGGGCGACATGGTGCACCCCTATCTGCAACGACGAGAACAACCGGACAGTGTCAGCTACCCGAGCGCGGCGCTCAAAACCGTGCTGCAGAGAACCCTCGGCGTACCGATCTTCCAGGAGCAGGTAATGCAGATCGCGGTGGTGGCCGCAGATTTCACCCCGGGCGACGCCGATGGGCTGCGCCGGGCAATGGCCGCCTGGAAGCGCCGTGGCGGACTCGAGCCCTACCGCGAACGGCTGCTGTCCGGCATGGCGAGAAATGGCTACAGCAGCGAATTCGCCGAGCAGATCTACAAGCAGATCCTGGGTTTCGGCGAATATGGTTTTCCCGAGTCCCACGCCGCCTCGTTCGCACTGCTGACCTACATCTCCTGCTGGCTCAAGTGCCACGAGCCGGCCGCCTTCGCCGCAGCATTGATCAACAGCCAGCCGATGGGCTTCTATTCTCCGGCGCAGATCACGCAGGATGTGCGCCGCAACGGCGTGCCGGTGCGGTCGGTCGATGTCAGCATCAGCGATTGGGACTGCACCCTCGAACCGGACAGCCGCGTGCCGCAGGCTCAACCCGCGCTGCGGCTGGGAATGCGACTGGTGCGTGGCCTGCCACGCGCCGACGCCGAGCGCATCGTGGCCGAACGTGCACAGCGCAGCTTCGCCAGCATCGATGAACTCGCGGCGCGTGCGCTGCTGTCGCGGCACTCGATCCAGGCGCTGGCCGCCGCCGGCGCGCTCGGCGCCTTGAGCGCGCACCGCCATGACGCCAACTGGCGGGCACTGGGCGTCGAGCGGCTGCCCGGCCTCATCGCCGGGGTTTCAGCCAGTGAAGCGGCGGTGGCATTGCCGGCACCGACCGAGCGCCAGGATATCCTGGCCGACTACCGGCACCTGGGCCTGACTACCGGCCGGCACCCGCTGGCGCTGCTGCGCCCGGCGCTGATGCGCAAGGGATTTCGCAGCAGCAGCGATCTGCAGCAACTCGCCGACGGCAGCAGCGTGCGGGTCGGAGGCCTGGTGACGCACATGCAGCAGCCGGCAACCGCCTCGGGAGTGGTGTTTGCGTCATTGGAGGATGAGACCGGCATCGTCAATATCATCCTGTGGCCTAAGGTATTCGCGGCGCAGCGCCGCTGCGCACTCGAATCGAGCCTGCTGGTGGTCGAAGGCACGCTGCAACGGCGCGACCGCGTCGCGCACGTGATCGCACAGCGGCTGCGCAACGGCTCGGCGTGGCTTGGAGGGATACGCCGGGACTCGAGGGATTTTCATTAAGCCGTGTGTCGCCAAATCGCCTCGATAATGCGCTGCTGCTGATGCGCTGTAATGGCGTTGGCAAGGACTGCCTGACGGCGCATGATCCGACAGCAATCAGCAACTCCCGGACTTACGCCGATGTCAGCCTACCTGTTCGCCAATGTCGAGATCACCGATCCCGAGGCCTATGAAGAGTACCAGCGGTATGTACCTTCGATCATCGCAGCGTATGGCGGGCGCTACCTGGTACGCGGTGGTTCCGTCCAAAGGCTGGAAGGCGATATGCCGGCAAGCCGATTGGTAATTCTAGAATTTCCGGACATGGCGCAGCTGAAAGCGTTTTACAACTCGCCCGAGTACCGTCCCCTGCTGATTACTCGTCAACATGCGGCGAGCTCGAATCTGCTCGCCATCGAAGGCGTGGCTAGTAATCCACTCCCTTGACGTATTGGCTCGGCGGCACTTCCTGGAATCGATTCGGATCGGCCTCGGTCAGGGCATCCGCCAGATTGTCCGATACCAGCCCATGCTCGTTGAAGTCGCGGTCACGTACCACGGTGTTGCCCAGCAACTCGCAGTCGTCGGCCGCAAAACTTCGCTGCTGTGAATCGAAGGCGCGCCTCATCGTGGAAGGCATGAACATTCCGCGATGGAGGCAGCAGGCCAGCGAAGCACAAATTTGACGGGCTGAGCGTCAACCGTAGGTGAAGTCGGGCTTGCTCTGTCCGCTGCTCAGAATGCGACCGCCAAAGACCTTCTCGTAGAAGCGAGCCGAGCGGTTTGAGCCCACGACGGCGCCGCAGATTCACCCGCGCCGGTGCAAGACCTGCCTCCAGGACCACAGGGAGGCAAGGCCGGTGAGGGCCGAGGCAATGCCGAACGCAATGCGCGCAGTTGTGACGCCACCGCTCAAGCTCACGGCGGCACCGCCAACGCCGGCACCCACGCTGAATCCGGACGCCTGGCCAAAGAAAGCCACCCAGCCGAACATGACCCCCATGGAGGTCATCACCAGCCCACCCAGCGCGTGATAGGTGCGGCTGCCTGTCGCGACCCACTGGCCAACGAGCACGCCACTGGCCGCCAGCAGAACACCGACACTGATGCCGAGAACTCCAGCTTCGACGGAGCTATCCGATGCGGATCTAAGCGACTCCAGCCCGACGCACACAAGCACAAGCCCACCACTGGCAAGCACAATGCCGAGGGCCCAGCGTGGACCGCGGCCCGTCGTGCGGCCAGCCTCGTTCGGCAATATTTCGCCCCTGGCGGCGCGTCGCTGCCGGCTCCAGTTCACTAGGACCAACGCGGGAACGATCGAAAACGCGCTGCCAACGACCCCGGTGACGAGCGGCAGAGTCCACAGTGGCGCGAAGGCATCGATGCGTGCGCCATCCGGATGGTCAGGCCGGTAGAGGATTCGCAGATGCTGGCCGAATCGGTACGTGGATTCCGGGCCCGACAAGTCCGACGTCACGACGTACGTCTGCCCATCGCTCGCGGTGAACTGAAGCATTGGCGCGTAAGCAGCAGCGCCGCCCTTCAGGCGCCCCACCTGCTTTTTCGCGACAACGGTACCTTCCGCACGCGATCCGGAGAAAATCAATGTGGCGCGCTGCACCGTCGACCCGACAGCGATGGCCAGCAGTACCAGACTCCCGATCGCGAAAGCCCCGATAAAGCCATAGGCAAATATACGTGCACCCATGTACGGCATCATTCAAACAATGCCAATGATTCGGAACCTGCCGCATCACTCATGGCGAAAGTATACATGCACTTTGAGCGGGATTTTCTTGGCGATGTCAGTTCCGACTCGAGTGTACGGTATCAGTGAACGTCAATGTCCATTCAAATGCGCGATTTGTGAAAAGCCTTCGCGTGGACTGATATGTCATGTGGCCTGATCTCCACATCTCGTGGAGCGGGTCATGCCGGAATACCCCTCTTTCGTGTTGCGCGGCCGTTAAGATGAGGCGTTAGACGGATGAGCACACCTGTTCCCAGAGGGATTAGGGTCCCAATCGGACTCGCACTACTTGGCTATTGTCTATACGAGATCTACACAGGCTATGCCCGCGGCAGCTGGCGCACGTTCGATCGCCGCTACGAGCCCGGGTCTTATTGGAGCATAAGCCTCAAATTTACAATTGCCTGCGGATTCCTGTTTGGACTTACTTGATGGCGCGCCGTCTTACAGCGTCCAGCGGGTGACCGCTTTGTGGCAGCAATTCAGCTGGCTCGACCGACTGAAAGGGGCCGAAAGGATGCAGCGACCGGACGCGCTACCAGGTCAACTGCTGCGTAAACATAAGCCCGGTGTGAGCGGTCATCAGATACAACAGCAGCACACACGTACCCAGCACCGAATGCGCCGGACAAACTCCGGTGCACAGTGCGCCCGATCGCACCATCACACAATTCTCTTTTAAGCAGATGTGGTGCTCGACCTGTCATTGC
>Ga0182030_10003651_pt1 | contig 32924 bp, 26 predicted proteins | sample 812S3MmetaG_FD_121299 | JGI IMG/M metagenome (GOLD analysis project Ga0182030, IMG submission 121299) | Permafrost microbial communities from Stordalen Mire, Sweden - 812S3M metaG (Illumina Assembly) | ecosystem: Environmental > Terrestrial > Soil > Wetlands > Permafrost | place: Sweden... | reverse complement strand
TAATTTTCAAATCTATATTTCTAAATTCTTAAATTTTGAATTTTCAATTCAAAATATTTAAATTCTTAATTCAAAATATTTAAATTCTCAATTGGCCGTTTGGTCGTTATTACCAACGGGAACATTCCAAGCCAAACCATATGCACGAAGTGAAACTGTTATACATTTTTGGACAAGATCTCGTACAAATACCAATATTGACATGACGTGAGGATGGTCCGGATGCAAAAACAATTAGTCATTCATAGGCATCGTCATCACCGTGTTCTCAGATATCCGCCTCTCTTCGAAAGCCGATGGCTCGGAGACTGCATTCTCATGCTCAAGATACGATATTACGTTGTCGATTCTGTCGATCTTGATAACGTCCTTTTCAACAACTGCTCGTGCTTTCGCCTTCGTAGTTGCTTTGAGGATGCTGACGCTGTTACCATTAAGATCTATGATCACACGTGAGCTTGAGTTTCAGATTATTTGATGGAAAGAGATTATACCAAGTCGAGCATTGACATTAGCACCCGCCTCAATGAGGCTCCTGACCGAATCAGGTCGCCCTCGAGTTGCGGCATAATACAGAGCGGTAGCTCCCTCCCGATTTCTCAAATTGACGTTGATCTTATTCGGTTTACGACATCGGACATCTTTCCAAAGCAGGGCATCAAGATATTTAGACATTGTGGCTCCGGTCTCGTCGCTTTCCAATCCAAGAAAGGGGCGTTCCTGTACAAAGGACGCTAAAGGACAGTTTTGTTGGCTATTTCGGAGGTTAAGGTCAATGTCCTTCGATACAAAGTCGTTTATCATGGGTAAGAGGGTTCCTTTTTGAGGTCGAAGACGAGATAGTGCATGCAGAACATTGTCACCTGTCTCTGGGTCCACATACGAGGGCTCGGTGGATGCTCGGCCAACAATCTCCCAAGCTTTATTTTGTTTCTCTTGATGGAGAGCAAAATCACCTTCACTTGGAAGCTCGTTCCTTAGCTTAGATGGGGAAACTCCCCTTTCCGTACTCGAAGGCCTGCGATGAGGATGATTTGGGGCTTGGCGAGTATCGTGGAACTTCGTCGAGATCTCTAACGGGTATCCGGCTGCTTCAACACGGCTAAGGAAGTGAGCCAGGGAACCTCAGATTGAACTTGAGAACTTACCGATAAGTGTCATCTCTTATTTCATTATCACCGAAATGCATAGCAAGAGCGTCTAGAGGCGTCATCCCTTGGTTGTCGCGCCATTTGAAAGCACCTTTTAGTTGAAAGGTGTTTAATAGATTGATCAGATCAGCGTTGAAAAGGTCGAGAAGGTCTATGTCGAAAGAGTCCGAGCCTGAATTTTTGATGTGAGGCCGCAGGCAGTGCAGGAAGAGTTGGCCTCCAGTGTTGATTTGATAAGGATTGGCACCGGCTTTGATGAGTGCCCAGAAATGATCGAGGCTAGCACCTCCAGCAGCTGCATAATGTAACGCAGAATTTCCCGCTGCATCGAGAGCAGTAACGTCGTAAATTGCATCGAGACCACGACAACCTTGGAGTTTGAGTTCGGCCATGAAAACCTCAAACTTCAAGAATCTGGCCGACCAACTCAAGTTGTGGATCCCAGAGTAAAGACAGTGATCGCACTTCGCCACATCCTTGAAACGCTCCTGTGATTGTGGCATACAAAACTTGTTATAAGCATGAGGTTCATGAAGATAATGACAAGGTGCTCGATACAAGCATTTAAATTCTTCTAGCGACTGCGGATGGAAACGCTCGTCTTCGACCAGGGCTGTCAAGGGGGAACTTGGGCGACTGTCGTATCCAGAATCGTCAGTAGTAAAAGAATTTCGATTTTCTGGAGTACAAGATCGATTGTATCGTGGCCTCATCTTTGTCCTTGAACCAATTCGACCACCGAGGTTGGCAGATGCAGAACGCGGTAAGCTAGATGAGCGTCTTGCTGATGTTCCATAAGGTGTGGGACTGTTGGATGGAGAATTTGGGAAATGATCAAAGTGATCAATCGATGGAGGTCTTTGAGGATCTTGACAGCTCATGATCGAGTTCTCTTCCATTGGCTGCCAGCCTGGTGATACAGGTGCTACATTATGGGCTTGGTTTTCTGGCTCTGGTATCCCACTGGGAGGTATTGAGGGGGTATTGAAGAACCCAGGAGGGTGTTCCGGATCAAAATTTCCATACACTTCAATTCCTTCAAATTCCCAAGATTGGGCGAGTTGATTCTGCGATTGAAGTTGTGACGAGGATCCAAAATCAGACCATCCAACATCATCGATGAACTCAGCCGGAGCAGGCCGAGGGCGCGTATCCTGACATATTTGAAGCTCCTTGCACTCCCTTCCTAATTCAGTGGAGATCTGTTCATTGTCGACTGTGCGTTGAGGCAATCGTGCTGTCCAAGTGTCTGCAAAGTCGCTAGCTGTCGGTGTATCCGCTCTTCCCGCTTGGCCCACTACAAGTCCAGTTTGAGCCAAGGGCTGCGAGTTGGCATGATCATAATCATTTCCCAATGGCGAGCCCATAGTAGCAGGAAGAAGCCGACGACTCGTGGTTCTATTGGTCAGAGGATTCTCGTCCGGCCATCGCGCAATATTCAACTGGCTGAGAGCCTTGTTCCGCTCGCCCTGATCGGTAGGGAAGCCCGCATCACGGAACTTCTTGTATACAATCGAGAGTCTTGAGCATAGTCAGTATAGTTCAACTTGGCGAGCGCCAAGAGCTTACCGGGGAGTGAAGCCTGTAGCCTCATTTTGAATTATTTGATGAATCTTTGGTATGGACAATCCGGTCTTCCACAAATCAATCATCCAGGGGAGATTTTTTGCCCAATCATACTTTGTATTAGACATAATGGTAGTAATTAGGTTGGTCGCGGGTTTGGCGATCGAGCGGTAGACATAAGTTTTGATCGAGGGTTGACCTGAGCGAAGGTAGAAAAGGTAAGGACAGGATGCTCGGGAAGCCGGCGGTGTAATTAACTACAGATGTAAAAGACCATTAAGACCAGCGGTAACGATTTAAAAGTAGTATGACAGAAATTGACAGTGGATGCTTGAAGAATCTGTCCTGTTCGAATTGTGGCTGCTAATGTATGGACAAGGCTGAAGGTCGTAAGTCGTAATGTTCGTAACTCGTTGTTTTAGCTGGTAAAGAAAGGCATGCTGATACGGGTCCAGCAAGGAGACGGTGAAGATGAGAGAAACTTGCAGAGGAACTTCCTCAGAAGTCCGGGGTGGCATTCGATTAAAGAGCGGCAGAGAAGTAAGATCATAGTTGACGACTTCCTCACCGACTAGCCATAGCAAGCCACCGACTAGGTAGCCACGAGGTAGACAAGGAAGGTGCGCACCCCACTAAAGTCGGTGCTGCCATTGTCAGTTCCATTCGAGCTGAATTACTTGCATATGAAGGGGCTATTCGGAAATTGGATGACAGTTCTTAAATCAAATAAGATCATTCCAGAGTACAAAATAAAAACGCCTGGATGTATTCTTTCAAGCCTGCCCTGTTTCACCTCTTGAAACCCTGTCACACATTGCACTATCATCACGAATCGGGAACCCTGCCACATTTGCAAAGCCAGGGTCTTTGAGCAAACTAGTTTCTTGCATAACAAGGGTTATCTTTTTGCAATGGTTTGGACGGGTCGCCCACTGGTCAAGTCCGATAGTAAGGCTCGCAGCCTGACCTGGGAACGTCTCTGACGGGAAATCCCCACTAAACGACGGTGTTGATACCCTGACAGACGACAATTACCTTTAGCATATATCTTTGCCTCCTTCCATTTACTTCTCTGTCGTTTTTGGGAGTAAAGAGTTTATCGCGGTTTTTCATTTTCAGGAATCAAAAGTGAAAAAGAAGTCCCTGGACGAGGCAACGAGGCAGATTTTACACCCTTGTCCCTGAAGATTACACCGCCTTAGCCGATGGCGCACTCAATCCATTCTCGGGCATTTTTTGCACTTTGGATATGATGTAGGGGTTATTTCTCCCCCTTTTCCCAACAGTAGATGAAACTTGTATTAAGATTCCCGCTTGCACTCTAATGCTCCATCATGACGTGGACTCCATGTTCTTGGGGGCATATGACTTGTTCCCCGAACCCCTTCGGCTTTCTGCGCACAGATTGGACACCAACAACTGAAATTGTACGACGGCACTGCATTCCACCCTGGTATAATGCAAGCACTAGAAGGAATACCCCAGTGCTTCTAGAAGTTCGAATTGTCAAAGCGCACGTTCTCTGGCGCTTCTGCAATTTGCAGTCCCCGGTGATCATTACAAGATGTTGCACACAGCTACATCTTCTAGGACTATCTGCACTTTCTATAACGGTACGAACAGCTCAGTATAAGGGTATAAGTATATTTCATGCTCCTAAAATGAAACCGAGTAAGCTTTTCTATCTCTCTAAATCCCTAAAATCACCATATGTCACGTGGAGGCAACAGCTCCACGTGATCTGTCCCCTCTATTAGGTCCACGACCTAGGCCTCCTGTGCTTGCTTAAGATGTCCGAATGTGCAACCCACGGGTCGAATTCCCCGTAAGTATCTACTAAGCTATCACGAGGGGATTTGTTGGATCTAATGTTGCGTCTAAACAGCCAGTATTTTCCCTCGTCCAACAAGCTGTACTCACACTCGCACAAGTCTTCATCGAAGTCCGTTCACTTTCAATTGTTCATACTCTGAAAATTTCTTGCGATTTTAACTAACTCCTGGCAGATCTCATCCCTCCACTTCCAAAACCTCCTCCGATCATCATGCTTCCGAATCCAATCCATCCTCAACGAAGTCCAAGACAAGGCCGAAAACTAAGCAAAGTGCTTCCAAGCCGACACCAAAGCCACACAAAAAGCCATCAGCAGCATCCATAGAGCAAGCTGTCGACCACAGAGGTGTTTCAACAAATACACAATCAGGGACGCCGCCTCCTCAACCCTGCCCGATGTCACAACCATTGACAAATTACCTCACCGACCTAACGCACACCAATCCAGGATACAGCTATTCATACACAAATTCACTTATATACACATGCGACTTCCCAAATGATGCCAATACAATCTCAGAGCTGGAGTCTGAGATCACTGTGGAGGCTCAGGAGCGCACTCGAGCGTTCCTCGATGGTTATGATGAAGGACCAACAACGGGGCAACCATCCGAAGAAGGCGACGATGATTCGAAAAGATGACCCTATAATATTTATTTGGGGTGAGTGAGCGTGGGAAATTGTATTATACTTTGTAGCATTAATTACCACTTGGGTGTGGGAGAAATAATGTATTAATAGGGTATAAATAGGTTGGGTTTCATGTACAATTACTAGAACATATTTCTTTCCCCCCTAACTTAAACTAGAGGACACTTCATCATAGATATACTGTCGTATCTTTCACCTAATGTTTTGATATTTACATCTCACTTTCTTCGAGAATTAAGTGACACGACGAAGAGTCTGCCTTCCTTAAATTTTTGTTTATTTTATAAACAGAATCCTAGAATAATATTAATTTCCCATAATATTTGTCTCTTGGCCCACATTTCAAGTCAGGAATGGAAGTAAGGCGGACATATGACATCTGTCAACGTAGCTCAACCATGGTTCCGCTCCCCTAAATCTAATCCTGACCAATCACAAGCGATGCCTCACGCTCACCTCCCATCATCGATGCGTCGACTTCAACGAAATAAATCTAGACGTTGACATCATCGAGTTGATCTAGAGTCAAATTCCATTGGAACTAAAGTCCCGAGTTCTACCGGTGGTGAATCCGCAATCCCTGTCCTCAAAAATCACGTCGCGTCTCGTACCGACCTTCCCTTCAGGTTCGCACCGAAATACCTACTTTTTGCATCGCGAGAACAATTTACAGGCTCGGTTTTGTCGCTACCATTGCCTCTTAATCAATTTTCACAATCTCATCCCAGCTCACACAACCGGACACCCATCTACCACATTTACGTCACCGTGGCTGCAAACCTACACCAAAAATCAACTCAAACCCTTATTGTCAACATTCAATAAATTTCACTGCCTCTTGAGACATAGAATACGCGATCAAAGCTCGAGCTTCAATATGAAAGCTTCAATAGCTCCAAACTAATATTGATCATAACGTCAATAAATCAACACTTGAAGAACCGAATCATCACTTCAATAACTTCAAGCTACCATCAACCAAAAAAACAAGAAAGGCCACAATTCAAAGGGTTGAAACTAATATTATTCAGAACAACAAGATAACCACCATGGCGGACCAAAATCGCCCCTACGGCCTCAGATCCTCCACCTACACTATTTCCCCGACTCCTCCCCTACCGGCGCGCAGTCCAACTCGCCCCCTGCCCCCAGCCTTTGCACCTAAGCCCCTCATCACCAATAACCTCCCCATTCGCTCCGCATCTTTAGACACCGCTTCAACAGCCAACACTACAACACCCACCTCAAATCGTAACGACAGCGTCTTCAGCCAAACGGACACACGTAGAGACAGCCCCGCCTCCCTAGCTACCCAAATATCCACCTATTCTCCACGACCCTCACAAGCCTCACACCCCTCACCCTGTTCACCGTTCCAATCCGGGAACGCGAATCGATACCCATGGGAGCGCTCCCAACGACCTGAAGGGCAAACCGCCACCGCGACTCCGGTAGAGGTAAGTCACTTCAGTGATGACGAGGACGAGAATTTCGAATTGGAATCCAAACCGAACCCCACCACACTTCAACAACAAAGATCCCCCCCTGTTGCCCCAGCGCTGCCGCCGCAACGACCTAGAAGACCTGCGCACCTATGTATCGCGCCCCAGAAGCAAGAGCAAAACAGCTGGTCCCGCTCCCTGCGTCTCGAAGGGCAAACCGCGACAGTAGAGACGAGAGAGGTAGAGCTTACGGATGACGAAGCTGATGATGAGCGCGAGACTCCTTGCGCAACCCGGCAACCACGGAAAGCTCGAAAGCCAAATGAAAAAGATGCAGAAAGACAACCTCTCAAAAGCACTTCTTCCAAAAGTTCAAGTGTGTACAGCGAGACGTCTCCTTCACTAGTTAACGCCTTCCAAAGGCCCCGCGCTGCGCCCGCCGTACCTAAACCATCTGTATTTAAGAGGATGGTAGGGGTTTTCAAGTGTGAGTGTAAAGGCGGTAAGGGGAGAGGCGGAAAGAAGCAGAAGAGGAAGTTGAGTGTAGTCGAGGAGAAGGTAGCGGAAAGGAAGAGGGAAGTTAATGATGATATGGTTGCGAGGATGGAGAGGCATGGGGAGAAGCAGAGGGCGATTAAGAGGGAAAGTGAGAGGAGGATGAAAGCGATGCGGAAAGAGGATAAGGTGAGAGAGGAGAAGAGGAAGAGGGAACTGAGACGTGAGAGGGTTGAGCGGAGGAGGGAGGTGAGGAAGGAGAGGAAGAGAGCGTTTTATGGGGTAGTTAAGAGGAGGTGGAAGAGGTTGGTTGGAGAGAGGGAGAAAGGAAATGAGGAGAGAGTAAAGACAGGTGAAAAGCAAATGCAGAAAATGGGATGGGATAGGGCAATTGTTACTTCAGGAATGACACAGGCTGCTTGGTGGGAGAAAGGTACTTCCTCTCGAGAAAAACAAGGGGAATCGAGAAGGCTTCTGCAGAGTGTACCACGGAGACTACGAAGACCTAGTGAAGTATCCAAGAGCTCAGAATCTTCTTTGTATATTGATGAAGAGGTGCACAGTTTCGTGGATGAGACTGATGAGCGGAGGAGAGTAGACCAGGGAGAGCAAGATTGGGATGAGTTTCGTCAGCAATTTGAGGGTTTGAACTTTCAGAATGCCGAAGATCAGAGATTGTTCAAGAACTCGATGAAGGGGCTTTCGAGGGAGAATAGAGGATTGAGGGGTCGGGTTTGATTTGATATCTGGAATTGGATCGATGGAGCTTTGGTTAAGGATTAAAGGAGTATACCAGGAAAGAGATTGCTGCCAAAAGATGCCTAAAATATTGCGTTGCTGGTGCATATCTTCATGATTTCATGAATTGCTTATTCCTCTGTTCTCGTCAGCGTCATGTTATTGAGAAAACTACTGCAACTCTGCAGAAGCGAAATACTAGACATCTCAAGAAATCTTGGGGGGGATCCAAAAAATTTCTGTATCCATCATGTTAATTACTCCAATGATTCTAATTTTACCATCATATTTGCCGTATCTCCTTGCCCTTCATTTCCGGCCTTTCCACTTCCCACTCGTCCCTCAGTACAGCGTATAACACATCTGCCAGCAGCAAACTCCACCCTAAACTCCAAACCAACGTGATCGCGTAGAAGAAGTTTGCGTTCCCGCTGCCAGCATAGATCCATAGGTAATAAAAAGCTGGTCCCAGCAATGTTGCGTATAGTACAATTGATGATTCCACGAACGTATACCGCATTAACGGGAATATGTGTCGATAAAGCGGTAGCATAGCCAGGAATAAGGAAGTATCCGATATTGATGGATAAGGTTTGAAGATCGCAAATATTCCGAGTAGTATTGTGAGAACGAAAAGGGGTTGACGCCGTAAGCGAATGGTTAAGCCACCTACGTATGAGGATAAGTGGAGCCAGAACACGCCCAGGAAGAAATTTCGAAACGAGTCGAACATTTCAATAAAGAAATACCACCAGAGACCGACATTTGGGGTAAGATCTGGAAGAAGAAGCTGTACGCCATATGTGGAGGAGACGAATTCCCATGATCCAGTTATTAAGGAGGACATGTGCAGGAGCGCATAACCAGATCCTCCAACAGCTGCAACATTGCCCAAACCAAACCCTATTAGAGACTCGGTTCGCTTTGACGGTTTTTGTCGATCGAAACAGAGAAGAATGAGCGGTGGTAGGAGAAGTAATGGGTACATTGAGAGGTATGCCGCGAAGGAAATGGCGAACATGGAGCTATAGGATGCGCCAACTACGGCTTTTGCAATTGCATAGAGTATAGCGCAAGTCGTGAATACACTGGTTGGGCGCCCAATGCATGTCGCAATCGTAAAAGGGTTGAATAGAAACCTAAATCACATCAGCCAAGGTCAAATCCCAAGGGCACCACACTCACGCAGCAGCAATGGCGAAGCTGCTCCACCTCTTGTCCTTCCGCGGCGATGTATAAAGTCTCGAGGATCCAGCTTCCCCGGATTCTGCAATCTTCATCAAAGCATCCGCGCTTAATAGGTCCACCAATATGTATAATAGGTACGTGAAAATAGGGTATTCTGAGGAGTTCGGTATGAGGGAGAAAAGGTTTAGGAGTAAAGGCGCTTGGTGGAAGACTCCTCCATCGTAAGGAGAGACATTATGGTTGTAGAGGAACAATCCTTCTTGCACTATATCAAATCAGAAGGGAGTCATTTGCGCAGATCAGAAAATACTGTACATCTCTTGAAGCTGGTAACTGGAGTCGAGATCTCGACGCGCGCGGTCAACAAATCTGGAAGGCCTGGAAATCCGGTGAAAAGCAGTAATCGTACAGCAGCAGCTGCACCAAACAAAGTAGCTTTCCTTCTGTCAATATTCATTTTGGGATCCCGCGTGAGTACAGGAAGGCTTCATTATTTCAAGCAATGATTCGAATTCGAATAGCTTCAACTTCTGAAGGTCTGTCCTTAAAGCGCGCTAAAATGCGGCCGCTTTTAAAGCAGCTCTCCAAAAAGTTTATCTCGAAACTTTTTTTTTGCGATGAAGAACCCCACGTTCTCTAACAACCTCACAATTTGAAACGAACATAATCAAGCATCATGGCCAAAATCAAGAAGAAAGGAGTCTCTGGTCAAGCCAAGAACTTCATCACAAGAACTCAAGCTGTACGAAAACTCCAAATCAGTCTCCCGGATTTTCGAAAACTCTGCATTTGGAAAGGAATATACCCTCGAGAACCGCGAAATAAGAAGAAGGCTTCAAAATCCTCCACCGCTTCCACTACCTTCTACTATACGAAAGATATCCAATACCTCCTTCATGAGCCGCTATTACAAAAATTTCGAGAGCAGAAAACGCTTGAGAAGAAAATCTCAAAGGCATTGGGCAGAGGAGATGCACACGATGCGCAGAGATTAGAACGTAATGCTTCGCGGCCAGAAAAGACGGGAAAGACAAAATACACATTGGATCATGTCATTCGAGAGCGATACCCTACGTTTATTGATGCGCTGAGAGATTTGGACGATTGTCTATCTATGTTGTTCCTTTTCGCAAACCTTCCCTCCACACCGACAGTCCCAGCAAAGATGATCGCCAGATGCGAGAAATTATGCCTCGAGTTCCAACATTATTTGATTGTCTCGAATAGCTTGCGTAAATCTTTCCTCTCTATCAAGGGAATTTACTATCAGGCTACGATTCAGGGACAGGATATTCTGTGGTTGGTTCCATACAGGTTTAATCAGCGCGTCACTGGAGATGTGGACTTCAGGATTATGGGCACATTCGTTGAATTTTACCAAACATTGCTGGGCTTTGTCAACTTCCGCCTTTACACATCGGTTGGCCTTGTATACCCTCCAAAATTTGACAAGAACCGAGACGATCAAGGCGCGGAGCTTGGAGCTTTTTCTTTGGAAGGAAACAGTGTTGGCGCTCTCGAGCAGCCGAAACAAATCACCAATAGAGATGCTAAGCCAGATCCGAAGCTGCAAGCTGAGATTGACAAGCTCATGCTTCAATTAAATGAGCCAGACAAAGAGCCAGCTACGAGCCAAACGCTTGCTGAAGAGGAAGATGAGGAGGAGCAACCAACCGATACCATTGACAAGTTCGAACCGGCAGCGCCAGGTGGAGACATTCTTCTCCAACCGTCATACTCGGCTACCGACCCCTCTACTCTCTTTTCGAACTTCACATTTTTCTTGTCTCGCGAGACCCCTAGACAGCCCATAGAATTTATCCTGCGAGCTTTTGGATGTAAACGTATTGGCTGGGATGCCGTACTCGGTGACGGAGCGTACACTCATAATGAACTCGATACCTCTATTACTCACCAAATTGTTGACCGACCACCTATTCAAGTGGATCCAGAGAACGAGCCAGAAGCTGAGGACAACCAAACTGCTCAACGACTCCGACCTGGCTCACGTGTACCTGGAAGAATATACGTCCAGCCACAATGGATTTGGGACTCTGTTAATGACGAAGAGCTGAAGCGACCCGATTTATATGCTCCAGGGGCGCAATTGCCGCCACATATGAGTCCGTTCGTCAAGAAGGTCAGAGGACAATATGATCCTAGCGCACCTCTTAACGAGCAGGAGAGGGAAGACGAAGAACTGGAGGCGGATAGTGACGTAGATGATGAGGTTGATGTGTCTGACGAGGATGATCTTGCAGTACAAAAGCCCAAGCTACTTGAAGGAGCCGAAATCGATGCAACTGCAGAGGGTATGGATATAGCTAGCTCTGGAGATGAATCCACATCCGAAGAGGAAGATGCCGATTCTTTTGCAGGCTTCTCAGATGAGGAAGAAGATGAGGACGAGGCGACATCCTCCGCCAAGCAGCGTCAGCAAGAACTCGAGGCTGAGTTATCTGGGGTAGCATTGGCAGAGAAGAAGGTCGATCCTGTTCAAGAGAAGAAAACTCTAGCGAGGAAGAAGGCGGCCAAGAAGGCAAAGGAAGAGGAAGAAGAGCTGGAAAGAGCTAAGATGATGATGAGCAGGAAGAAGAGGAAGATTTTGGAGAAGATGGTGTATAGCAACAAGCAGAAAGATGCTGAGGCTGAAGGCTTGAGGGCAAAGAGGAGAAAGATCGAAAGGAGCGGGAAGGGTACGCCTAGAGTATAAGCTTATCGAGCAGGGTTGCAAAAGTGCGGCGTTGGCATGGCTGTGTTGGAGTTCTAGGACGGATATATGTGACGAATAGATCATTTTTGCTCCCCTTGTTTCCGCACGACTCCGAGGTGACCATTGAACTGACATCCGAGAAATCTCGCTTCTCGGCGTAAATGTGGATGGCTCAATAGGGAACTTCACCCCATCATACTTAAAGCAGGATTGCAAAGCGACCGGGGGCTTTGGGTAAAGATCAGATGGGGTAACGGTTCAATCGCCCCAAGAGCAAATCGCCAGGGTTAATGCGTGTCGGCCAACATCCCGGAGCATTGAGGCCATTGAATATGGGTTTGATGGTTATGAGGGGTACCTGCATCAGCTTCTAGCCTGCATGAACTTCGAGTGTAGCCCATATCTCAGCGTTCTCTAACGAACTTGAGAGCTAGGTGCTATCATTTTCTTTCCGTCCTCGCTTTTAATAAACTATGATTTTAATACTCTTCTCATTCATGCTCGCCGGCTCGGCATTGGCGCTCAATAATAGTAAGTCAATGCCTGTGAAATCTAAAATGATTCTAATGTTTAAGCAGAGGTCGGGAAGTTACCCACAATGGGCTACGACATGTTCAATGCCTTTAACTGCAACTACACAGGTGCGCTGGTGACTGAGCAAGCTCGTCTCATGCACAAGTATGGTCTCGTAAAAGCTGGATATAATGTAAGTCCCCACTATTTCACTTCCAATCATTATTTGAGAATACTGAACACATACCATCAGACCGCCATTTTGAGGTGGCAGTGTGCTGATACGGAGTGGGATTATATTTTGAATGGAACGGAGATGAAGTGGAGATTTTGAAAATGTTTGAGAAACCTTCATACAGTGTTCGAAATTCATGGATCTAAGTGACTTTGCCAGGAACAATTGCCAGGAAACCCAGAACCTAAGATCATCTTCCCCAATTACTCTTCTGCTATCTCAATGACAACCTTTTTAGCAGAGACGCCCTCTCTAAGAAGATCAATACCCTCTTGGACTTTTTCTAACCCTCCCTTGATTATCAACGGATCTGGCTTTGCGAGAAACTTTCTAGCAGCCAAAGCATCTGGGATGTATTTACGCCATACAGCATTACCGACATCGAGGGCGACCATGCCAGGATCTAAACCGTTCACTAACCATGGATTAGCAAATATCAGAATTGTATCAGCCAACAGTTACGTACCCAAGACTCCCTCAACATTGTCCGGAAATGGCCCTTCAGGCCAAAGCAATATTGGAAGCTTCCCTCCCCCGATGCTTCCGAGGATTTTGCCGCAAGTTATCTGCGTCTCCCCACTACCAATGCAGTCCAAAACAGCGTCACCTTCCTTAAGTACCCCTTTTATCTCATCAACAATGTTAGGATCCTTCTGATCAAAGACCTTTGAAGCTCCCAAACTCCTCACATACTCGTGATTACTCTTACTAGCCGTAGTCGCAACATTCCAACCAGCAGCGACGGCAAGCTGAATAGCGGAACTACCACAAGATGAACTCCCACCCCATATAAGAATCGTCTTACCGGTGGCTTTGGGAGTCAAAGTGGGGAATGGAAGTTTGAGCTGGACGAAGAGACCACTTGCAGCTGTGGAGATTGAGATGGGGAGCACGGCTGCGTTGGCTAGCGGCAATGAGTCGGGGATTGCGGCGACGAGGATCTCGCGGCAAGTAGTGTATAGTTGGAACCCAGCGTTGGTGAGTTTGCGTGTGAGGAGACTGTCACAATGTCTTGGTACGGTTAGCAGAATACATCATTGTCTGGCATCTCCTGGTTGAAGAACGTACCCCATAACTCTCTGCCCAAGCTTGAATCGAGTAACCCTGGAGCCGAGTTGAACAACAGTTCCTGCAACATCTACGCCGAAAATGAAGGGATAGTCGAATTCAAAGTATGGGGCATCTTGGCACTAGTAGTTTCTGTGAGGGTCTGTATGGTCTCTCGGGAAGGTTCTCTCTCACCTTCCAGTCTGTTGGGTTGACGGCAGCGTAGGCTACTTTGATAACAACTTCATTCTCCGAGGGATCTGGTTTGGGACCTGGTCCGACTTTAAGAGGTCTTGCCTTGGCGGCTGGAATCCAGGCTGCCTGGTTTTGGAATGCTGCTGCCATTTTTGCAGTTTGAAATGAGAAGCAAGATAAAACCTGTGAGTAAGATATTGCAGAAGTCTTGTAGTTAAGGAAGAATTGTTTGAGAATGATGAAAATGGCATGAGCTGAGCGAACACATTCTTATAACTTGACAGTACCAGAATTCGAGTTACGTTCGATACTCAAAAGTGTGGAATTTATCAGCACATTCTGAAAGATTTCTAATGCCTCAACGGAATGCCGTTGATAGGATCTCCAACCCTTTCTTGTGTACTTGGAATCCAAGCATCATTGAAAGTCGCGTCGTTGTTTGATTCTCCACTGACAGGGACTAAATTTCTTCTCCTCTAATAACTGTCCACTCTCGGGTTAATGGAACTAGTGCATTGACACGGAAGTCCGTAGGATCAATAGTTTGACAGCTTACCAATCATCACGTGAAACACCAAATATTTCCTTTCGCTCGCAGATTGCCCGGATTTGTCTGCAACATTGAATTCGCCGGTTCTCTACCAATTGATGAAATGGATCCAAGGTTTACATGCAGCATTTGCAGCAAAAGCTTTGATAATAGTATGCCCAGCCGGGTCGCGTCAAGCTTTGTTACAGAGCTAACAGACCATAGAAAAATCACAAATTCGACACGTCAGCTATTGTCGAAAGAAGGCCCGGAATCCTATGAGACCAAGAAAGAGGTCATGTATCACCTGTACCAACGCCAAAACCCACTGCGATATTGCAATCCCGTCATGTTCGCGATGCTTGAAAAGGGGTGTCACGTGCATATATCGAAACCAAACATCTGGAATAGGTGAAGACGCGCCGCGGCAAACTGTAACCCGCCGGACTGAAGCATTAACACCACCTGTCGCATTCTGGGACTCATCCCAGGTGCAACATCACGGAGAAGTAGAAGAGTTCAACATCACTAGTGACTATCTCTTCCCAGACCCGCTCACGTTCGACGACATGCCCTTACTATCAATCTCTCCACAGACCTTCGTTGATACTCGAGAACAAGTATCTGCTGCCTTAATTGCTCGCGGTAGACTTCCATCGGGGTCACTTTCTCCGCCAATCCAGAGACATTTAACAAACCTTTCGAGTTTCCCGTTCTTAGATTCCCTACCGATTGAACCAGCTCTGCGTCCACCCAAAGCCTTCTGGCCCAAGAGACTACGCTACCGACAGCTATCTCTCACCAGGAAATATATCCTGTGCACCCTAAGCACATATCCGCATATGATGCTGGCCAGCAGAGGTCTACCCCCATTCATGCACCCGCAATGTCTAATCAAGGAATTTGAACATGATGAACGAGTGATTCAAACAGCTCTTCCTGGACCACTTGCTACATGTGCCGGTATTATAGCTATGTGGTCTGTCAAGAATAAGAATAATAGTGTTTTTATTTGGAGAGCGATACGGACTGAGCAGGAAAGACTGTCTGAAGAGGTTGATTCGACTTAATTTTTTTGACGTGTGGGGAAAGGCTGACTGGCTTGCAGTGTTCTAAGTATAATGATTGGAATGCTGTGGCTGCGATCCAGGCCATATGTATTTATTTCCTCCTACGCCTCTCGGAAACAGACAGTGAGGCCACCGATTTTGATATCCCATTGATACTTACAATGAGGGTACGTACTTAAGACGCCTCTTTTCGGGGATTGTTGCTAACTAATTGAAACAGAAGCTTGCTGTCAGGGTTCAGGGAATCGCGGCGCGGCATTGTATACCTTCAATGGGCCGACCACCAACTTGGGAAGGTTGGATTCTAGCAGAGTCATTACGCCGGTACGACTAAAACAACCTAATTACCACTTACACCGACACATCCTAACAATTCTAGTACTATATTCATAATCTTCATCGTCGACTTTTTATTCGAACTATCCCCAGTCACCGACGATTGTGATAGCGCAAGACATTTATCTGAAATGCTCCTTCCATGCCCCAAGAGTCTCTGGATTGCTCAGACAAAATCTGATTGGGTCCGAGAATACACAACCCAGTTGAACTTCCACAGTCAGAACGATATCAAATGGCTCAGTTTCGGCCATTTGTTGCAGCATGATATGGAAAATGGTCCTTTTGGGGACTCGCTGGATCGTTGGATAGCGCAAGTAGATGATTTTGGGGCGATTGTGGTGGCATTTGCGAGTCTCTCGGAGGGTTTGAATATGTTTCGCATTAGGGGAAAGGGATCAGAGACAATTGGGCGTTGGTGATGAATGGAGTCCCTGAGAATACTGGCGGCGCGCGCCTAGACGGAAAGGTTTTAGCGCTCGACTCCACTATAGTGCCTACATGAAATCCACTATTTCGGCGATTTCAGCGAGGGTAGGCTATCTGCCCTAAATGCAAGTCTTAGAGTCTGAAGTGCAAACCCGTATTTCTTACCAGTAATTACCTTTCATATACAATCATTTAAATCATATGACTTCGTACAACATGAATATTTTGGCCATTTGTCGACGATGAAAATGAGGACCCGATGCGGAAAGGGGTATTTGACCACGTATTAATTATCTTAAATTTGTATTTGGACTGTCAGCCATTGCCGAACACATCTTGTCGACTCGCAAAAGATTTTGCCTTCTCAAACATTTTCATAACATAACATACTCGTCTCAAAATTAGACTTTGTATCGCACCATGCTAAACTCATCACATATCGTTGCCCCAATAGAAGGCACCTACACTCATACCATCATCTTCCTTCACGGTCGAGACAGCATTGCGCCAGAATTCGCAGAGGAGCTGTTCGAGAGCCAAGCCTCAGATAATCGTACCCTACGAGAAAAATTTCCCACAGTAAAATGGATTTTCCCTGGGTCCAAATTCCGCGACTCAGCACGCTTCGATACCCAAATGTCCCAATGGTTCGACATATGGTCTGTAGAGAACCCCTTGGAGCGGGAAGAAATTCAGAAAGAAGGTCTACAAGAGAGTGTGGGAGAGATCATTGATATCATCAGGAAGGAGGCATCTTTGATACCTCCAGAACAGATCATTCTTGGTGGAATTAGTCAAGGCTGTGCGACCGCAATCTATGCTTTGCTTTGTGGTGGTATCCGATTTGGAGGCTTTGTTGGCTTGTGCAGTTGGATGCCTTTTCAGAATGACATCGCTGCACTCTCGAAGAGCGAAGGCGATAATGCGGCCAAACTCATCCGCGATTTTCTTAATGAAGGAGTAGATAGACCGGCTAGGGTTCGGGATTTATCGCACTTATCCCAAAATCCAGCTCTGGAGACTCCCATCTTCCTATCACACTCCCAAGATGATAGTGTCGTCCCTATTAGTAATGGAGAGGAGCTTTCTAGATTGTTGGCCGGGCTTGGTCTCTCTGTGATATGGAAGAGCTATGAAGATGGGGGCCACTGGATCAATGAGCCTCAGGGCCTGGATGACATTGTGTACTTCCTTCAGGATGAATGTGGCTTGAAATGATAAACTAGCTCGAAATTATGTTTCTCGACTTGTGGAACAAATTATTTCTCGGCATTTGGAGAAGGCAAAGGTCTCATTCGAAAGTCTTTTATATGCCCATATATTCAAATATTCCTCCACACTTCGATATAAAAACATGCCCTCGAATCTCACACATGAAAGCCACAAATTTGATTGCTGTGAAATAATGAGCAGTGATAGCGAAGGCAAATGTATATAGACCTTCTCTTATCATACTGCCATGTTAATTGGAGAAGTGATATTGCTCTATAATAACCCCAACAGCGCAGAAATGATGGACAGGCTGGTGAAGATTTTTCATAAATCTGGAGAACCTCATATTCTTATTATAAATAAACAAAGGGACCTATGTAAAATGTGCATCTTCTATGTTTCATGGACACTAGATTCATAATTTCAATCTGCAATACCATCTAGAGCTTAATATTTCCACTGAGTCCTGGGTCTCTTTCCTGATTGACAATGTACTAGAGTATTATCACACGCATTAAGTTTTTCAGGCCGTTAGCCGGATCAGACTATAGTAATTCCCAGCGTCTAAGATCAGTTTGTTCGGCCATCGAAGTTCGGTTATCTTAAATAAGATCGTCCCCTCGATATCAGAAAGTACCTAATCTTGTTGTAAAAAATCAGGCCGTTCCTCCACGATCACTTTGAAATCTTCATTCCTTCTCCCTCCTAGAAGAATTTAAATACGACCTGAAACTCTCCCAAACTTTAAAATTGCCTACCCTCACCACGTTCTCTAAAAGCATACTATATTCTAATGCAATCTCTTGATCAGGGCGCCGAAACACCACAAGTACTGCACAAATAAAGAAATAGAGCTCCAGCCCATCAAGCATGAAAACAGATCAGTAGAGATGGCCCGAAGTATCAGTGAGCTATCCAATTCATTTATTCTCTTGCATAAAACTCTAGGAAGACCTGGAGAGGAAGCAACGAAACCGAAAAGAGGAATATATAATGTTGATATGAGAGCAATGTGCATGCAAGCCGACTGATGAACGATGAAAGAGCAAAAAGAGGATTCAAAGATGGATACAAGGCAATGTTGCACATATACTAGATATATGGTGGATATCTAATGAACGAGTGCAAGCAGAGCTGTATAAAAAAGCAATCGAGGTCAGACATGGCAAGGAATCAAGCCCGTGAGCGCCACGAGACGGTCAATGCCACAAGAGAGTCGGGATCTCAAATGTTCATCCATTCATAAACAATATACACCCAACTCGAGCCATGAACCCTATCCCGTTCCAAGAACAAGCCGTACTCCCTGAAGCCCCGCGAGCAACCAATCCTAGCAGCAAGTACAATTTAAAGCGCCTAGAATATACCACCCCGCTCTCTTATCCGATTTCCTGAATTTCTCTGGATCTACTTCCAATAAGCAATTATTCAATTAATTCTGTGAAGGCGAGCGAACCATCTTCCAATGGTAGTCCAGCTGCAGCTCGTCGTTCTTTCCTGATCTCTGCCCATTTCTTCGTCTCGCGTAGTTGCTCGAGTTCTTGCGGGGTGAGATGGGCTTGGCTTTGTGGTTGTTGAGAGACGAGGTTTTCGTTTGCACCTAGTGATGACATTATGCGATGTGTTGGCTTCGCACGATAGATGGATATATAAACAATAATCTCTAGGTAATTTGGCGTTCAATAAAGTCGTCGCGAAGGCTGAAAGAGGCCGGGGAATGCATCGCTAGTTATGAGATTCCTGCGCCCCACGGAGGGATTATTGCAGGGCTGTGCTGCTGCTGCGCCGCTGTTAAGTTAGCACGAGATTTAATCCTTGTGAGATGTTCTGTACTAAACCCATTTGAAGTCACCCCTTTACAATACCAGCACCTAAGAGAGGGAGGGAGGATTCCATTGCTTGTGACTATGCCTATTGGGTCACAAGTCCTGCAGCATCTAGATACAAACAACGATTTATGAACTGGAACATTATCTGTGAGTGCGACAAAGACAGTCCTCTTCACCATTGAGATAGAAATTGCTCTTGATAATTATCGAATGTGTCTCCCATCTTGCCCATCCAACTCTAACGTTTGCTGTACGAATGCCAGATATAGGCGCAGGCTCTTCTCTTTGAAGGCACACTTTCCAAGGTTTCCCCACTTCCTCCCGCTGAGATATCAATGTGCCAGTCCAGTATTTACGACTATAAAGCAAGCACTCGGAACGAAGCAACAGTCTGTGTAATACCAACGGCGAGAGAGAACAGGGTAGGAAAGACACTCAAAAGACCAAAGATAATGACACTTCAGAAAGTATAATAGTACAGAGCATCCCTGCTATTCTTCCGGGGCTGCCGGGCGTTGCGGGGTTCTTGAGAGTCCAGGTATGCTCGGAGCTCCCTCATACGCCCCTCGAGGGTAGGAAGTCTCGCGTAGGGGATATCGCTCCAGCTTGATCGAGGCGTCTGGGACTTGAAAGCCTTCTTCAAGCGCTCCTCCCAGCTGGGACTTAATTCCAGGCTAAGCCTATTCTGCCCCACCCTCACATGGATTTTTCATGGCAACTCTTTTGCGATGTCTGTTGGGAAGATCAGCTCTCAACATAAAGTGATCTCGGCGTCTATTGAATCAATCAGAGAGTTGTATAAGTGCCGGTACGCTGTACCGTACCGTAGCTGCCTAGTCGTGTTCACCACGACAAAGGACATGCAACAAAGAGCATGCACTAGGCCTAATTAGGAGATCTTTGTAGAGGGGCTATATACGCCTACTTTCTAGTACTTAGAATAGTCAATCAACTTTTACAATGTATACAGTACAATACGTGTACTGCGTTGCTGGCCTATCGCGATAGGTATCCCTGGCGTTACCAACAATAATATTCCATTATAATTTTTAGGCTGGATGGGAAAGTCCTCCAGTACGCACTAAATCAAGCTATGGGATGTTTTAGCTCTTATCTTTTCTCGCTGTTTTTTTTTTCTCCTTTTTTTTTGACACCCTTTCTATGAACAGCGTAGATAAAGATATTAATAGAATACATTAATAATCATGAATCCAACCTAATATATTAATATAAAGCTTCTAATAAATTCAAGTATAGTTTTAAAATATAAAAAAAACTTATTTACTAAAATTATCTAAACAAAAACAAAAGATATACAAAATGCTAAATAGGTATTTTAATAAACAAAAAAGAATTTATTATTTTTATTTAACATTGTGTTTATAGTCACGCTAGTCGTTCTTTATTATATATTTTATAGATGTCATTTGAAAGTGTGGTGTTCTTCTATGAGTTTCCAGAGGCAGCTATACACACCCCCTATATTCAACGATAGCTGGATAAGCAGTTTCAATATAAGGAAGCCAAGGATCCTGAGGTAGTTTATAAGATAGCGTGCTTACAAGATAATAGAGAGCTAGGCAAGGAAGTATAGACTTATATCTTATACTCAAGTACAAATATCAAGGCAGTTGTGGAGATTCGATATTGGGGAAGCGTAAAGCTTTATAGTATGGTTTATGAATATATTAAGAAGTAATGGTGCCCTAGAGACATAAATAGTCTATATATAGGTAGTGCCTAGCGCGTCAGGTGACATTCGAGTTAGAATACAGCAAAAAAAGAAAGCCCGAATATCGATATAGCAGCCGCGTAATTTAAAAGAAGGCGAGGAAGATCTTGAAATTTTGAATGTTGAAGTAGTAATTGATGGTAATGTTTGTACTGGATATGTAAATTAGAGTCGGACTAACATTTGTAGCTCTTTTGATCATTAAATAGGTCCAAGTGATTTGACATCATTGTTGGATAATATTGATGGGTTCTGTAGGTCAGATCTCTTTTTTAATCTCTAATATATTCCCGACCAAATTCACTTATGCAAAAGCTAATGCTCCCGAATAGTTAGCTGGGATATGTGGCCAACCAGGGCAGAAACCATGGGCATATCCTCCGATCTTGCCTCGCAATCTACTGTCGCACCAAAGACATACATGGTGGGCGTTTTCCCTTGGTTCTCCCACTCTGCTACGGGCAGAATCCTATGGATCTGGCGCGGCAACGATTTGTGGATTGATCAAGGGGCGCAAGTCATAGGAATCATGCCAGATTTCGGGAAGGAAGTCTGCATCTCAAAAGCCAGCAAAGTTCTGTTGTGATAGACAAACCAGAATCGCAACATGGAACGTCCCACTACTTTGGTCCCCTCCCATCCTCGGATTCTTAAATCCAGTAGACTCAGAAACCTTCGTGCAATATATGCCCCGCGAAGCCTTCCTCTCCTTTCTCCCTAGCTATATTGCCGCGTATTTCCTTATAGGTACAGGCTGATGCACCAATATCCAACAACAATGTGCATATTGAGAAGTTACAACAGGTGCTGCGTGTGCTTTACGCACGACTTAATAGTTTCCCTTCCAGTTTTCTTAACCTTGATCTAGTCCACTCAATTTTTTCCACTTGCTCTCCAGCATGCCGAACTCTATCACATCGTGATATTTGCGATCAAAATAAACTACCTCACGCTTCTTGCCTTCCAAGTTGAAGCCAAGCTTCTGATATAAGTGTCTGGCTCTCTCATTATAGCTCAATGCTTGTATCTCCACCTTGTGCACGTTTGCAAACTTGAAGGCCCAGTTCACGGCCCAGCTTATAGCTTCGGCGCCGTATCCCTGCTCGTGGCCGATTAGCATTCGTATTCCTATTTCGCGTGTACTTCATGTGACGAACCTGGTTCTGATATTCTTCTCCAATACAAAGACCCACGGTTGTAGTAGGAGCTTGAAGAAACCCTTCAAGAGGCGCAGATAATGTCAGACTCCCTATTGGCTTTGCGGTCTCTCTCTCCTTGGCCGCTCTTACGCCCAAACTAAGTTTGCTTAGTTCTCCTACCTCTTCTCTCGGGGTCGTGGGAAGGCAAATGAGAACCTTTAGAAGCAAACCCGACTCCAGTAGCTTGCCAAGTATGTCGAAGTTTGCCTTCTTAGATACGTCCCTGAAGAGACGTCCACTGAGAAGCCCCCAGCTGACGTGGTTAGCAGGACCAAACGAGTGTAATAACTCTTTGTCGGCATCAGTATTCTCGATGTCTCGATAGACGAGTCGCTTGGACTGGTACGCATTGGCAAAGACGGCTATAACTTCGTCCATGGCGAACCCAAATCTGACGGGTTGGGTTCTAGTGCAGGAGGAATAGAGGCCACGGCAGAATATAAATGCAAGAGAGAGAAAGAAAAAAATACCGGAAATGCAATGGTGAGATAGATAATTATAGGTATATGATATGTGCTAATCCCGTTGTGCCGAGAAATAGGTGAGTCATTCGGCCTATATTGAGTACTCTATGGATGCAGTCTCTGCGGCAACCCTGTCTCCTGTAAAACGTTATCACGTGGGTCGAGCAATAGTCACAAGCTTGGCAATTATAAATAGGGGGATATCTAAGTATTAATAAAAAGCTTGTATTTTCTGAGTAATTGTAGTAGTGGTCGAAGCAGCCACATGATCTGGCTGCCTAAGACCACTATATAACATTTTTACTATTAATATAGCCAGTATCTTTTTGTCTGTGCATGTTCCTGCAGCCTTAAGTACTAAGGCAGTCTTCGCGGAAATTACCGAAATAGGCTAAGCCTGGAAGAATCTAAGCCTATTTTAATAGCTATATGCGATGGTTGCCTAAGGCACCAAGGCTACCGGGACATGTGAGGACAAAGAGATATTAGATTTATTATATAATTTAAAGTTAAATAGAGAAATAATTAAAAAAAAAAAATTTACCAGCTTAAAAACAATAAAACAGAATCAAAGGTCACTGAAGAGGTAGGTATAGACTTAAGTGAGCAAAAGTAAAGGGGGATTGTATTTGCAGATAGTATAGAAATGTGCCCCTTGTTTGTCGGTACTGGAATTAGAGCCTTTTCGAAGCACAATTCTTTTAAAGGTTTTGGTGTCTAATGACAAGTAAATTGTGAGTTGCAAAATTTGTCTTGTATATTAGACATCATACTAGATTTGTTTGAACGCAGCAGTATCGGCGAACAAGATGCCGCTGGCTGCTAACTTTATTTAGCCTAGTGCGAACCGAAAACAGACATGAAGAGAGACAACGCTACCTAGCTTGTGATCTCCCAGCTTACAAGCAATAATACAATGGAATAGTAATACAAAGTGGCGATGACCGATAGAATCTTGAGAAATTGGAAGGATTTTAAAATTCGTGTAACATGCTCCCAAAATACCTAATGGAGGCTGAATCATCATCGTGCAGGATTTATTTTGGGACCCGTGCCTACCGAGCCACCGGGCAGGGTAGCGGGCGCGGCCGATTTCAGGGCTGAACTGCTCACACAGTGACATTCGGCGTTCAGAAATTCGTATTCAAGCCCAAGACCTAGTACCCTGTTGAATTATTGTGCTTACACCGCAAACATTTCGAGGTTTCTCATTATTTCATTCCAATCATGAGTGCGACCTACAATGCCACGCCGAATATTGAATTCCAAATATGATAGTTGCTTACAAGAGGGAAGCAGCCACAGGATCAAATGCATGAGGTACGAGCACTAGCTCCACGAAGGTGGCGCCATGTCATCCGTGCATGTCATCTATGCATGTCATTGTGCATGTCCCCTATCCAATCTCGATGCAAAGACCGAGCGTGTTGAAGACATCGGTCTGTCCCACATCCCGATAGGTTGCCATAGTGACTTACTCTCCGAGGCTTGCTGCTCTCCTTCGTGCTGATTTCGATTCCTTTCGGAGATGACCAAGGCGCAGTTCAAATAGGGGGGTGAAGCTGGATTCTCAGGGGCGCAGAGACTACGATCCAAAATCCTCAGCTAAATTTTCAGCTTGAAAACATATATATAGATATAATCTTCATCCTTAGAGGCGCAGAAGCTGTGCTAGACTGTCATAACTCAAGCCTCTAGCCTAAGAATAAGATACATCAAATCCTCTTCGAGGCTCAGACATTCTCAAGATGGCAAAGTCTCCTTCATGGAAGGAATATCTAGCACACTGATTAGATATCATCAACGAAAGGGATTCTAGAGGGAACAGGATCATGAGGGATTCAAGCTTACGGAGAAGACAGATCTTGAAGGTGTGTTGTCATTTGGAGATTCAAAGATAGCTAGATACCTATAAAGAGACAGCCAGAAATTGTGATTTGGATTTCAATCATAAGTTTCGTATCATTTCTATTGACTCCAGCCTCAAAATCTCCTTCTTTGACTTTACTCGATCGCCGAGCTACCTCCTCTCATTTATTATAATTGAAAATGAGAGTTCCCACCCGTTACGTGCTGGCCGCAGCCGCAGCCATTGAATTGATTTCCAATGTCTTAGGAGCGCCGATCCAGAATGGAGGTAAGAGTTTCCACTTGCAATGTATCCTTGATATACTTCTAACATTGTGTTAGAAAATAACCTCCAAATAAGCCGCCGAGACCCGATCTTCCACGAATCTCCCACCAACCAGTTCACAAAACGCGGGTCCCGGCCAAACAGCCCAGCCCTGTCGGATCAGTCAGAGCTTGATGATGAAGCACGACCGGAAAACGCAAAAGCAGCTCTGGCCAAAGGAGAAAAACTTATCCAGATCAACGAACAAAATGCCAAAACATATGGCGCGACCGGCAACTGGCCTGCGGATCCTTCATTGCCAGATTTCAGCCTGCATTATGAACCTCCTGAGACAGAACCTAGAACAATCAAGGTAACCCCAGAGCTGGCGAAAGCTCTTGCACCATTTCATATAGCAGCAGGCACCTCATTGAACACTCAGCAATTCAAAATAGAGTCCAAGGAGAAGGACCCAGATGGAGAAACGGGGGTCGTCATGGACGCAGACTTCGATGCCAAAGAACAACTAACCTTCATATCCGACGTATGGAAAAACAACGATCACAATGCCAAAGCCAACAAAATGGTCTCATCTCAACTCCTCATGTCCGGAATCTTAAAAACGAACACGAAGCCTAAAGCCGTAGTGCGGCAAAACATCGTCAACATCGATACTAGATACCAAATCTTACAGGCCATCAAACTTGAAGGTGCAGTGGGGGACAGTATTACGTTAAAATTGACTGATACGGGCGATAAGCTGAAGTGGTTTACGACGTTGGTGGGAAGCGATAACGGTAGGAATGTACAGGAAATGTTGAACTTTTATAGGAAGCATTTTCAAGGGTACACCATTACGGAGATTTTGATCACGAGCGGCAAGACGTCCACGCCGTTTTTGACGTTGATTATCGGCCCGTCTCATCATATTTCAAAGTGAGCGCGGAAAAGGGAAGTGCACATTTATTTGGCCTTGGTGTTCAGAACTTATTTTTGTGGATTGTTTTCGGAGTTTGGAGTTTGGCACTGGAGTTTGAAAATTTTTGAAAATGAGCAGGTTCAGCTATCATCGGCGTAGGGAGTTTGGGATTTCTGCTGGCGTTTAGGAGTTTGGTGTTCAGGAATTCTTTGTAGTCTTCTCGGCCTTCTATTACAGCAGGGTAAAAGTTTTGCTTATTTAGTAACCGTACTCAAAAATAAATATTTTTGATCGATTTCCAAAAGAACCTAAAAATGAAACAAAATATTGTTTATCTGAGTTTGTGAACCATTAAATCACCATGTAAATACGATGAATTTCAATCTTCTGAGAAAATATGGGGTTCATTGACAAAACAATCAAAGGGAATTGTAAATTTCAGCAATGATAAAAGAGTCCGATTGAGCTACCCCAATTACTTCAAAGGCACTGCCAGGAAAGGATGACGGTGGCGCCACACGTGATGTACCACATGAAATGAACATCAGCTCTTCTGTCGAGGCCAGTCCTCAACTTGAGTCCAAAAGCAATGATGAGAGGGCAGCCTAGCAGTACCAAAATCGCCACTCCTGTTGTTGCCCATGAGAAGACACCTGTTCTCATCGCCAGCAGCACATTTAAATCCCGAAGCATCTCCGGGCTTTCTTCTCATAAAGCTAGTCTCTTTTTCCAGGCTAAGTATAAAAATATCTTGCTCCTTGTTGTCTATGGAACAAGTCCCCTCTTGTTTGAATCTGATGAGGACATGGGTCTTCGGCCAACGAATCCGAGGAGGGACCATGAGCAGGTATCGTGTTTCAGCTCCATTGTCATGTAGCCTTTTAATTGTATCTTTGAGATCGCCCTGAGCTACCCAAATGAGGGCGCTTCCTGGTAGACTCGTACGCTTATCAATCCCTCGAGCAAGAAGCAGCTCGGATTGCTCTGCCGGGCGCACTTCGCCTTTCCTGTCGAGTATAGACTTGGCAGTTTTCTCGCCGAAAGTTTGTGCCACAATCTCAATTCCGTAGCCCAGGAGCATAGCAATCATGTCCGGTGACTGTAAATGGAGCGCATGTAAGAAAGCTAGGCCGCGCAAGTCGTGTTGAAGTTTGAAATCATGCTGATTGATGAACTTTTCGACCATGGACGTATGGTCGCTAGCCACAGCTGGGGGAATGGTGTCCCTCCAATCATACTGAATGCGCTCCAGAAGAAAAAGTACGGCCTCGTAATGGCCATTCATGGCGGCAGCATCGCCCATTGAACCGAAATATACCGTTCTCTCTGTGACCTCAGCGCCATCATCAATCAGGGCTTGCATCAGTGGTACGTCACCCAGGGCGGATGCAGCAAGCATAGCTACTTCGAGGGTTTGTTTCGGGTTGACGTCTTGCCCTTCATTCCTAGACTTGTTCTCGATTAAGAAACCGAAAGCAGCCTTTAAAGATGTGCGATAGATGATAGATTTGCAAAGTGCTAAGATGTACTCTAATCTTCGGGATTTCCATGAAGGACGCTGCGTCTCACAGGATGCTTCGGCATCGGAACCGTTCAGGTGGATTCTCTGAAGACTTGTCATAAGTTCTGTTTCGTCATGATAATATCTTTCGAGCAGTGCTAAGGCGCCCCGTAGAGTTGCGACAAAGGGATTGCTTCGACCTGAGGAACAGCATTCATCCACCCTTTTCATCAAAATGGCTGCACACTTCGCTTTCAGACTTGGATCTACAATGCAGAATCTCGATAATAGATGGGCATTCGGCTGGGATAAGGAAATGTCAAGGACTGTGGTGTTAAAGAATTCTGTCATTGTCAACTGATTGTATGTGAGGTTATGGAGCATTAGAGTCTTACTGTTGACACGACGCATCTCGTTCGAGTTGTGCAATCCTACGACATTTATCATTTCTGATATCAACATCACGACCAACTCAACTGGCAAATCCAAAAGCTCCATGGCGTGGGTAACTTCGTTGGCCAACAGATGCGGACAGGAGATGTGTTATTATAGAGTTCAGCGAACTAAGAAGGCTTAAGTGAGATTGCGCTGAAGCGTGAGCTGTGGATCGAACGCTAGTTCAGCCGCTGTGGTACAGCTGTAGGGGTGTCATACTTGTACACCGCTTACAGGGGCTTTCCTCGGCAATCCCCTTATGGTGCGATAGAGGCTGACTCCAAAATGACAGAACGACTAGCTTTGAACGTTAGGACGACTTCTTATTGGAATAGATAGTGAAATCTCTACTTAGGTATCTACGAATGTGCAAAGCATTGATTACTTACTTTAATATTACTCAAGACGCGCCCCACGTGACACACCGCCTTGCACGCGCTAAAAGCCGGTCTTTTCAGCACCAAAAGCTGACCCAAACCAGCTTGGCTTCTATGTTTACTTGTGTCACGTTACGTAGTGCGGATTGAGTAAATGCGTATAGTTGTCTAAAAGAGGGAAGCTTGTGAAAACTATCTAATATATAAAGAATTGTTTAGTTAATCTATAATAATATATTTTTTAAATACTAAAAAATCATTTTTCAATTAAAATAGTATAACACCTATTAGGTACTTGATTAAAAGCTTTAAAATTTCCTCCTGATAGCCCCTCAACTCGACTCGTTCTATTCATATATTATATTATATATATTCAAAGCATTATTTTGACTATAGACCTATCGATCTAAGGGGCCTAGCTTACACGCGTAAGTCACATGACCTCACCCCCTTTTCCATTCTACAGGGCCCAGAATATCAGTCCTTCAGGTTAAGCTTCTCCTCTCGGATAGAAGGAAGAATATCAAGAACGTTAATCTGAAAATCGGTGTACTTGGAGTTATTTCCCAAGGGAACATTACCAGGGGAAAAGGAATGACGATATCCGTCCAACCTATAATCCTCAAGGCTGAGATCCCTAACCGGGACCTGGATTGCGAAGAAAGCGATTTTCTACATGATTTTCGGAAGCTTTTGCTAGTCATGTTTAAGATTAGAGGTTGGATCATGTGAGGCAGTCCAGCAGAGCAATATGATGATCAGCATGGGAAGAATGTTAGAGAAAGAGACGTAGTATATCTGTACCGATAGAGTGAGTTCGATATCTTGTCCTTGGGATGGGTCCTGGATTATGTGAGTACTGTTCTCGCTTTATCTCCATACTTTCTGACTCTTAGATAGGTGAATCATATCATGATCTCACCATCAATTCTAAGATCAAGAAGGATCTGACAGGGGCAACATGGTTACTTATGAAGAAGACTATTCACAACATTAGAATGGAGGTTTAATAAAAACCTTATTCTTGTGGCTTTGAGTAAGCACGTTTCCCCTGCCAGCCACGCAAAGGGACAAACCTGTTGACATGAACAAAGTAGTGAAGTTATAATGATTTACGAGACAACCAAGCAGTCAATTAAATCCATCTACTCTTTATTTTGAGATTGCATCTATACTGAATACTTAGAATCTTTTTGTAGAGTCACTGTGAGGAAAGTCTTTTGATTCACTACAATTCACAAAGTAGAACATAGAAGATTATCATGTGATATGGTGAAATGAAGAGTATATAAGACCAGAGACTGAGTGCAAGACTCCCTCAACCTTAACGTAACAAACATTAACACATCCAGAGATGTGGAGAGCCAGCTGCTCTCAGAAGTTTAAGTCCTTTAGTACGAGCCAGCACACTCAAATTCATTCAAAAAATCTCATTTCTGCAACAGGGACTTCTGTGGAATATAGACTCTTGCGCAGATCAGAACTTGACTGACAGTAATACCCAACTTTAACAGTGGCAAGTCTGATGACAGTAGTGTCAATTCAAAGATAATCCATCACCACCCTTCAAGATTTCAACTCAAGGTGCAAACTTTGAACTCGAGATACAATACCTTTGCACTTCTCCAGTTGACAAGACTGTCAACGATAGGCCAATGATATTAATTAGTGCAGGACTGATATAGTAGAGTCTGCCTTTTCAAGGTTATAAGAAACAGCTTATCGACATCTGCTGTGCGGTGGGGAGCGTATGAAGATAGTCAATTATGCCTTATGCTTCTACCACATTGAGGTGTCACACATGTTTCCTACCTTCGACTTGTGTAGGTGGTGCTGACCATCTCCTCGCCCAAGAATTCAAACTCGGAGTCAAAGTTCTGTTTCTGTGGGATTTGAGAAAGTGGTCAAAATTAAGACCTCGTAGCATTCGAAAGTCACCAGAGACGTACTGTACCTGTTTGAGAATGGCTTGGGGAAGCTCGAGGCGTCCAAGGCCGAAGCTTTACAAAATAAACTCACCAACCGGATTATCTTTAAGCCCTCGACTACACTATCTCTTGGAGGAATGTGGCTAGAGCTCGAGGACACTTTCGCTAAACAAATCTCAAATGGAGGTGGGAGGTACTAAAATTCTCTCATCCAATTCATTCAAAAAGGATCGCACACGACATTCATCTCAACAACAACCACTTTGCTCCCTCTCTCATCATCTTGCAAGATGGTTAGAATAAAGCGTACGTACGACTACCGAGTCCATGATTTCGACAATCTCTCCGAGGAAAAGGTTCTTTACGATGAGGAGCTTCTCTACCCCGACGATCCCGATTTTGATGCTAAATTGAACCGGTTGAGAAGCGACCCAACCATGGAAGAGGTCCCCACTGATGGCTCCGAAATCTATCGAGGCATCAATTCTGAAGGTAAACCATGGATTAAGTCGCCGGTTGGCAATAAAAAGAGAGTCATCCGTGAACCCACTGACGCAGATCCTGATCATGACGCCTTCAACGGCGCATATGCGAAAGTCGCTGATGACTATCAACGAAAGCAAGAGGAAGGCTAGTATTCTCCTTTCACAGATGCTTCATAGTGAGAGAAAACCGTGAGAGAATACTGACGGAATGATACCAGCTCCTGCAAAACGTGGCCGTGGCCGTCCCAAAAAAGCCAAGTTGAACACTGATATTACTGGAGGTTGGCCATTGACGTCGCACTTGGGATAGGACTGGACTGACGCAATATAGATGTTGCCCAACGATCTTCGCGCATCAAAAGCTCCCCCGCCGACCAGGCTGACGCAGTGGCGCATAAGGATGATGTTGATAACGGTTTGAACACTCATCTACCGACCTATTGCTATTACTGGCTGACATAACCATTAGGTTTCTTGAAAGTTCCAGATATAGCTCAACTCTACCCTAAAGCCTCTTACCGCGAACAAATTGACACCGAGGGTCCCCGAAGCGTTGATAATGGTGATTATACTTGACCTAGGACTCATGGTTATCACTAGCTGACACACTTACTAGGTTCATCAGAGGTTTCGGTTGCAGCCCAAAAGACCATACCCTCGAAGATATCCCACAAAAATCTCATTAGCACAGGAAAAAACACCATTCAGAACAGCGTCGAAGGTCTGAATCCTTCCTCTGCCATCATTGTCTAGTAGAAGCTGACACATTCCTTAGCTTCTCTTACGGCTCCCGGCAAGTCCCGTGCACAAGGACAAGCTTTGGATGTTGAAAGTGCCAACAATGCTGAAGCATTGATGGGCTTCGTCACCAAGACATTAAAAGGCATGCATCGTACCCCGAGAGCTAGAGCCAAGGCCGCCGCTTCTCGCCCAAGCAAAAAGCTGGCCAAGATAATGGAAACTACTCAGACCCCTGAAGTCGAAAGCGACGAGGAGGACTGGATATTTGATTGCCTCTGTGGCTTACGCGGAAAGATTGATGACGGAGAACACAGTATTGGTTGCGGCAAGTGCAACAGATGGCTACACAGCAGATGCGTTGGACTTCTCCCTGAAGAAGCTGAGAAGGACGATTTCCACTTCGTATGCAACCACTGCCATGTCCGCAAGAGCTTTTGAGTCAGAGTGCAAGGATTGGAGTGCTGATTATGTACATATGGAAGTGGTACAATGATGGTATGTGGGGTTTGTGTGTATGGCAAGGACATCGATTATGCGCCTATTAACGGATGCAAATGTACGGACTAAGATGGAAGAATTGTACACTACATGAATCCTATCAGGAATTGAAATATTTCTACTCCTTCATGGCTTAATTCTTTTTGCTGTGACCCAGAACTGCTTTAGAGTGATGTCTAGCACAAGAGGATAGTTAAGGTAGGACTCGGGATCCAATTAGGTTATGGAAACTTTTCAATACAGATGAACTCCCCATAAAACCTCCAAACAGTACTATTAGCAAATAATGCAGAATTGCCTGGTAGAGTAAGCACAAATCTCGACTAGCAGGTAGTTACCCACCGCCTAGATAAACAACTTCTTTTAATACGCTAAGTGAGGATACTCTCTCAAAATCCAAAACAACAAACTGCACTGGCCCGAAAGACGTGGTCGGCAACGGCTGCTCAGGGAGGGTTCTGGAAGCAGTTCTCGTTCGATAAAGCAGGTGTGTGCCAGGGAACTTGGAATTCGCGCCATATTCGATGACTGAGGGTAGCGAAGATGGCTCCGAAGGGAGCAATCGATGTTGAGGAAGGCACAAGAGTTCCAGGTCTACTTTGATCCTCGATCTACCTCCTCCATAACGAGAAGAGGTACAACCCAGTCCTATACTTGCTTCACTCAAGGCCAATTAAAAGGGCTTAGGAGTGGCAAAGTTGGTGCCGTAAGTAGCAGCATAGCCTTGGGGCGCTTAAGAAATGATCAAAAGTTTCAACTTCGTACCCTTTAAGCACATTATCAAGCTAATAGTCCACAGACCCTTCTTTTTCTGCACACAACAAGGCGGTGCTCGACCATTAGCCACACTGTGGACAGCATTAAAGGCCCAGGTGGAGTGCATATATCACATAGCCTTCAAAACATCGCGAAATATTACAGGACCGAGGTAAAGAAGCCAACAATGATCAGGGGGATGTGGAAGGCATTTGTCACAAGAAGAGCGGATATGATAATGGACGTGCAGGATGCTTTCCAGGCCTGAGTAAGCTATAAATCAGGATGATATATATGCAGCCTTACTCGAAAGCTAAATACATATGAAGCATAACAAAATGTAGGTATCGCATAAAGGACATCATATAAGTTTAGTAATGGCACCTACCTACTGCAGCTTTCGCAGGGCAGGCTTTTGGAAGGAGGATCCTCTTAGACTCTTATCACAAGACTGACAGGCATTAACTCTGTTGTACCAAAAAAAAAAAAAAAAACCAAAACGAAGACAGATGCGCACACCAACAGAGGGGATCCCACTTGAGGTCACCATAAATAAAGGGCGTTGTCGTTGGGTTATTCATACGCCGCCAGGGCCAACTAAAGG
>Ga0182030_10003650_pt1 | contig 32928 bp, 33 predicted proteins | sample 812S3MmetaG_FD_121299 | JGI IMG/M metagenome (GOLD analysis project Ga0182030, IMG submission 121299) | Permafrost microbial communities from Stordalen Mire, Sweden - 812S3M metaG (Illumina Assembly) | ecosystem: Environmental > Terrestrial > Soil > Wetlands > Permafrost | place: Sweden... | reverse complement strand
TTAACATTATGGCGAGCAACCTCACGGCACAGGTGAGAAATATTGCGGAGGTGACAACGGCCGTTGCCAATGGAGACCTCTCCCGTAAAATAGAAGTGGACGTGAAGGGAGAGATCCTGGAGTTGAAGAATACGATCAACACGATGGTGGAGCAGCTTCGCGGTTTCGCATCGGAAGTGACGCGTGTGGCAAGGGAAGTGGGTACCGAAGGAAAACTAGGTGGGCAGGCGAATGTGCCTGGCGTTGCAGGAACCTGGAAGGACCTTACGGATTCTGTAAACCAAATGGCGGGCAACCTTACCGACCAGGTGCGTAACATTGCGAACGTTGCTATCGCTGTGGCGAATGGGGATATGTCGCGTAAGATCACTGTGGACGTGCGCGGCGAAATATTGCAACTGAAGGAAACGCTGAATACGATGGTCGACCAGTTGCGTGCATTCGCATCGGAAGTAACGCGCGTGGCGAGGGAAGTAGGAACGGACGGTAAGCTGGGCGGACAGGCATTTGTGCCGGGCGTGGCAGGAACCTGGAAAGACCTTACCGATTCTGTAAACCAAATGACCGGTAATCTCACCAGCCAGGTACGTAATATTGCAGAAGTGACGAAAGCCGTGGCGAGTGGCGACCTTTCCAAGAAAGTAACAATTGACGTAAAGGGTGAAATCTTTGACCTGAAAAACACGATCAATACAATGGTGGACCAGCTTAATTCGTTCGCATTCGAAGTAACACGTGTAGCGAGGGAAGTAGGTACAGAGGGTAAACTGGGTGGCCAGGCGGAGGTGAAGGGCGTGGCAGGAACCTGGAAAGACCTTACTGACAGTGTAAATATGATGGCCTCTAACCTTACCAGCCAGGTGCGCGGTATCGCAAAGGTAGTAACATCAGTAGCGACGGGAAACCTAAAACAAAAACTGTCCATCAGTTCACGCGGGGAAGTGGCGCAACTAACCGATACGATTAATGAAATGATAGACACACTGGCCGTATTTGCAGACCAGGTAACAACCGTGGCAAGAGAAGTGGGTGTGGACGGAAGGCTTGGCGGACAGGCAAATGTGCCAGGCGCATCTGGTATATGGAAAAACCTGACTGAAAATGTGAACCAGCTTGCAGAGAACCTGACGACGCAGGTACGCGCCATCTCAGAAGTAGCTTCATCAGTAACAAAGGGTGACCTAACCCGTATGATACGTGTGGACGCCCAGGGTGAAGTAGAGGAGCTAAAAGATACCATTAACCAGATGATCGCCAACCTGAAAGAAACAACCCTGAAAAACCAGGAACAGGACTGGCTGAAATCGAACCTAGCGAAGTTTACGCAAATGCTGCAAGGTCAAAAAGACCTGAATACAGTAACTCGGCGTATCCTTTCAGAGCTGGCTCAGGTAGTGAACGCGCAGCATGGTATGTTCTACATACTGGAACAGGATGATCTGCAGCAGAGCAGTACCTTGAAACTGTTTGCGGCTTATGCTTATAGAGACGAACTGAACATTAAAAAAGACTTTAAACTTGGCGAGGGCTTAGTGGGGCAATGCGCATTAGAAAAGGAAAGAATTCTATTAAACAACGTGCCCGGAGGCTATGTAAAGATCGGTTCGGGATTAGGCGATGCCATACCGCTGAACTTGATCGTTCTTCCCGTACTGTTTGAAAAAGAGATCAAGGCGGTTATTGAGTTGGCATCATTTGAAATGTTTAGTGAGACACACTTAGACTTCCTGGGACAGTTGACAGAAAGTATTGGTATCGTATTGAATACAATTGAGACAAACTCAAGGACTGAACACCTGCTGGAACAATCAACCTCACTGGCTGACGAGTTGAAGAGAACCAATGAAGATCTGCAGGATAAAGCGCACTTGCTCGTAAAGCAAAAAGAAGAAGTAGAGAACAAGAATAAGGAAGTGGAAGATGCACGTAAGTCACTGGAAGAAAAGGCAGACCAGCTTACGCTGACCTCTAAATATAAATCGGAGTTTCTTGCGAATATGTCGCATGAATTAAGAACACCATTAAATTCTTTACTGATTCTTGCGCAGCAATTATTTGAGAACCAGGAAGGCAACCTTACAGAAAAACAAGTTCGGTTCGCCAAAACCATACACAGTTGCGGCGATGACCTTATACAGCTGATCAACGACATACTTGACCTCTCCAAGATCGAATCAGGATATATTTCCGCCGACTTTGTCAATGTACGGTTCAATGAGATTACTTCCTTTGTTGAAACAACCTTTAAGCATGTTTCTGAAAGTAAAAGTCTACGGTTTGTTATTGAGAAAGACCCGCATCTTCCCGATATTATTGAAACAGACGTTCAGCGGCTTAACCAGATCATTAAGAACCTGCTTTCCAATGCCTTTAAATTCACAGAAAAAGGTGAGGTCAAGCTGAGGATATACGAGTCCACCAAGAGCTGGAAGATGGGCAACCAAAGCCTGGATAAAGCACGAAAAGTTGTGGCTTTTGAAATTACAGACACCGGCATAGGCATCTTAAAGGACAAACAAAACATCATATTCGAGGCATTCCAGCAGGCAGAAGGATCAACAAGCCGCAAATATGGCGGGACTGGTCTCGGGCTTTCGATCAGCAGGGGCCTGGCTGACTTGCTGGGGGGCACAATAGAACTGGACAGCGAAGTGGGCAAAGGCAGTGTATTTACTTTATACCTGCCAATAGAATACAATCCGAAACTGATGAAGAAAGACAAGCAAAGCGCGCTGGTACTCAGCGAGTATGAGGTTGCACAAAATGATGAAAAGCTTTCGATACAGACAGTACCAACCATCAAGCTTCCTGAACGCGATCTGGAAGGGGTAAACGAGATCATCAATAATGCGGGAGATGACCGCAACAACATTGTCCCCAATGATAAAATAGTACTAGTTGTGGAAGATGATCTCAGGTTTGCAAAGATCATGATAGATAAAGCGCACGAAACCCACCTGAAAGCCATCGTAGCCACGAACTTCGGGGAAGTATTTGAACTGACCAACAAATACAATCCAACCGCTGTCACCCTTGATATAAAACTGCCTGATGCAAGCGGCTGGAAAATACTGGACCTGTTTAAAAACGACATGAATTTCAGGCACATTCCTGTTCATCTGATCTCAGGGGAAGAAAACAGGGCGCTTGCAATTAAACGCGGTGCCAGGAGCTTCCACCTGAAACCATTGAAAAATGAGGCACTATCTGTATTGTTTACTGACATCGTTGATTTCAGCAGCCGCATAAAGAAAAACTTACTGGTTGTAGAAGACAACGAGATAGACTGCTCACAGATAGTAAAAGAATTAGAGAACGGCGAACTGGTAAACATCAGCATTGCATCCACCGGCAAAGAGGCACTGGAGCTGATAAAAGAGAATGGTTACGACTGCGTGATAGTTGACTATATGTTGCCCGATATAGGCGGGCTGGATTTTATTATGGAAATACATGCCGTTAAAAAGGCTCAAATGATGCCGGTAATTGTTTATTCAGCCAAAGACTTTTCTCCAAAAGAAAAAACACAGCTTAAGCAATATGCCAACAGGGTGCTGCTCAAGAGCGTGAATTCTTTAGAGTTGTTGCTGGAAGAAACGGTTATGCATCTGCACCTGAACAACAAAGACCTGCTGCCGGAAAAGAGAAAGATCATTGAGAATTTAAGGCTGAAGGAAGATGTACTGGCAAATAAGAAGGTGCTGGTGGTAGATGACGACGTCAGGAACCTGTTTGCATTAACAACTGCATTTGAGAAATATAATATCAATACAATAACTGCGGAAAGTGGGCAGGACGCTATTAATATTCTGAATGAGAACAGCAGCATTGACATGGTATTGATGGACATAATGATGCCGGAAATGGACGGATATGAGACCACGCAGAAAATAAGAAGGGAGCATACCAATGGCAATCTTCCGATTATAGCCGTTACTGCAAAAGCCATGAAGGGAGACCGTGAAAAATGTATCGAGGCGGGTGCTTCGGATTATATCACTAAGCCGGTGAAAATAGATCAGTTGTTGTCTCTGATGAGAGTGTGGATGTACAAATAATCGACTAGAATGCCAGAAACAAATGGAATAGCTGTTATTGTAAAATCTGATATAAAAATACTGGTGGTAGATGACCGGGAGGATAATCTATTCTCCATTGAAACTATACTGGATAAGGATGGGTATATCATCCGCAAGGCAAATTCAGGAAGGGCTGCACTTCGTAATCTTTTGAAAGAGGATGACTTCACCCTGATTTTAATGGATGTGCAGATGCCTGACCTCAATGGTTTTGATACGGCGACGATGATATATGAGCGGGATAAATTAAAACATATCCCTATTATTTTTATCACTGCTAACGATTATGGGGACGAAAGTGTTTTTAAGGGTTACCAGATGGGCGGCGTTGATTATATTTATAAACCCATAAACCCGGAATTACTTCGCGCTAAAGTCGCAGTGTTTGTGGAATTGTACAAGAAAAACCACGAGCTACTGGCGCAAGAGCAAAAGATGGCAGCAGCCAACAGACAACTTGAAAAAGAGATCAAAGAACGAATCAACTCTGAAGCGAAAGTAACCTTACTGAACAGGCAGCTTATTGAAAACATTAACCGGCTAAAAGCAACTAACGAAGAGTTGGAAAGATTTGCCTATGTTGCTTCTCATGACCTGCAGGAGCCTTTGCGTAAAATAATCATTTTTAGTGACCAGCTTGCTTCTAAATATGGGCCTATCCTTAAGGGTGAAGGAAATGATTTTATAGAAAGAATAATGAAGGCGTCGGAAAGAATGAGGCTGCTTATCAAAAACATTCTGAGTTTTTCCAGGTCTGCCGCAAACTCTGACGCTTTTGAGGAAACAGACCTCCGACATTTGTTAGAAGGCATTTTATCTGACCTTGAAATATCTATCCAACAGAAAAATGCTGTGGTACACATAGGGGTGTTGCCAGTGTTAAAGATCATTCCTGGCCAGTTCCGCCAACTCTTTCAAAATCTTATTATTAACTCGCTAAAGTTCTGCAAAGAAAATTGCCCGCCTGAGATAGATATATATATGCGGAGAAGATCATGGGGATGCAATCGCCGGGAATAAAACAAGAGCTATATAAAGAAGACCACTATAATATCTATATAAAGGACAATGGCATAGGCTTCGAACAAAAATACGCTGATGATATCTTCACTCTTTTCAAGCGATTGAACAGCTACGATAAATTTGAAGGGACGGGTATTGGGCTTTCTATCTGCAAAAAAATAGTAGACCAGCACAAAGGGGTCATTTCAGCAACCAGCAATCTTGGTATTGGTACCACCTTCGTAATTTCTCTACCAGTAAAAGAAAAGATTGGTGCAGAGCTAGTGGCTAAGGAAGCATAGCTGGCTATGCGGGCAAGATTTATGTATTAACAAACCTTTGTCGGGTGTTCATAATTATCTGATTGATCTTCTCCGGGCGGTGCATCAATACACTTAAAATCTTTTTCTATCAGCAGGTATAATTGTTCGCCATTTCCTGTCGGCAAATTATGTTCGTAACCTACTTTTTCTGTGGTTGTCCATTCTTTTGTGATAGGGGAGGGTACGGTCAGTGTTATTTTCCCATCTATGAAATCCGCAGAAAGATGCTCGGCACTATCTTTGCTTTGAAGCACGTAAATAAACGTACTGTTCCCAAACTGTGTCCTTTCTTCCAGGTATCCGTTTTCACCAAAACTATCCACTTCGGGGCGTGAAAGCCGAATGCGAATAGAATTACCCTTTATCCTGATTTTCATGTTGCTAAATTAAGATTCTTTCTGCACCTGAATAAATATTGAACCTTTCCCCCCGCAAAAACCCAATGAGCGTCATTCCCCACTCCTCTGCCATCTCTGCCGCCAGGCTTGATGGAGCACCTACTGCAGCAACCACTTTTATGCCAGCCATAACCGCTTTCTGTATGAGCTCAAAACTGGCTCGGCCACTTAGCAACAGTATATGCTTATCTAAGGGGAGCATATTGTTATTAAGCGCCGCACCTATTAGCTTATCAAGTGCGTTGTGTCTTCCTACATCCTCCCGGGAAAGCAGTAATGTACCGTTTGTATCAAAAAGGGCGCAGGCGTGGAGCCCTCCGGTATTCTCAAATACCTCCTGGTGTTTCCGCAGCAATACCGGCAGTTGATATATAAGTGCAGAGGGAAAGCAGAGATCGTCAGGTAAATCAGGAATATTGCAGGCAATCCGTACGGCCTCTATGGAAGCCTTGCCGCATACGCCGCAACTGGAAGTTGTGTAAAAGTGCCTTTCCAGTTTACTCATTTCAGGTATTACACCTTCACTTAGCGAAACGCTCACGATATTTTCGTTCTCACTTTTGGTATATGTTACTGCAGCCACATCTGCAGCAGAGGTGATAATTCCTTCAGTATATAAAAAGCCAGTAGCCAGCTCAAAATCATTACCAGGAGTGCGCATGGTTACAGAGATGCTTTTTTGCACCATTTTTCCATGTGGGCCATACGCCAGCCTTATCTCTAATGGTTCTTCGGTAGCCAACAGGTCATCAGTATCAGTGATATGATTGGCAGTTATTTTCTTAATCGTGGTTTTTGTAACCGGGGGCATGCTCAAATTTACGAATTATTTGAAGGAGCCCTTATAGAGGGATTATGAATAGTCGATTTCAAATAAAAAAAATCCGGTAATATAAAAAAATAAGTATCTTGTTATTTAAAATTCGATCTTATGGTATACTTTGTCGGCTTAGTGGTCATTGTAGTGATCATCGGTATAATTAAAGGGCGGCAACAAGAAGACGAGTGAATGTGAAAATGTGCAAATTAATAATGTGCAAATGCGCACGTGAATTTTCACATTCGCCCATTTTCAGATTATTCACATTTATTGCTTTACAACTGTCTGACGGTGGAGCATATTGCCTGTTGCGTCCAATATTTCCAACCAATATACTCCAGGTATCAGACCGCCTAAGGATACCTGTGTTTCGTTTTGCCAATACATCCTTTCTCTGCGGACCATTTGCCCCTGCTCATTTAAGAGCGCAATAGATACCATTGCATTTTGCACAGCACCTAGCTGCGAAATAGTAATCATATCTGTTGCGGGGTTTGGATAAACCTTAGTTTCATCAGCAATCGTTACAATATTTTGGACGCCCACTCTACTGATAAAGCTATCGTAATAATAGACAGTTTTAAAACTTGGGTTGGAAGGGAAGTTTGCGAAGTTATAATCGTATTCTTTTAGTGTATCCGGGTCATGAAAAACGTTGTAGCTGATGACGTCCATTGTTTGCGGTACCCAGGAAATTAACAGGCTGTCGTATCCTTCAATATTAACGGTATCTGGAAATCCAAGTGTATTGGCTATCTTAGTCATATTAAAAATGGGGGCCCAATACATGTTGATAGGATCATACTGGTATTCTTTCCAGGAGTTGTGGAAAGTACGAGCGCCACTATAGGCAAAAGTATCTCTAATATAAGGTGAGAGGCTTGTTCCGTCAAAGAACATTGAATAAACAGTTGCCAGCCTGTTACTAACGTCGTATGTATTGATGTATTGTACCTGCTCTATCAACGGTAATGTAAAACTGGTATCTGTATCGTTTGCGTAATTGTTTATTTGAATCAGGTTATTGGAGGCGTCGTAAGTATAATTTGACCTCGAAGCTAAACGCCATATACCATCGTGAAGCTCATAGGTGCTGTCTGCGATTAGTTTATTTGATGAATTATATGTAAAGAATTGCTTGAAAGCACTGTCAGCAACTCCTGACGCCCAGGTAAACCAATAGCCGGTATCAATATTCTTAGCAGCATTGAATTTATTGGCATAGTGCATATTTGGGTTAATTGCAGAATCGGCAAAAATATCAAAATAGCTGTTTATGTTATAGTTTGCATCGTACCCAGCATAAGCCGTTTCGTAGTAGCCATATATGTAGGTATTGGGATCAATTGTCCAGTGGTTAAAAGTGTCAAACTGTACCTGTGGTTTCGTAAAAGTACCCGCATAATTAAACATGGGAGATGTATTATAGGGGTAGTTATAGGGATAGATCATTGTGTTATAATCGTAGGTTGATGTTCTGTACAAATTATACTTTAGGTTTACCGTGTCGTCGATTAACCCGGTACTATCATGAGTGCTTTGGGCGATCACTCTTTCCATTGTCACGCCTCCTGTGGTCCGCTCTGCAATACTATGATTGGAAGCTTGTTGCTGTAGCAACCCATGCAGCACATTGTTATGCAATGCAAGCCTGGCATTCATTCTACCGGTATGCTGTGCAAACAGCGAATTTCCTAAAAGCATAAAAGCGGCAAGCAAAAAAATAGGTTTGATCATATGCTCAAAATAAAGTTAACGACGCTATCTCATGGAAAGTTAGCCATAATTATCAAATATTCCATAACCACAGCTATATAGCCTGGAGCCATGGCGTCTAAATTTGCAGGGAGCTTTATTTTGTTATGGTCTTCGGGATCAGGTTACTCGACATCGGTGAGTCCAATTTTGTTCCCATTCACCGAATGATAAATTCCAACCTGGTTGCCGAAGATTTTTGCAAATCCTTTTACATCATCGCCTGTCCAGCTATTGTTCATTTCGCCATAGGAGCCAAACCTGTTATTCATCAGATCATGTTCGCTTTCTATTCCATTGAGAACAAATCTCTGAGGATATAGGGTAACAAATACCTTTCCTGACACCGTCTGTTGGCTATCCTCCATGAATTTTTCAATGTTGCGCATCGTTGGGTCCAGCATCATGCCTTCATGCAGCCAGTTGCCATACCAGGTGCTTAATTGGTCCTTCCAGTATAGCTGCCATTTGGTGAGCGTATGTTTTTCGAGCAAATGATGCGCCTTAATAATAATGATTGGCGCAGCGGCCTCAAAACCAACCCGACCCTTGATACCAATAATCGTATCGCCTACATGTATCTCCCGCCCTATCCCATAGGGCTGTGCTATAGATTGCAGGTATTGAATTGCGGCTACAGGATGAGCAAAGGTCTTCCCGTCCACATCATTCAATTCGCCTTTTTCAAATTGCAGTTCCACCTGGCGTGCTTCTGTTTGTGAGATTTGTGTAGGCCACGCGTTTTCAGGCAAATAGTCTTTACTTGTGAGTGTTTCTTTTCCACCTACTGATGTGCCCCACAAACCCTTATTAATGCTATACTGCGCCTTTTCAAAATTCATGTCCACGCCATGCTCTTTCAGAAAAGTAATCTCCGCTTCACGGCTCAAACGCATGTCGCGTATGGGTGTGATGATCTCTATGCCAGGTATCATGCTTTGGAATACCATATCAAACCGCACCTGGTCGTTGCCTGCGCCTGTGCTGCCATGAGCCACATAATCTGCATGGAGTTCTTTGGCATATTCTGCTACCGAAATGGCCTGCACCATGCGCTCGGCACTTACGCTAAGAGGATATACTGCATTTTTCAGAACATTACCAAAGACCAAAAATTTGATGCAATTGCTGTAGTATGCCTTTGTTACATCTATTACCTTAAAAGAGGTCACGCCCAGCTTGTATGCCCGAGCCTCAATATTTTTAAGTTCTGCTTCACCGAATCCGCCGGTTTGTATCGTAACTGCATGCACTTCCAGGCCCCGTACCTGCGAGAGATAAATGGCGCAGTAGGTAGTATCTAAACCACCGCTATAGGCTAAAACAACTTTTTTCATTGAAAATAGTTAGGAGTTTTGGTGGTGCTAATTAAAGGAACAAACTGGTGAATATACCATGCATGGACATTAAGAAATTGTTTCTTTTCAGGTTCTTAACGAAGCGGGACTGTTTAAGGCGGAACAAGCGCGCGTATGCATGCTCTTTCTTTTTAAATTCAGTGGCCGTTTCTTCAGGTGTGTAATGATCCTTGGGGTCGTATAACATGGCCGTGCACAAACAGTTCTTTCTGTTCTTGCTCATCAGTATATCGTAATTCACGCAGCTCTTGCAGCCTTGCCAGAAGGCTTCATCCTGGGTAAGCTCCGAATAAGTGACCGGTTCATAACCTAAATCGCTGTTAATTTTCATTACTGCCAACCCAGTCGTAAGCCCGAATATCTTAGCCTCCGGATATTTTTTTCTGCTCAGCTCGAATATATGTTGCTTTATTAATTTAGCGAGACCACTTTTCCTAAATAGAGGAGAGACGATAAGCCCTGAGTTGGCTACATACTCGCCATCCCAGCATTCTATATAACAAAACCCAGCCCATTTGCCTTCCGGGCCAAATGCAATGACCGCTTTGCCTTCCAGCATTTTTGCCTGTAGATAACTGGGTGAGCGTTTGGCGATGCCAGTACCACGAGCCTTTGCAGACTCTTCCATTTCCATGCAAATTTCTTCAGCATAGCTGAGATGACTGTCGTCAGCAATAACCACTTTAAAATCCTGGGACATTATTTTAGAACGTTTAATGATGAGTGTAAAGAAAAAATCATGCCGGATAACATAATTTTATATAGACAAATGTTAAGATTAAGAGTTTAATCTTTCTCTCAACACCACCGTAGAAAGGTGGTATCAACGTCTGACCCAAAAGGAAACATGCTTGAATGAAAAAACTGTCCGTTCGGGAACAGCAAAAAAACCTGTACCGGTATGCAAGAGCATATCTTCATTGACCGGTGACAACAGAAAGGTTTTTTTCATCTCGTTATTTTATTAGAAATTTTTAGGGGAGCGAAGATAAAGATATTTTGATTTGTATGTAAAATATTTTTTTGTTAAAAAACGTGGAATTTTTATTTGTCATAGATAAATGAATGCGTGGCAGAGACAAATGAAAATACTGAGCTAAAAACTTAACATTAGAGGAGATCATCTAGCGCATTTTCCAGCAGCTCCAGTATTTCCGGGATTTCAGATTTGTTGCAGGTCCCAACGCTTAGCCGGTACCAAGGCGAGCCATGGGCCGCTCCAAAGGCATAAAAAGGTACAATGGCCAGTTTGGCTTTGTTCAGAATATATTCTGTAACCTGTCGCTGGTCTTTAAGTACATGTCCGTCTGCGAGTTTGCCAACGAGATCGAGCTTTATAGTGAGGTAAATGGCAGCCTGCGGGGCAATGCAATCAACAGCATACCCTTTTGATTTGAGTGTTGTAATGCCATCATAAATACTTAGAAGCCTTTCCCAAAGTTCTTTCTTGAAGTGCGAATGGTACTGCTCGATCTCATCATTTTGCAATAAGAACTGCGCTGTAGCTTTCTGTTCGGCCATTGGTGCCCATGCGCCTATATGGCTGAGCAATGCTCTCATTTTTGACAGCACCAAAACCGGTCCTAAAGCCCACCCCACTCTTACTCCTGTAGCCGCGAATGATTTTGATATTCCGTCAACAAATATGGTATATTCCTTCATCTCGGGGCGCAGCGACACAGGGTTGTGATGCCTGATATCGCCATACGTAAGCAATGAATACATTTGGTCAAACATCAGGTACAGTTTTTTGGCCCCAGGACTTCTCTTCTTATTTTCTTCTATAATAAGGTCGCAGATGCTTTCCAGCGTTTCCTTGCTCATAGTAGTGCCTGTGGGGTTCTGGGGAGTACACAGGCATAGCAATACGGCGCCGGGTATATGTGGAGCGATATCTGCTATGGTAGGCATAAAGTTGTTTTCAGGAAATGCGTCAATTGCACAATGTACCCCATGGTTCATCGCAGTGTAATGATTGTTGTTCCATGATGGCACAGCATAGATTACCTTATCATTTTTATCAACGATCGTTTTGAACAATGCATAGATCAGTGGCCGTCCGCCAGATGCGATCAATACTTCATTTGGATGGTAGTGCAGGCCTTCATGCTTTTCAATGAATGTGGCTACAGCACTGCGTAGTTCCAGCAAACCATCTGCCGGTGGATAGTTAGTGTATTTCTGTTTGTAGCATTCAATGATCTGTTCCTCCAGTTGAGAGGGTATCGGAAAGATATCCGGATCAAAATCGCCAATCGTATAATTGTAGATTTTTTCACCTTGCTGCACACGCCTGCTGATCTCGTTTCCAAGCTTTACAATTTCAGATCCTATCAGTGATTCGGCAAGTTGGCTAAGTGAGCTCATGTCGGTATTTTTGGATGCAAAAGGTAAGACAACTTTTATTATTTACTGCAAAATTGTACCAATATCAAGAAAGGGATATTCTAAGTTTAATGGGTAAGGGAATATAGAGAAAGTTTAAATTAAATTGATTATTATACATTGAACAGATAATTTATATCTTCAAAGCCACTAATCGTGCAAAGATGAGGTACCGGATAAATGCAGTTTTTACTTTCCTGATTGTAACGTTGCTTATTAGTTCATGTGATACAAACGATGTCTTAAAACAGGAGAGCGTGAACAATGCTATTAAAGAGTTTGTGTCCACGCATGATGCACCCGGATCTGAAGCCTATAAAGGCGCATTTAACGACAGCTCAGTAAAAGCCATAGAGCCGTTAAAGCAATATTCAAAAGCAGAAGCCGCCACAATCGCACACTTAACCTATACAAATGAGCGCATTTCCAATTTCCCCATCGATTTGAAGCTGAGGTTCATTTTCCGCAAAACATTAGATAACAAGTGGGTTTTGACCTCATTCGAAAATACCAGCGACTACGGAGGCCTCTATACCAGCGACAATGGCCATTTGAACATAAGGGCTCAGTAATTTCTGCCGCGCATAGGGTGCAATTCAAACTTTTTCGCTTCTAATGATAATAGAGAATAAGTCAGACTGCAGGTGTTATTTGTTCCTCGTTTCTCACCATACGCCGACTTCCTTCATATAACTCATACTCCATTAGCCTACAATCTATAATGCTCGTATAAAATTCTATTCTTCTTTTTGCTTTCAGGCCAATTTTTTTTGCAAGGTCCAGGTTGCCAGTAAATATGTAGCCGAAATAACCGCCGCATTTCTTCTTCATAAAATCACCTATACGCTGGTAGGTTGCTTCCAATTCTGACTCGTTGCCGAGGCGCTCCCCATATTCCGGGTTCATAAACATTACTCCCTTGCCACCTTCGGGTACTTCGGTTGCTTCAAAATCACAAACCGAAAACTGTATGAGGTCGGCCACACCTGCTGCTACGGCGTTTTTCCGGGCGTTTATTATTGCCATATCACTATAGTCAGTAGCAATGATCCTTAGTCCGGGAACCTCTTTTATCTGTTTATCGAGTTGTTCCATTTCTTTGAGGTACACTTTCTCATCATACCCTATCAGGTGCATAAAAGCATAATTCAGCCTGAACAGACCCGGCCTTGTATTGGTTGCTATCAGTGCCGCTTCTATAGCTACAGTGCCGGACCCACACATGGGGTTTACAAACGGGTTCACCTTATCCCACCGTGTGGCTAGTATAGTAGCGGCAGCCAGCGCTTCCAACATTGGGGCGCGTCCCGGTATTTTACGGTAGCCATGCCGGGCAAGGGAATCACCTGATGTATCAATAAAAACCTCTGCCGATTCATTTTTCCAGAACAGGTGAATAACTGCCCCGGTCAGCTCCGCGCCTGTTGATGGCCGGGTGCCTGTCATTTCGCGCATCCTGTCTACAATGGCATCTTTTACCCGCAAGTTGGCAAACATACTGTTATTGATAGTAGGGTTGAGCACATTGCTCGTTACAGAGAAATAGCCATCGCCCGGCAATATTTTTTCCCAGGGGTAATTAACCAAGTTCTTATAAATATCATCCGCATTCACGGCGTCAAACTGTTTCAGGCTATAGAGTACCTGGCTGGCACAGCGCAGGTTCAGGTTTAGCTTTATGCTGTCGTTGATAGTACCGTTGAGCCGTACGCCGGTTACAAATGTTTCCTGTGGTGTAAAGCCCAATTCCTTTACTTCCATTTCCAAGTAAGGAGCCAGACGTTTATTGCAAGTAATGGTAATGGGCGCTATTGCAGTATATAAAGACATAGAAGTGGTAAAGGTAAAAGCTTTAGAATAAATGGCTCCACGCTATAAGCGGGACGGGCAATTACTGAATGGCTCAATGACAATAATATATAATAAGAGAAACTACCTTGTCTTTTCTGAGTATCCCGCTAATGCGGGATTGTTTTCACCAGCTGATGACAGGATCAGTTGCTTGCCGCTCCATGTCAAAACATGTCTTTTAAGCCCGGGCATGAGAAAATAATTTTGACATATTTGCCTGACGAAAGCGATGTTTAGTGTTATCATTTTCATTTTAAGTTAATTATGATTGTTGTTTTATTTTATTTGTATACTTATTATACCGGAATGCCCTTTTATTTGCTGTTTTTGTTGATTTCTCTGGTTGTCCTGCCCATGTCTTCAGGTGTACTTTGTGCATGTCTTTTTACCTGTTTGTGATTGCCTTTTTTGGGGGCGGAATATGTCTTATGTAATATTTGAATTTTATAATTTGAAAATCGAGTCCCATTTGAGAATTATGTTAATGTAAATGTCTGCTTTTTCTTTGTGATAGAGGTGTTGCTACGGGTAGGAAAATTTTTGGACTGAATCGGCACGAGGTCGTTCGTCAGACGATAAGACCAATAACGGCGAAAAAGTGTATTATCTAATCTACTCCCGCATAAAATTTTTTAAACTATCTGGAAGTGGTTTTATATCTGTTGCCTGATCTTGTTCTTCACGTAAAATAAGCGTGTCGTCAAGAAAGGACCTGCTATTTAATAAATATAATTTTATTTCATGATAATTGAACGCTACTATTTTGCAATATGTTTTATGCTCAAATACTAATATCGAATCACAAATTAAACACCAAGATGAGTTAGTTCTCCCAATGTTATTTTCTAAAAACCTATTGGTAAAATTTGTATCATTCCAATCATAATTATAATAAATGTTTTCGCCCGTAATGTGAATGAATTGACCAGAATTGCTATTAATTAAATTGCCTTTTTCATTATAATAGTAATCTCGCCAATATTTTTTATCCCCATTAGTAATGATTTTTGTAAAATTTCTCCGAAAATCACTTTTACAAGATATAGTAAATAATATCACTATAAAATTGATAAAATAGAGTGAATTTCGCATAAAATAAATTTAAGCCGATTCAATTATTTGGAGCGCCTGCGGCCACCCATTTTTCAACCTGGGTTATCTGGCAATCCTGCAGCATTGGGCTGCCTAAGGGCATGGAGTTGTAGCCTGAAGCGTGAGAAATGTCACCAATCAGCTTTCCGTTTACTGCAGCATTCATGACGCTGGTATAATCTGCGAGGCTGCCACCGGTTGAAGACGCGGAAAAGTGGCAGCCGGTGCAATAGGTCTGCATCATGGGGGCTATAGCGCCACTGTAGGTAAAATTAGTGGTGTCGCAGGTAAAAGCACTACATGCGCCACTATCTATGGCTCCAGTGCCAATCCATCTCCTGATGACATCAAGTTCTGAAGCGGTGAGTTTGGGAGCATTTATGGGCATTTGTGAAACATTGAAGACTTTCATGCTGATAGATTGCCATATGACACTGGCGGCAGGATTGCCGGGGACTATTCCCTTCTTAATAACATCCTTATAATTGTCTAAAGTGTAGCCGCTCTTGTGGGATTCGGCATCATGGCAACCAGATTTTGCACAATTGGTTTGGAATATGGGCAATACGTCCTGTTCAAAACAAATGGTGGGGTCACCTGTTCTCTGGCTTTGGGGTAATACATATGGTTGATGACTACAGGAATTGATGACAATAACCAGGCAAGACATGGATAGTAAAAATCCAAAAACTAAAAACTTTTTTTGATAACCCGTCATTTTTCGTGTCTTTTATTTTATTAGCTATACTAAGATAACGCCACGCGAGCTTAAAATCGTATGTCTGTACACGTATTCTGATAACTTTAACAAAGGAACAGTAACAATAGGGACAGTGAAACGGCGCAGTTTAACTGGTAAAAATTCATATCTCTTTAGCGAGTATCTTTACATTTAAAACCAATTGCAAGTCAAAATCCGGCACGAAAGAAAATCTCACGCAAAGGCGCAAAGACGCGGTTTTTCATGTAGTGTTTTAAAGGCCGCAAAGGTGAAACGTAATGCCGATTTTTGAAGTTTAATTGGTTTAAAATTTGTATCTATCCTATGGAACGGAGGAAATTTATCAAAATCGGGGGCCTGGCATTATCGGGCGCTGCTGTTTTATCAGTGGGCGCGGCAGCATGCTTCGAAAAAAGAAAGCCAGAGGCGGCAAAAACAGGTATGCCAGCTGCAACGGGCGAAAAAGCAGACTATACTATCCGGATCGGCACAGGCCTGATAGAGGTGGGGCCGCAGCGTATTATTTCGACTACGACCTACAACGGGCAGTTTCCTGGTCCGTTGTTGCGTTTTAAGGAAGGCCAACGGGCTATAGTAGATATATATAATGACACAGATACACCAGAACAGTTTCACTGGCACGGCCAGTTTTTGCCGGTAGCCGTAGATGGCGCAATGGAGGAAACAACGCCTTTTATTCCTGCGCACAGCATGAGAAGGGAAATATTGGTGCCACAGCCGTCAGGATTTCGTTTTTACCATACTCATTTAACGGCAGGCGCTAACCTCAGTGCGGGGCAATACAATGGCGAAGTGGGCCCTGTGTATATAGATCCTAAAAACAAATTGGGTGACTATGACCGCGAAGAATTCCTGGTGCTGAAAGAGTTTGAACCCTACTTTATGCGCGGAGGAGATATGGCACAGGATTTTTTAACAGGTGAAGCGCTCGCAGATCTAAAAGCAATGGGGGAAAAAGCGGAGAAAGACGCGGGCGCCATTCCCAAAGGATTTGAGGTGGGTTACAAAGTATTTACGATCAATGGCCGCCAGCTGGGCCATGGTGCGCCGTTAACTGTAAAAAAAGGAGAGCGCATTTTATTTCATGTGCTTAATGGCAGTGCTACAGAAATCCGCAGCCTGGCACTTCCAGGCCATACTTTTAAAGTGGTAGCTATGGATGGTAACCCGGTGCCCAATGCTGCTGAAGTGCCGGTGCTGTGGTTGGGCACTGCGGAGCGCATATCGGCCATTGTGGAAATGAAAAACCCGGGTGCCTGGATCATGGGCGACCTGGCCGATGACGACAGGGGCAACGGCATGGGCATTGTGGTGGCGTATGAAGGGCATGCCAGCGACAAGCTACAATGGGAAAAACCCCAACCATTTAAGTGGGATTACTGCATTTTCGGTAACAATGCTGCTGTGCCACAGCCAGACGAGGTAATAGAAATGCTCTTTGCGAAACAAAACGGCGCTATTAACGGCTTTAACCGCTGGACCATCAATGGCAAAGCATTCGACATGATGGATATGACGCCCATGTTTCACCTCAAAGAAGGCAAACGATACAGGCTGCATATGCGCAATGCATCTGATGACCTGCACCCTATGCACCTGCACAGGCACAGTTTTGAGATAACAAAAATCGGGGGCAAGCAAACATCGGGCATCATTAAAGATGTGGCCATGCTTGGCGGCTTCCAGGAAATGGATATTGACTTTACGGCCAATAATCCCGGGCTGACCTTGTTTCATTGCCACATGCAGCTGCACATGGATTTTGGCTTTATGGCTTTATTCGACTACGCTTAGGAACGATGACAAAATAATGGCCCTTAAAAACATTTTATGGAAAAACAATCGCTGAAGGCAATGAACGGGAACATCATTATCCGCCTGATGGTGGGCCTTGTATTTTTATCGGAAGGGATACAGAAATTCCTTTTCCCGGATGCCGACGGCGTAAGCCGCTTTATAAAAATAGGGATACCCCATCCCGAATTTTTCGCTCCCTTTACCGGCTCCACAGAAATTATTTGCGGTCTGCTATTGATTGTGGGTTTAGTTACGCGGCTTGCTTCTATCCCCTTGCTGATAATAATAGTTACTGCTATTTGCACTACCAAAGTGCCGATGTTTCTTGACAAAGGATTTTGGGCTGCGGCTCATGAAGGCAGGGCCGATTTCTGCATGCTCCTGGGCCCGATCTTTTTGCTGCTGTATGGGGCAGGCAAGTATTCACTAGACAGTACATTTACAAGCCATGAAAGAAACCCTACTTAGGGTGTTGCACTTATCTTATATCACTGATCATAGCTGTTTATTGTCAAACGTGTACGGTCTGCCTGACCAACTGGCAGGAAATTCTCATTGCATTTTGTAGTGCCCTCCTACTCCTAGAGTTCAGGCATATCAACAGCACCTATCTGAGAGTACTCGGGAAATTGGCGTACCCAAAAGGTGTGAATGATGTAACTTATTTATGGAATGGTGTAACAAGCGTCTGGAAGAATAATCGGAATCTTTGCTATTAATTGCGGACGGTCTTTTGAAGACTGTTCCATCCGACCAATGAATAAATTTCAATACGATGAACAACGGGACGACATGGTTAGCATCTTCTAAAGTACGTCACGAGTTTTTGTTCAACTTAATCAATTCAGGTGTTTCAGTTTACCAGTTTTTGCAGACAGATGATAATAAACATTTTTATAGCTGATTTCAGTCATGATTCAAAGTTTTCATAAAAGTGAAATTTGCAGTGTTGAAAAAATAAAATAGCCATTCGGAAATTTTAAAACATAATCTAAAAAACAATAATTTATGAAATCGAAAAAAAATTTAAAAATCTGGGGAGTTACTGGGTTAATAGTTTTCTCCATGATGTTTTTAGCCTACTGTACAAAACACAACCAGGTAATAGGCCCTGTAGTGCCAGCTGTATTAAATACAGATACTTTATATTCTGTATCAGGAACTGCTACTTTTGAAGCGCAATCAACAGTGGGTGGGTATGCGACGCCATGGACTGGAGACATTTCTGCATGGGCGAACGCGCCTAAGCTGACGGTACTAGTTACAGTACCTACTCCCGGGAATAACATTTTTACCGGATTTAATGGCAATTCGGATAGTGTAAGCATACAATCAATGTATGATGCAACCAATCTGTATATCCTGATGCAATGGAGTGCGGCAGAGCCTAACTGTGCCAATTCTCCCGGGTACTATACTCCCGGTAACTCCGGTTATAATTTCTGGGCACAGGAAAGCGCTGCACCCACCCCTACGACAAGTGGCACGGAAGCAACTACATTCAGGCCCGGCTTTGTTCAGGATGAGATGGTAATGATGTTCAATATTTCCACACCTGCATTTGTGTCGTTATCGTGTTATTCAGCCTGCCATACGTTCTCTGCCTATGGAGCTGTTGATACTCCAGGTGGAGCAGCTGGCGGCGGTGCCATGTGGACGAACGGCCCTACTGAATATTTAGACTGCTGGAGGGCGCGTACACTTCAGGTCTTAAATACAAACCAGGCAAACGACAATGATGTAAATAATGGCATCCAGGCAGGTGCTAGCGGCGAACTAAATAAACAGTTTGTTACTGCTGATCCGCAGGTGAATACAACTGATGGCGGATTCAGCAATACTCAAAAGTTAACAGTAACGAATACGACCACAAAAGTAAGTGTCCCGATGTTTGTGTATTATCCCATAGGATCCTACCAGATATATCCGAACTCATCTAGCGTAAATTCCAATGGAGCCATATTACAAAGCGATACAGCTAAGACAGCCATAAGGGTGGTAGCTGTTGACAGTTTTGGCGTACTTACCCTTAAGAATGGAGCCATCATTGATCCCCGCACAGCAGCAAATGGTACCAATTTCCAGCGTGTGGGCATGGGAGATGGGCCATATTGTATACCCGGAAGCATTGTATCTCCTTATACAGGTGACCGCGCTGATGTGACGGCTAACATGTTCTGGACCGGAAGTGGATGGAGGTTGTTGCTTGTGCGCGCATTGAATACCGGTCATCCTGTAAATCCAGCGACAAACTTTACAGATGACGCCATATTTACTCCATCTACTGTGAGCGATTATCCCTTCGCATTTGGAGTGATGTTTAACGGAGCTGATAACGAGCACGCCATTGTAGACGGGTTGACATTGCACTTTAAAAAATAAAGGTTCACCATTAATTTTTAAAATGAGAAAGTTATTAGTAACGGGGGCTGCACTTGGAGTTCTATTTGTTGCGACGGTCACGGGATGTAAGCAGGACGTTACGCTTACGATCCAGTCAACTGAGACAATTAAGGATACGGTTTCATTTAGCAAAGAATTGCAACCCATCTTCACGGCAAAATGCGCATTAAACGGGTGTCATGTCAATGGTGGGCAAGCGCCGGATTTAGAAAACGGCGAATCATACAGTTCATTAAGCAGCGCAAAATTTTATAACATAGCAGCGCCCAAAAGCAGCATACTGTATGAGCGGCTGACTGGCGCACTCGCCCCGGCAATGCCCGTCAACGGAACCAACAACCCAGATAACATTAACGCGCTTGTACTTGCCTGGATAACGCAAGGAGCTAAAAACAACTAAATTTATAAAAAATGAAACAGTCAATCATAAAATGTAAATCACTCTTCAGATATGCCAGCCTTGGCATGCTCGTTTTACTGCTCACATTTGGCAATAAGGTTGTAGCGCAGAGTGTAGATAATGTTTCTTCCGCAGATGGGAACCAGGATACTGTTAAGGTGAAGAAAAGGCCCGTAAAAAATACTTTTGAAAGCAACATGCTCATTGATAACCAGACGGTGATGGTGCCTGTAAAAGGAACATTGGAATTCGACATTCAGCACCGTTTTGGGATTGTGAATAATGGGTATACAGATTTTTACGGCCTTTTTGCACCCCCGATAATCAGGATAGGGTTCGAATATGTACCCATACGTGATTTGCAGTTAGGTGTTGGATTGTGTAGCAATAATATGCAGCTTGATCTTAATGGTAAGTATGCGCTCCTGAAACAAAAAAAAGGGGGCATGCCTGTTAGCATTACCTATTATGGAAACATAGCTATTGATACACGAGCCGCATCTAATTTTGTGACGAGTTCAGACAGGTACTCTTATTTTGACCAGCTAATGGTTGCACGAAAAGTGACATCAAATTTTTCCGTGCAAGCGGCAATGAGCCTGTCTTATTTTAACAATGTTCCGGGCTATGTAAATGCGAACGGGGAAATCAGTAATACGGTTCAGAATGCTCAGTTTACATTGTCATTTATGGGAAGGTATAAGCTGACTGAAAAAATGGCCATATTGGTAGACTATGATCAACCGCTGACGCAGAACTATACTAACAATCCACGTCCTAACCTGGCTTTCGGACTGGAGATCACTACCAGTTCCCACTGCTTCCAGATCATCGCCGGTAATTGCCAATATATTCTTCCCCAGGACAATGCGATGTATAACCAGAATGATTTGTCAAAAGGCCAATACCTGCTAGGATTTAATATGACCAAATTGTGGAATTTCTAAAATAACCCGACTAAATAAATTAGAACCAAAATATGAAAACTATGAAAAAGACAATCTTAATGGGTGTCGCTATTATGGGCATCTCCGTGATGAGCTTTGCGTTTAAGCCAGACGGTAAAAAGCCATGGAGTGCGCCAGGAGCGGCAGCCTCAAAGGCTAATCCCCAAAAAGGCGGTGAGTCTGTCAGCAATGGGAAAGCTTTGTTCTCAAAAAGCTGCCAATCGTGCCACGGTAAAAGTGGTATGGGGGATGGAACAAAGGCATCTGAGCTAAAAACGGAACCCGGAGATTTCACAAAATCAGCGTTCCAGTCACAGTCTGACGGGGCAATTTTCTATAAAATTTCTGAAGGCAGAGATGATATGCCGAGCTTTAAGAAGAAAATGCCGGATGCAAACGACGTATGGGATGTGGTGAATTATATTAGAACGCTGAAAAAATAATATCCTCTTATTTCCAAACAATAATTTCAGGCAGACTCATATTCATACTATGAAGTTTTATCTGGAATTATTATTTTTTTTCAAAAGTTGCTGAGTTACACTTTTATCATTCCCGATTTAAGATTGGCAGCACAATTACTATTCGCCGATTAATCGTTAAAACAATCAAATCTCCTATTTATTATGCAAACCGAAGCAGGTAAAGTGACACGCAGAAAGCTTATTGGCTGGTTGGGGGTATTTTCAATGTTTACCATGGTAGGGGCAGCCATAAATCCGTGGAAAAATAAGAAGCCCAAAATGGTAAAGATGCTGACCCAAGACGGTAAACTGGTAGAAGTAGATGCTAGCCTGTTAGCATCCAACAGCAAAAAAGTATCAAGTAAAGAGCTTCAGAATTGGGTAAAAAGAAAATAGTGATTGATTCTGTTTATTAATAATACTCATGGACACAAATAATACTTCCCGCAAGGCGTTTCTCGCCTCAATAGTAACTACGGGCCTTGCGCTTGCAGGATGTTCTTCAAAGAAGAACCCATTTGAAGAGGCTGCTGGGGAACACGCCAAAGCAAGTGGCGATACGGTAAAGCTATTGTCTGTGGACGGACAGGTTATTGAAGTGGACAAGGCTTTTCTGAGGCCGGTTCCTGAATCGCCAGTTATTTCCAACATCGAGGCGAGAATGGGCATACCCGGGAAAAAATTTGTAATGGTGATAGACCTCGCAAGATGTAAAAATCTCCGCTTTTGCGAGAAAGCCTGTAACCATGCCCATTCTTTACACACTGACCTGAACTGGTTAAAAGTGTACCCGATGGAAGAAGCCGAACATACTGCTCCATACTGGCAACCTACCATGTGCATGCACTGTGATGAGCCACCATGCGTGAAAGTTTGCCCGGTAGATGCTACATTTAAAAGACAGGATGGCCTAGTACTTATTGATAGCGACCGATGCATTGGTTGCAGGTTTTGTATGGCAGCCTGTCCCTATTCTACGAGGGTATTCAATTGGGAAAAACCGGACACACTAACTACTGAACAGGTTTGCCAGCCCTATTCCTGCGAAACAAGTGTGCCTCAAAAAGTAGGCACAGTAGGCAAATGTGATTTTTGCCCTGATATGGCCCGAAAAGATGAATTGCCACATTGCGTATCTGCCTGTCCTAATGGCGTTTATTTTTTTGGAGATTTAAATGAAGATAGCGTAACCAACGGTGCGGAAACATTCAGGTTTAGCGACTTGATCAAAGATAAGGCAGGCTACCGCCTTATGGATGACCTGGGTACTAAGCCAAGCGTTTATTACCTGCCGCCGGTGGCTCGTAACTTCCCATATGAGCAAGGAGTTGAAAATGAAAAGGAGAAAAGCTGAGTAAGGAAAAAATAAATCATAACTCTACTGACCACCTAGTAAACGGTGACAGTTGAACGCCCGCTTCAAAGCATGTAGAAATGGAAAAGATCATATTAACAGACCAAAAAGTAATCGGCGACCTCATTCCTAAAAAATTCAGTAAACTGGGAATGATATGGACAGGTATTTTGGTAGTGTTCTGCCTGTTGGGTGTGTTCGCGTACTATCGCCAGTTAAAGTATGGATTGATAGTTACCTCCATGAGAGATTATGCATCCTGGGGTATTTACATTTCTAATTTCGTATTTTTTGTTGCTATCAGTCTTGTAGGCTCACTCATTACAGCAGTTTTGCGGTTATCTGGTGTGCACTGGAGTACCCCACTAACGCGGATAGCGGAGATAATAGCGGTGTCCGCAATTACATTTGCCTCACTTATTATTATAGTGGATATGGGCCGCCCGGACCGGTTTTATTTTCTCTTTTTATATGGCCGCCTACAGTCACCCATAATCTGGGATGTGATCGTTATTTCCACCTATTTCATCATCAGTATTTTGCTACTCTATATACCGCTGTTGCCGGATTTGAGCATATTGCTGGCGCATAAGGAGAGGAAGGGCATTTACAAATTCTATAGTTTCCTGGGATCTTTCTGGCAAGGCACCCATATGCAATTTCGCATCAGTAAAAGAGCTATCAATATCCTTTGTATCGCCATAGTGCCCGTTGCCTTTTGCATACATACAGTGACCTCGTGGCTGTTTGCTACCACTTATCGGCCGGGATGGGATAGCACAAATTTTGGCGCTTACTTTATAGCAGGGGCATTTTTAGCAGGGGCGGGCGCGGTAAATGTGGCTATGTTTTTATTCCGCAAATATTACAGACTTGAAAATTACATTACGCAGGAGCATTTTGATAAGATGGGAAAGATCACAGTAATGTTAGGTATGATCTACTTATACTTTAATGTAAACGAATTCCTGACTCCTTATTTTAAAATGAAGAAACCAGAAGAAGCTTTCCTAAATAGTTTATTTATCGGGGCTTTTGCGCCACTGTTCTGGTCTGTGATTTTTGGAGGAATAATTATACCGATGATCGTTCTGTTATTCAAAAAAGGCCGCCGACCATTGCCCATGTTTATCTGTGGTATATTGATAGTAGTAGGCGCATGGTTTAAGAGATACCTGATCGTAACACCAACTTTATTGCAACCATTTTTGCCGATGCATAATGTGCCTGAAAGTTACAAGCACTACTTCCCGAGCTGGGAAGAATGGGCTATCGCCGGTGGTTCACTTGCGGGAGCTATGTTAGTCATTACCATTTTTGCTCGATTTTTTCCGATCATACCGATCCAGGAAACTTTAATTGAAAATCATGAAAAGGCACATCATCAGTAGTTGCATTGGCATAGTATCTGTCTTCGCTTGCCTAGCAGCAATAACAGTTGGGGCGCAGGACTCTTTAAAAAGCCAGCTGATTGTAACATTATCTTATTTTTCCTGCAATAATGAGGTTCAATATTTAACCGTTAACGCAAAGTCCAAGGCGTCGGGGAGATTCCAACCAGTAAACGGAGTGCGGATAAAATTATACCTCAACAAAGATACTGCCGGCAAAGGCATTGGATTTATCGCCAAAGTGATTACCAATGAAAAAGGGAAAGCAGCTACCAATATCCCACCATCGCTGGCACAGATCTGGCGGTCATCGGCAAACCATACCTTCATTGCCATTACTGATAAAACCCAGCAATACGATGAGACGAATACGGAATTAAGTATTGCAAAGGCAAGACTTACTATTGATACTGCAGCCGATAAAAACGTGACGGCTACACTGAATGAGTTCAAAGACAATGCATGGACGCCGGTAAAAGGTGTGGACATAAAATTAGGTATCAAACGGCTTGGTGCTGATCTGCAGATAGGCGATGAACAAACTTATACAACAGATTCTTTAGGAACCATAAGGGGGGAATTCAAAAAGATTGGCATGCCGGGTGACAAAGCGGGAAATATTATTCTTGTGGCAAAAGTAGATGACAATGACCAATATGGAAACCTTAGAGTGGAACGATCAGAACCATGGGGTGTAAAATTTGTTGCTGATGAAGATTTCTTTCACCGGGCGCTGTGGGCATCCCGTTTTCATTCCCCGGTTTGGCTGGTAGTTATTGCTTACTCCATAATCATCACGGTTTGGGGCACCATTATATACCTTATATTTTTACTCATTAGAATTAGAAAACTGGGGCGCCAGGCAGAGGCAGAGCATCCTTCTGCGCAGAAATTGTAATTTTGACGCATGACCATTTATAAAAAGACCATTAATGGATTGCCCATCGTAATGGAGCGAAAGAGCCTTGCGGCTAACGTCATTATTTTCATGATATCCATACAGGGCGACCCAGTGAAATTCCCTATGGTATATAAGAAGGAATACGGTGGCTGGTTTTTTGTGGATAAAATGACGTTGCTTGAATTCAAAGAAATAGAAGGGGAAATTTCGGAGGCCATTGAAGCATCGGAAAAGGGAATCATATAAAAGTCACCTCCCCCAACCGTGACGGATAAATAATATGATCGGAGGGTACTCCAGAAGCAATGGGCTTATCAAGGAACCTTAACCGAGGCAGGGTTTCTTTTACAACTGTAGAATATTTATCTTACGGCAGCCAGTAAGAAATAAATATGACCACGGAACTTTTCAATGAAGAATTTAAAGGAGTAACCGGCCAGTTAAAATCCTACGTCTTACGGATCACTGCCAGTGTTCAGGATGCTGAGGATATTGTGCATGATACCTATGTAAGAGCGTTGGATAAGCTGCACACTTTCCGGGAAGCATCATCTCTGAAAACATGGCTGTTTACTATTGCTTCCAACCTCGCAAAAGATAATTTAAGGGCGCAAAAAAGATGGGTTGAAAATGTAACAGATATCTGCAGAGAGGAAGCGCTTGCCAATCCACAGTTTTTCGGCGAGGCCATGCAGATCAGAACAGAATCGCCACAGGGGGCTTTTGAAATAAAGGAACATATAGCCTTCTGTTTCACCTGCATTTCCAAGTCTTTGCCCCTGGAGCAGCAACTCTGTCTGTTCCTTAAAGAAGTGTATGAGTTTAAGGTAAATGAAATAGCAGAGATCCTAGATATTTCGGAAGCAATGGTTAAATACTATCTGCATACCGGCAGGTCTAAAATGATACACATTTTTGATGGCCGCTGCGCATTGATCAACAAGGAAGGTGTTTGCCATCAATGTTCTGAACTCAACGGCGTATTTAATCCCAAACAAAAGTTCCAGGAAGAGGCCATGAAAATTGAAATGGTAAAAGAGGCTGAGAGTGGAGGAAAGGAACACCTTTTTGACCTGAGAATGAAAATTGTGCAGGGAATAGATCCTTTTGAGTCTGGAGCAGCAGTGTTGCAATTACACCATTTAGAACACAATAGAAATGTAATGGAAAAATATGTGTAAATAATCCTTCTTTTGTCTATCGTTTTGCACCGCTCAATCGTCAAAATACAAACGACAAAAAACATTATGGCACAAACAGGCAAGGCTACTACCGAAAAACAAACCTTCAGCCGCACCACGTCGGTAAGTATTGATATCCATGCAGCACGTGCAATTGCCTGGAAGTTATTGACCAATGCACCTGATTATCCCAGGTGGAATTCAGGAATTATCTCCATTGAGGGCAACATCGCCGCAAGTCAGGTGATTAAACTCAAATCCAAACTTGCACCGAAAAGAACATTTAAATTAAAAGTGACGGACTTCGAAGCCGAGAAACGGCTGCAATGGGGTGATGGCCAAGGATCCAGAATTTATACATTGACGGCCAATGGAAATGGTGGTATCGTTTTTTCGATGACTGAAAAAATAGGCGGACTGATGTTCCCGCTTTATGCAAAATACATACCATCTTTTGATCAATCCTTTGAGCAATTTGCGGCAGACCTGAAAAAAGAAGCGGAAACCATTCAAAACCTAAAGAAGTAGTCAAATCGCCAGTTTATTTATTAATTTAAAAAATAGAATCATGAAAATTGTAAAAGTTACCTACACCACAACCGCAGGATATGCAGAACAGAATAAAGCAAATATAAGATCGGTAATGAACGACCTGCAACAGCGTAATAGCCCTGGCATCAATTATAATACCTGTGTTTCAGCAGATGATAAAACATTTATCCACACTGCGTTTTTCCAGTCAGATGAGGATCAGAAAATATTATCAGAACTGCCTTCATTTAAATCCTTCCAGGAACAGCTGAAAGCAAGCGGGCCGGAGGTTGGCCCTAAGCAAGAATTACTATCTTTGGTAGGATCATCAAAGAATATCTTTTAAATCATAACGCGAAACAATGAAAAACAAAATAGGCACTAAAGACAACCGTATGCAATTGCAAACTCCTCCGCAAACCTCTGCGTACACTATGCATGTAGATGAGAAGGACGGCAAGGAAATCCTGGTCTGCACAGTTGGTAAAACTGTTTTGCATTATAATATTAACTGTCTGAACGATCTGCATGCGATGCTCAAAAAGCATGGCGATTGGATGGAGCTAGGTAGTGCCGATGAGCAGAAACCCGCAAAAGAAGGCACGGTAGAGGCATGGGGACGGTCAGAGAAAAATCCGGTGGGTGGCTGGTATGGCCTTAAAAAAGGATTGCGCGGACGCTTTGGAATGTATATACCCCCGCTGATCGAAAAACTTGGACTCGCTGAAGTAACACATGAGGCCAAGGGCAATAAAATGCGGGCGCTATAAGAGCACGGAAGTTTCTATTCATTGGACTCCTTAAGCTCCTTCAGCAATACCAGTGTTTTCGCCCATAATTCAGATTCTTTGTCTGTAAAATTGGCCGTACTCACTGATATTGCTTTATTATCATCCCCTGTCCATTTGATCAGCTTGTTTTTGCTGAAATAGTAATGGTATATCTCCAGCTTTGTTTTTTTGTCATCGTACCATGCGGTATCATTGTCTTTCCTGGCTTTTTCTTCTGTGTAGCTTTGTGGCTTATTGTAGATGAACTCCTGGTCAACAATCTGTATCAATAATCCATCGTCGAAATAGTATTCCGAAAAGGTACGGCCGGTTTCTGCAAAGTGCTCGGCGTATATTTTTTTCACTTCATCATCCCTGTAATAGCCGGTTATGGTGCCACTGGCCACATTCGTGATGTCATCTACAGTTTTCTTAGTGTATTTCCCCAGCTTCTTGTTTATATCAGCAGTTGTTTTTTGAATGTCGACAATAACATCTGCTTCTTTCTTTTTGCAGGAAGAAAAACAGATAATTAGAGCAAGGGACGCTGCTAAAAATTTATTCATAGTTGGAAATTAGCTGCTCCTTTGGCAAGTATCGTCTTAGCAGCAGCCATTAGATAAAGATGGCAATTATTTGTCTATAGTAGGAATAAATACTTTTTCGTCAACTGGTTTGTTCAGTTCAATAGATGTAAACGTTATCTCTGCACCCTGTGCGGTTACAGACATCGGCATTACTACGCCCTCATCCATTTTTTTATATTTATCATACAGCACGGCTACTTCCATCTCCTCGCTATCGCTTTTTAATTTATTTTCGGTGCGAACCAGGTAGTAGGTATTCTTATCAAAGTAAGAAGTGGATTCATTACCCTCTTTATCTGTAAATTTTATCTTGAAGCAAGTGTTTCCATTCACTGTATCGGTGCCTACATATTCTGCCCTCGTTCCATTTGTTTTGTAATCAAGTAATTGGTTAGACTTGATGTCTAACTGCTTTTGTGCGGCCATTACCATTTCCGGTTTCATGGTATCTACTTTCGTCTGCCCTTGGAATGGCATATACATCCAACCCTGTGTAGTGGTTACAATGGTAAACCCAGTTATACCCATAACGGTAATGTCGGTTCTCATGGCTTTGCCGAGTATCATGGTTTGGGTTAGCCCGAGGTCCATTCCCTGCATAGACATTGACCCGGTCATTTTCACGGTTTTGATCTTATCCCAGTTCTCAGTGCCGCCTATGGCCTTTTCATGTTTTTGAAGTATTTCATCGGCATTCTGTGCACTTGCGGAGATAGCTGCAAACAGCACGGATACCACAATAGACAGTTTTATTATTTTCATTTTTTTAGTTTTAATGTTGATCTGCAAAATAAAGAAAATCAATTGTTATTAAGGTGGGCTATTATAAAAATTAACGCTTTTATGCGAACTCCTGGTTTGATAAATTTACCCAGGGCGCATAGAAAACATAGGTTTCATATAGACCGTCGGCTTTACGAAATATACTCACTCAACTCCAACCACCGCAGTTCTTTTTCTTCAATCTGCTTTGTTATGAATATGAGGCGGTTGCTGAATTGCTGTATCATGTCGTAGTTAAGATTGGGGTCTGTCATCTTTTCGGCGATGGTTGTTTTCTCGGCCTCAAATGTCGCAATATCTTTTTCAAGCTGGTCGTATTCGCGTTTGTCTTTAAAAGAGAATTTCTTTTTTGCTGCCATGGCAGCAGGTTTTGGTGTTTCTGGTTTAGGCATTTCTACCTCTGGCTTTTTTGGGGCGTCCTTTACTTTTTCTTTTGCCCGCTCTTCGATGCGGTAATTGGAATAGTTGCCAGGAAAATCGCGCACCACGCCGTCACCTTCAAAGACAAACAAGTGATCTACCAGCCTGTCCATAAAATACCGGTCGTGCGAAACAATCAACAAACACCCCGGATAATCGCTCAGGAAGTTTTCGAGTACAGAAAGGGTAGGCAGGTCAAGGTCATTGGTAGGCTCATCCAGTATCAGGAAGTTAGGATTTGTGAAGAGTATGGATAGTAACTGCAGTCTCTTCTTTTCACCACCGCTTAGTTTTGACAGGTAAGTAAATTGCTGCTCAGGTGGGAAAAGGAACAAGGTGAGAAACTGTGATGCGCTCAATGTGCTGCCATCAGCGAGCGGAAAGTTTTCTGCTATGTTTTTCACATACTCTATAAGCCGCATGTCTTCTTTAATCTCCAGGCCCTGCTGGGAGAAATTGCCGAAGATCACTGTGTCGCCAATATTTATTTTGCCGCTGTCCTGGTGTTCCAGCCCCTGCAACATTTGCAGGAAGGTGCTCTTGCCTGCGCCGTTCTTCCCTATTATGCCTATTCGCTCTCCCTTCTTGAACGTATAGTCAAATGCTTTTAGTATTACCTTATCGCCATAGCTTTTGTATACTTTTTTCAGCTCTGCTATTTTGCCACCCAGGCGATTCATTTTCATTTGCAGCTCCACCTGGTTATCTACAACTTTCTGCTTCGCCTTCTTTTCTATTTCATAAAAATTATCTTCCCGGCTTCTTGATTTGGTAGTACGTGCTTTAGGTTGCTTGCGCATCCATTCGAGCTCTTTGCGAAACTGGTTTTTTGCTTTATCTATATTGGCAATATTGTTCTCTATGCGGGCTGCTTTTTTCTCTAAGTAGCTTTGGTAATCGCCAGAGTAAGTGTACAGTTTTTCCTCATCCAACTCCCATATCTCATCACATACATCTTCCAGGAAGTAGCGGTCGTGGGTTACCATCAGTAAGGTTACTTTTTGCTGGTTCAGGTAGTTTTCCAGCCACTCTACCATGGTTACATCAAGATGGTTGGTAGGCTCATCCATTATGAGCAGCACATGTTTATGCTCAAAGCCTATATCTATAAGCACCTGTGCCAATGCAACGCGCTTGCGCTGGCCGCCTGATAGGGTCTTTACTTTTTGGTCGAGATTATGGATGTTTAGTTTATTGAGGATCTGGTGCACTTTGGCCTCAAAATCCCAGGCCCCCAACTCATCAATCTTTGACAGTGCTTCGGATAGTGCAACATGGTCTTTAGACCCTTCGGAAAGTATGCGCTCATAATTGCGCATAGCCTCTGCCACCGGGTGCTTGTAGTGGAAGATATTATCCAGCACAGAAAGCTCTTCCGCAAATTGCGGCTCCTGTTCAAAAAGCGCTACAGTTACATCTTTATGTATCCATATCGTTCCTTCATCTACGGTGTCTTTACCGGAGAGTATTTTCAGCAGCGTGCTTTTGCCACTGCCATTCCTGGCAATAAGTGCTATTTTATCCCCTTCGCTGATGTGAAAAGTGATATTAGTAAAAAGAGGTTTTATTCCGTAAGATTTACTGATCCGGTCTGCTGATACGTAATGCATAAGAGGCGCAAAGGTAGGTTGATGGGTTGATTAGTTGACAAGTTGATATGTTAATTAGTTGATGGCGTTGACCAATTTTTGCTGTATTGTCTTGATTACTTCGCTTCGGGCGTCTTTACATGCTCCGGCCTTATGCCCATCCCTATTACTCTTGCTGGTATACGCTGCAGTATGGGAAACCGGGTGAGCAGGCGGAAAACAAGCGGCGGTTTCTTATTTGTATTTCCAGTCGCCCTTCGGTTGCTGATGCCATTCTGAATAGTGATCTGCAGCTTCTGGATAACCTTGGTTGGAAATTCTCTTCTTTTTTGTACTAAGGCAAGTGTTTTGGTGCCAATAACCACATTTTGCTGTAATGGTTTGCAAAGGATATTTGCTGTGGCAATTGCATCCTGTATCGCCAGATTAATGCCAACGCCGCCTACCGGCGACATAGCATGCGCCGCATCGCCAATACATAGCAGTCCGTCTGTGTACCATTTTTCAAGGTGATCTATATCCACAGTAAGGAGCTTTACATCATCCCAACTTTTTAATTCATCCACCCTGTTGGCGAGGAATGGAGATAGTTGTGCAAGAGTTTCCCGGAAACGGACCAGGCCCTGTTGCTGTATTATTTCATAACCTCCTTTGTCAATTATATAACCGCATTGCCAATATTCATCTCTATTGATCAGAATCATGATCCTGCCGTTGTCGAAACGTCCAAAGGTTTGTTCCGGATCGATTTTCTGCCTTGAAAACCGGAACCAGAGCACATCAATAGGTACCCCGGATGAAATGACTTTCAAGCCAGCTTTTTCCCTTACTGTTGACCGACGGCCATCAGTACCCACAACGAGGCTTGCATAAACTTCCTGCATGCCATCGTTTGTATCCACTTTCACACCGGTTACTCTGCCATTTTCTTTAATGATGTCTGTAACATTTGCATTCATAATCAGTGTAAAGCCCGGATATTCTGACGCATGTTTTTGAACGAACTTCAGGAAATCCCATTGCGGCATAAGTCCCAGCACGGGTTTCGCCACTTTCAGATGGGTGAAGTCCGCAATTTGTATGGGGATATTATTAAAAACGGCGCCGAGTTGTTTTACCTCCTGGTGCGGTACTGTTAAGAAGTCATCGAGCAGGCCCAACTCGTGCATCATCTGCATAGTAGATGGGTGTATGGTATCGCCGCGAAAGTCACGAAAGAAATCGGCATGTTTTTCCAGTATTATAACTTCAATCCCTGCCCTTGCCAGCAAAAAGCCTAACATCATTCCGGCTGGCCCACCGCCTACAATGCAGCATTTGGTAGTTAGTGTTTTTTCATTTGCTGCCATTGTATATGTTTTACTTAAAGATAGGTACTGCTCAAAAATAATACTATGACGTATAAATTCACTAAAGTTTTAGGGCATTGCTGCTATCAGCGTTTTAGTGTAGTCGTCCTTAGGGCGCATCAGCACATCTGCAGCACTGCCAGTTTCTACTATTTTACCCCTCTTCATTACCATAACTCTATCGCTGATATAATGCACTACGGAAAGATCATGAGAAATAAAAAGATAAGTAAGATCAAACTCGTGTTGTAAGTCT
>Ga0182030_10003649_pt1 | contig 32928 bp, 30 predicted proteins | sample 812S3MmetaG_FD_121299 | JGI IMG/M metagenome (GOLD analysis project Ga0182030, IMG submission 121299) | Permafrost microbial communities from Stordalen Mire, Sweden - 812S3M metaG (Illumina Assembly) | ecosystem: Environmental > Terrestrial > Soil > Wetlands > Permafrost | place: Sweden... | reverse complement strand
GTGACGTTTACCGCAAGTGGAACGAGGGCGAACTCAACGGTTACCTGATGGAGATCACCAGTCACATCTTCACGCGCGTGGATGAAAACACTGGCCGCCGGCTGATCGGCGAGATCCTCGACGTCGCCCGGCAGAAAGGGACCGGCATGTGGACCTCGCAGAGCGCCATGGAACTGCAAGTGCCCATTCCCACGATCGATCTGGCCGTGGCGATGCGGGATTTGTCGGTGTTCGCCGCGGAGCGCGAACAGGCCAGCGGGATTTATCCGCCTCCCCAGCGGACCTTCACCGGGGATGCCGGCGCGTTCCTGGCACAGCTCGGGCACGCACTCTTCGCCGCCATGGTCATGATTTACGCGCAGGGCATGGCGCTCCTGACCGCAGCCTCGGCCAAGTACGGGTATGGCCTGGATTTGGAAGCGGTGGCGCGGATTTGGCGGGGCGGATGCATCATCCGCGCGGCAATGCTGGAAGACATCCGCGCCGCGTTTCACATCCGCGGGGACCTGCCCAACCTGCTGCTCGATGCCCGGATGGCGGCCAAGGTCATCGAGCACCAGGAGGATCTGCGCCGGGTGGTGGGCCAGGCGGCCGGCTGGGGCCTGCCGGTCCCGGGGCTGATGGTGTCGCTGGGTTACTTCGACGCCTATCGCAGCGCCTGGCTGCCGGCCAATCTGCTCCAGGCCCAGCGCGATTATTTCGGGGCCCACACGTATGAGCGGATCGATGCCAAAGGCACGTTCCATACGGCGTGGGAGAAGGAGGAAGGCGCATGACAACCAAGGACACACTCGAACCGACCGTCTTCGTCATCTTCGGCGGTGCCGGGGACTTGACCTGGCGGAAGCTCATGCCGGCCTTGTTTGACCTTTCGCAAGACCGCAGCATGCCGGCTGATTTCTCGGTGATCGCGGTGGATCGGCTCGAGATGAGCGACGAGAAGCTGCGGCGACGCCTGCATGAAGGGGTAAAGACCTTCTCGCGCCACGGGAACTTGACCGCAACCACCTGGGCCAAATTCGCCGCGCATATCCGGTATCAGCAGGGCGACTTCAAGAAGCTGCAGACCTATACCGTCCTGGGAGAACACTGCGCGAAACTCGAGAAGGAATGGGGCGCGAAGGTCCATCGCGTTTTTTACATGGCCACCCCTCCGGCCATGTTCGGGGAAATCCCCAAGTACCTCGGCGAGGCCGGGTTGGCGCGCGACCGCGACTGGGCCCGGATCGTGGTGGAGAAACCGATCGGCTATGACCTGGAATCCGCCCGGGCGCTGAATGCCATCCTCGCCACCAACTTCGACGAATCCCAGATCTTCCGGATCGACCATTATCTGGGGAAGGAGACGGTGCAGAACATCCTGGCCTTCCGCTTCGCCAATCCGCTCTTCGAACCGCTCTGGAACCGGCGCTACGTGGATTATGTGACCATTACCGCCGCGGAAGAGGTGGGCGTCGAGCACCGTGGCGGCTACTACGACCGCGCGGGCGCGTTGCGTGACATGGTGCAAAACCACCTGATGCAGCTCCTCTGCCTGGTGGCCATGGAGCCGATGGTCTCCTTCAATGCCGATGAGATTCGCAACAAGAAGGTGGACGTGCTCCACGCCGTGCGTCCCATCCACGCGGACGAGGTTCATGAATGCGTCGTCCGCGGGCAGTACGGCCTGGGCTGGGTAGGCGGCCGGAAGGTGCCCGGTTACCGGGAGGAGGACGGGGTGGAGCCCGATTCCCAGACCGAGACCTTTGTGGCGCTCCGGCTGTTCCTGGACAACTGGCGCTGGCAGGGAGTGCCATTCTACCTCCGGACCGGGAAGCGTCTCGCGCGGCAAGCCTCCGAAATTACGATCCAGTTTCACGGAGTGCCGCACCAGTCCTTCCCGGCGGAGTCCACCCTGGATTGGCAAGCGTCCCGTCTGGTGATGTGCATCCAGCCCGATGAGGGCATCGTCTTGCGATTTCAGGCAAAGCATCCCGGACCGAAGATGCATCTCCGCTCCGTGGAGATGCGGTTCAATTACCAAGACGGCTTCGCCGAGCGGTCGCCTGACGCTTACGAGACGTTGCTCTGGGACGTGATGAAGAATGACGCCACGTTGTTCATGCGGGCGGATCAGGTGGAAGCGGCCTGGCGCTTGCTGATGCCCGTGCTCGACGTCTGGGCGGTGGCTCCCCCCAGCGATTTTCCCAACTACGCCGCCGGCACCTGGGGCCCGGAGGGCGCCCAGGCGTTGCTGGCGCAAGGGCACAATTGGCCCCTGCCGACCGAATTGGTGGGTCAGTGCGGCAACAATGGAAAGAACCGTGGATCGAGTTGACCATGAGAACATCAGTCGAATACAAGATCGTCGCCGTGCCCTTTCACGCCGACGCCGCAACGCATGAGCAGTTGACACAAAGAGTAAATGAGCACCTGGATCAGGGGTACGAATTGTATGGCACGCCGTTCTTGAGCGAGGAAATGATGTATCAGGCTTTGATGAGGCCAGGCCTCGAAGCCACGCCGCTTCGGGCCGAATGAAGACGCCCCCACGAATCACCGCACTCTTCGTTGATATAGGCGGGGTCCTGCTGACCGACGGCTGGGATCATCGCGCTCGCAGACGGGCGGCAACGCACTTCAAATTGGAGTGGCCCGAGATGGAAGAGCGGCATCGCCTGAACTTCGAGACGATCGAGGAGGGAAGACTCAGCTTGGAGGAATACTTGGGCCGCGTCGTCTTTTACCAACCGCGATCATTCACCCGGACCGCGTTTCGGCGGTTCATGTTCGCACAATCGAAACCATACTCGGAAATGATCACGCTGGTGCGCGAGATCAAGGCAAACCACGGGTTGACGATCGTCGCCGTCAGCAACGAAGGACGCGAATTGAATTCGCATCGGATTCACAAGTTCAGGCTGGACCAGCTCGTGGACTCGTTCATCTCGTCGTGCTTCGTTCATCTCCGCAAACCGGACGCTGCGATCTTTAGGCTGGCGATGGACACCGCGCAGGCGCCTCCCGGGAGGGTGGTTTATATCGAAAACACACCCATGTTCGTCCAGGTCGCGCAAGAATTGGGGATTCGAAGCATCCTTCACCGGGATTACCAGTCAACTCGCGCGCAACTGGCCACGCTCGGTTTGCGGGCTGATGAAGGAATCATCCGGGAAGCCCAAACGTGAGCAATATTTTCATTGGTCGTTATATGCCGCCAGGATGTCCGGACTTAATGGCTGGGTCCGCAGACTCTGCGGCTCTATGGTTGCTGACCGCCGCTGTCGGTGCCGGCGCCCTTGCCTCGTGGCCACGCTCTTGTTCCTTGTCTGACACGGTCCACCCCAAAGCAAGCCTTTAACTGACTCATCCACCATGGAATCAAACAGAGCATCGGTGCTGACGATCAATGGGGGCTCGTCGAGCATCAAGTTCGCGCTCTACCAAGTTGCCAGCCCGCTGGAGCGGGGGCTTTGCGGGAAAGTGGACCGCATCGGCCTCACCGGAACGAATCTGACGTTCACTGACCCGGCCACCAAACAGCAGGAGAGCCGGAACCTCGGAGCCCACGATCACAAGTCAGTCGTGAATTACCTCATTGACTGGCTCGAGGCACGGAGCATCCTCCAATCCGTACGCGCCGTGGGGCACCGGGTGGTTCATGGCATGCACCACACCGCGCCGGAGCTGATCACGCAGGCATTGCTCGATGAGCTGCGCTGCATCCGACCATACGACCCGGAGCACCTGCCCTGCGAAATCGAAATCGTCGAGGCATTCCGCCAACGGCACCCAGATCTGCCCCAGTTAGCCTGCTTTGACACCGCGTTTCATCACACCATGCCGCGCGTCGCCAAGCTCCTCCCGATTCCGCGTCGCTTCGACGCGAAGGGAATCCGTCGTTACGGTTTCCATGGTTTGTCCTACTCCTATCTGATGGAAGAGCTCGCGCGCCTCGGCGACCCGGCCGCAACGACTGGCCGCCTCATCCTCGCGCATCTCGGAAACGGCGCCAGCCTGGCCGCCGTCCGTGACGGCAAAAGCATTGACACCAGCATGGGCTTCACGCCGACGGCAGGACTGGTGATGAGCACCCGCTCCGGCGACTTGGACCCCGGCCTGGCACCGTACCTGGCGCGCACCGAGCAAATGACCACAACACAGTTTTTCGAGATGGCAAACCATAAGTCCGGACTGCTCGGCGTCTCGGACACCACCTCGGACATGCGCGACCTGCTCGAGCAGGAAACCGGGGACCCACGGGCGGCCGAAGCGGTGATGCTCTTCTGTTATCAGGCCAAGAAATGGATCGGCAGCTTCGCCGCTGCCCTGGGGGGACTCGACACGCTGGTCTTCGCCGGCGGAATCGGTGAAAACGCGCCTGCGGTGCGCGAGCGCATCTGCGACGGGCTGGGCTTTCTCGGCATCGAGATCAACAAGGCACGCAATGAGGGTTCTGCGCGAGTCATCTCGTCGGACACCAGTCGGGCGAGGGTTCGCATCATTCGCACGGATGAGGAGCTGATGATCGCGCGGTCGCTGCTGCGCTTCTGCCCGGCCATCGCGTCCCAATAAAGGAGTCCAATGAGCAAATACCACACCACCCCACCACAGGGCCAACCAAGATGAAAGCCACTGAACTGTTGCACGACTTGGGGCAGAGCCTCTGGCTCGACAATATCACGCGCGACCTGCTGGACGGTGGCACGCTCAAGCGGTACATGGGCGAACTGTCGGTGACCGGATTGACCTCCAACCCGACCATCTTTGATCACGCGCTCAAGAACAGCACCGCTTACGATCAAGCGATCCGCCATGCACTGGCCAAGCAGCGAACGGGTGAGGATCTCTTCTTCGACCTGGCGATCGAGGATCTCACGCGGGCCGCGGACCTGTTCCGGCCGGTCCATGACCGCACGAACGGCGTGGACGGCTGGGTGTCGCTGGAGGTGTCTCCGCTGCTGGCACACGACACGGCCGGCACCATCGCGGCCGCTCGGGGGCTGTCCGCCAGAGCGGCACGACCGAACCTGTTCATCAAGATTCCGGGAACCAAGGAAGGATTGCCAGCCATCGAGGAGGCGATCTTCGCGGGTGTCCCGGTCAATGTGACACTGCTATTTTCGCGCGAGCATTACGCGGCCGCGGCCGCGGCATACCTGCGCGGAATCGAACGGCGCATGGCCGCCGGGCTTAATCCGCAAGTTGGGTCGGTAGCCTCGGTATTTATCAGCCGTTGGGATGCCGCCATCGGGGCGGAGGTTCCCGACGCCTTGCACAACCGGCTGGGCATCGCCATTGCGGGCCGCATTTACAAGGAGTATCTCGACCTGCTGACCAACTCCCGCTGGCAGCGTGCGTACAATGCCGGCGCCCGGCCGCAACGCCTCTTGTGGGCCAGCACCGGGACCAAGGATCCCAAGGCGTCCAAAATACTTTACGTGAAGGCCCTGGCCGCTCCTTTCACGGTGAACACGATGCCCGAGGCGACGTTGCAGGCCCTCGCCGATCACGGGGAAATCGGCCCCACGATGGCGGCGCACGCCGGCGAATGCGAACAGGTGTTGACGCAGTTCGCCCAGGCCGGCATAGACGTGGACAATCTGGCCACCAGGCTCCAGGACGAAGGCGCGGCGTCCTTTGTCAAATCCTGGAACGAACTGCTGGCGGTGATCGCGTCGAAGAGCGAGGCGCTCGGGAAAACACCCACGAAGGAACCGGGGGAGGCGGCATCGTGAAGACAATGACCGCCTTCCCCAGCCCTGTTCCAGCGTGCCAAACCCTCGTGGGGAAGGACAAGGAGGTCGAAGGGCGGCAGCTCCGTGAGCTGTCCACCAACGACCCAGCACGCGCCGGGTCTCCAAGATCCTGCGCGACCGGTCTCACCCTTGATTATGGGCAGAGCGGGATCACGGACCGGATTCTCAAGCTGCCGTTCCAACTGGCGGGAGATTCCGTGGGCGGGCCACGGCTTGGCGCACAGTTAAATGGCGACGAAAGTTACGATCGCTTCGCCCATTGGCTCCTCGAACTTGAAAGACCCCACGACGGCGGTCCGAAATAAAACGAGCAAAAGAACAAGGCATTGCACTATGAAGACAAGAACACTCACGCACGAACTCCTCCACAAGATGGATGCATACTGGCGGGCCGCGAATTATCTCTCCGTCGGGCAGATATATCTTTATGACAATCCGCTCCTCAGGCGGCCGCTGAAGCTCGAGGACGTCAAGCCGTTAGTGGTCGGACACTGGGGTACCACACCCGGCCAGAACTTCATCTATGTGCATTTAAACCGGGTCATCAAGAAGTATGATCTGGACATGTTTTACATCGCCGGTCCCGGTCACGGCGGTCCGGCGATTGTGGGCAACGTCTATCTCGAGGGCACTTGGAGCGAAGTTTATCCGAACGTCACCCAGGACGAAGCCGGGCTGAAGAAGCTGTTCACGCAATTCTCGTTTCCGGGAGGCATTTCCAGCCATGTTGCCCCGACCACCCCGGGCTCGATACACGAAGGGGGCGAACTGGGCTATTCGCTCAGTCATGCCTTCGGCGCCGCGTTCGACAATCCGGAGCTGATCGTAGCCTGCGTCGTCGGGGACGGTGAGGCGGAAACCGGCCCCTTGGCCACCGCGTGGCAGTCGAACAAGTTTCTCGACCCGATTACCGACGGAACCGTCCTGCCGATTCTCCATCTCAATGGCTACAAGATCAGCAACCCGACCGTCCTGGCCCGCATCGAGCGCGAGGAATTGGAGCAGTTTTTCCGCGGCTGCGGCTGGACCCCCTACTTCGTGGAAGGAGCCGATCCCGAAGAGATGCACGAACTCATGGCGACCACATTGGAAACGGTGATCGAGAGCATTCGTGAGATTCAAGCCAATGCTCGGAGCAGGAACGATGCCACTCGACCTCGGTGGCCCATGATCGTGCTTAGCTCGCCGAAGGGTTGGACAGGACCGAAAGTGGTTAACGGGTTGCAGGTTGAAGGCACGTTCCGGGCGCACCAGGTGCCGCTCCTGGTGGATTCCGACCACCCCGATCATGTCAGGCAGCTCGAAAGCTGGATGAAAAGCTACAAGGCGGAAGAGCTGTTCGATGACAATGGCCGGCTCATGCCAGAACTGGCGGAACTGGCGCCAAAGGGCGACCGACGGATGGGTGCCAATCCGCATGCGAACGGTGGCGGTTTGCTGCGCGACCTGCGCATGCCCGACTTCCATGCTCACGCGGTCATGGTCCCTTCGCCGGGGGCCGTTGACGCTCAGGATACGCTTGTTCTCGGGAGGTTCCTGCGCGACGTCGCCAAACTGAATCAGGACCAGCGGAATTTTCGCGTCTTCGGGCCTGATGAAACACTCTCGAACCTGCTGGGCGCGGTCTTTGAGGTCACCAACCGGCAGTGGGATGCCCGGGAGGCAACGAATGATGAATTTCTCGCCCGCGCCGGACGCGTGGTGGACTCCATGCTCAGCGAGCATCAGTGCGAAGGGTGGTTGGAGGGCTACCTGCTTACGGGGCGGCACGGTCTCTTCAACAGTTATGAGGCGTTTATTCGCATTGTCGATTCGATGTTCAGCCAGCACGCCAAGTGGCTCAAGGTAACGCTGGAACTGCCCTGGCGGCGAAAGATCGCATCGTTGAACTATCTGCTCGCCTCCCACGTCTGGCAGCAGGATCACAACGGCTTCACGCACCAGGATCCCGGCTTCCTCGACCACGTTATTAACAAGAAGGCCGATATCGTGCGCGTTTACCTGCCGCCCGATGCGAACTGCCTGCTGTCCGTCTTTGATCACTGCCTGCGCAGCCGGCATTACGTGAACGTGGTGGTGGCGGGCAAACACGCCCTCCCGCAATGGCTGACCATGGACGCCGCGGTCGTGCATTGCACGGAAGGAATCGGCATCTGGCAATGGGCCAGCAACGACCAGAACGCCGAGCCGGACGTGGTCATGGCCTGTTGCGGAGACACGCCTACGCTGGAGATTCTGGCCGCCGTTTCGATCCTGCGCGCGCATCTGCCCGATCTGAAGATCAGGGTGATCAACGTCGTCGATTTGATGAGGCTGCAGCCTAAGAGCGAGCACCCGCACGGGTTGAGCGACACGGATTACGATTCGCTTTTCACGAAAGACAAGCACATCATCTTCGGCTTTCATGGATACCCGTGGCTCGTCCACCGGCTGACGTACAGCCGGACCAACCGCAACCTCCATGTCCGGGGCTACAAGGAAGAGGGCACGATCACGACAGCCTTCGATATGAGGGTGCAGAATGACCTGGACCGGTTTCACCTGGTGCAAGACGTCCTGGATCGTCTGCCGCATGCGGGAGCCAGGGGAGCCTACCTGAAGCAGCAGATGAAGGACAAACTCATCGAGCACAAGCATTACATTGACAAGCACGGCGAGGACATGCCGGAGATCCGGAATTGGAAATGGGCTGGCCCAAAGTGAGCCGGCAAGCGCTATGACATCAACCCCGGATAAGTCTCGGGCCAAGCCGGTCCCCGCCAAGCCAGCCGGGTCCGAGCCCCCGGAGCTCGCCTCCGCGTCGCTTCCCGACACGCTCGCGTCGCTCAGGGTCAACCCCGGGACCGGCCTTGCGCGCGCGGAGGTGGATGTGCGCCGGAGGGCGAACGGCTACAACGAGGTGGCCGAAACCAAGGAACACCCGGTTCTCACCTTCCTCAAGAAATTCTGGGGGGTGTCGGCGTGGATGCTCGAGCTGATCATGGTCCTGTCCGCCGTCCTCCGGAACTACTCGGACCTCGCGGTGGTGAGCGGCTTGCTCGTCGTCAACGCCGTGGTGAGTTTTGTGCAGGAGCACCGGGCCGCCGGCGTGGTGGAGGTGCTGCGCCGGCGGTTGCAGGTCATCGCGCGCGTGCTGCGTGACGCGAATTGGCAGGAAATCCCCGCCCGGGAGCTGGTCCCCGGAGACGTCGTTCGCGTGCGGCCCGGCGACCTCATTCCGGCGGACGTCAAGCTCCTCGAGGGTGCCTTGAGCGTGGACCAGTCCGCGCTAACGGGTGAGTCGAAGGACGCGGACAAGGCACCCGGCGAGGTGCTCTCGTCGGGGTCCGTCGTCCGCCGGGGCGAAGGCACCGGTGTCGTCATGCTGACCGGCGCGAAGACCTACTTCGGGCGCACCACCGAACTCGTGCAGCAGGCGCGTCCGAAATACCACATCGACGCCGTGATGGCCAAGGTCGTCAGGTGGCTCTTTCTCGTCGTCGGCGCGCTGGTAGGCATGGTGATCGTCCTGGCCCTGGTGCGCGGCACGCCGCTGCTCGAAATGGCCCCGCTCCTGCTCATCCTGCTGCTGAGCGCGATACCGCTCTCCCTGCCGGTCATGTTCACGGTCAGCATGGCCGTCGGGGCGAAGGAGCTGGCCAAGCGCGGGGTCCTCGTCACCCGCCTGAGCGCCGCGGAGGACGCCGCCACCATGGACGTTCTTTGTGTGGACAAGACGGGCACGATCACGATGAACCAACTGGCCGTCACCGGGATCATCCCGCTCGATCAGGCAACCGAAGCGGACGTCTTGGCGGCAGGCGCGATGGCGTCGCAAGCCGCCAACCAGGACCCGCTCGACCTCGCGTTCCTGGCCGCCGCGAAGGAGCGGGGCGCGTTCGCCGGCCGGGCGGCCCTCACGCCCGTCTCCTTCGCCCCGTTCGATGCGAAGAACCGGCGAACCGAAGCCGTCGTTGAGCAAACCGGACAGCGGCTGCGGGTCATGAAGGGCGCGGTGCAGACCGTCGCCCAGGCTTGCAGCCTGCAGCCCCCGGCGATCGCGGCGCTCGAGGCACGGGTCAGCGAGGCGGCTTTGAAGGGCTATCGGGCCTTGGCGGTGGCGCAGGGGCCGGAGAACGGCGCGCTGGCCGTGATTGGATTGGTGACGCTCTATGATCCGCCCCGCCCGGACGCCCAGCGCCTCATCGCCGCCCTCCACGACCTGGGCGTTCCGGTGAAGATGCTCACGGGCGATGCGCTGGCGGTGGCAAGTGAAGTTGCCCGGAGCGTCGGGCTGCCCCACATCGGGCGCATGGCCGACCTGAAGGACGCGTATGCCCCGGCAGGCGATGCCGCGGTTGACCTGCTGGCGGGCGTCGATGGTCTGGCGGAGGTGTTCCCCGAGGACAAATACACCGTGGTGAAGCACTTGCAGGCGGCGGGGCACGTGGCCGGGATGACGGGCGACGGCGTCAACGACGCGCCCGCGCTCCGCCAGGCCGAAGTTGGCATCGCCGTGAGCACTGCCACGGACGTGGCCAAGGGCGCCGCGAGCGTCGTCCTGACCGAGCCGGGTCTGGCGAATATCGTCGCGCTGGTCGGGCAGGGGCGGACTATCTACCAGCGCATCCTGACCTACATCGTCAACAAGATCAGCCGGACGATCCTGAAGGCGGCCTTCGTGGCGATCGCGTTCGTGGTCACCGGCGAGTTCGTCCTGTCCGCCTTTGCCATGCTGCTGCTGGTCTTCATCACGGATTTCGCCAAGATTTCCCTGGCCACTGACAATGTCCGGCCGTCCAAGAAGCCGGAGACGTGGAACATCGGGCCTCTCATCACGGTTTCCGTGGTGCTCGGGGTCTTGATGGTGGCTGAGGCGCTCCTCGGCTTGTGGATCGGCTGGTCACGCTACGAACTGGCGGGGAACAACCAAGCCCTCTGCACCTTCAGCTTCCTGACCCTGCTCTACTTTGCCGCGTTCTCCATCGTGTCCGCCCGGGAGCGGCGCTGGTTTTGGACGACGATGCCCAGCCGGCTGGTCATGGTGGCGGCCCTCTCGGAGGTGGTCGTCGGGACGATCCTGACTTTCGTGGGCCTGCCGGGACTTCGGCCCCTTCCCTGGACGGAGGTCCTCGCGGTTTTCACCTTCGCCATGGTCTCGTGCCTGGTCGTGAATGACGCCGTGAAGGTCGCGATGATGGAACGACGCGCCCTTGGGGCGACCGCCACAAAGCCCGCCGATGTCAGCCGGCAGATCGCCAAGCGGGCGTATGAACTCTACGAACGGAGAGGTCGCCAGGACGGGCGGGCAGCCCAGGACTGGGCCCAAGCCGAGCGGGAGAGCCGGGCGCGAGGAGGTTCCAAGTGAACGCCCCGGCCGGCAAGGCGAATCTTGGCGTGGTCGCCTCGGTGCGCGGGAGCGTGGTGGAGATCCGGTTCGACGCGCACCTACCCCCAATCTACTCGCTGCTGCGTGCCGGCGCGGAGAGGCAGATCGTCATCGAAGTCTTGGCCCAGCAAGATGCGCGGCATGTGCGCGGGATTGCGCTGACGCCCACCCAAGGCCTCGCGCGCGGCATGGCGGTCGAGGACACGGGCGGGCCGTTGAAAGCGCCGGTGGGAAAAGGGGTTCTCTCGCGGATGTTCGACGTTTTCGGCAACACCATCGACCGGGGAACTGCCTTGTCCGGAGTCGAGTGGCGTTCCGTGCACCGGGCGCCGCCGCCGCTGGCAAGACGCTCGACCAAGTCGGAGATCTTCGAAACGGGCATCAAGGTCATTGACGTGCTCGTGCCGCTGGAGCGCGGCGGCAAGGCAGGACTTTTCGGTGGCGCGGGGGTGGGGAAGACGGTGCTGCTCACCGAAATGATCCACAACATGCTGGGGCATCACCAGGGCGTCAGCATCTTCTGCGGGATCGGCGAACGATGCCGCGAGGGCGAGGAGCTTTACCGCGACATGAAAACGGCCGGCGTGCTGCCGAACATGGTAATGGTCTTCGGGCAGATGAACGAGCCGCCAGGCGCCCGTTTCCGCGTGGGCCATGCGGCCCTGACGATGGCCGAGTATTTTCGGGACGATGAGCACCGCGACGTGCTGCTGCTCATCGACAATGTCTTCCGGTTCATCCAGGCCGGCATGGAGGTGTCGGGCTTGATGGGCCAAATGCCCTCGCGGCTGGGCTATCAGCCCACGATGGGGACCGAGCTTTCGGGGTTGGAGGAGCGCATTGCCAACACCGACACCGGTGCCATCACCTCGATCCAGGCTGTCTATGTGCCGGCGGACGATTTCACGGATCCGGCGGCGGTACACACGTTCGCGCATCTGTCCGCCTCCATCGTGCTCTCGCGCAAGCGGGCAAGCGAAGGCCTCTTCCCCGCCATCGACCCGCTACAATCCAGTTCCAAGATGGCCACCCCGGGCATTGTCGGCGAACGCCATTACGCCTTGGCCCAGGAAATCCGACGCACCTTGGCGGAATACGGGGCACTCAAGGACATAATCGCCATGCTAGGCCTGGAACAACTATCGCCCGAGGATCGGAACGTGGTCGTCCGCGCGCGACGGCTGGAGCGTTTTCTCACGCAGCCCTTCTTCACGACCGAGCAGTTCACCGGCCTCAAAGGAAAACTCGTCAGCCTCAAGGACGCGCTGGACGGTTGCGAGCGAATCCTGCGGGATGAATTCAAAGACTATCCGGAAAGCGGTCTCTACATGATCGGAGCGATCGGCGAGGCGAAGGGCAAACCGGCGCCCGCGGCGCCCGCCACCCCAGCCAAGGCAGACCCCAAGGCTGCTGCCATACCGGTCCCGAACCACCCTGAGACGGCGAAGCCCGTGGTTGCCCACGACGTCAAACCGGACCTCCAAGCATCCACACCGAAGTCGGATGCGACGGCCGCATCCGGAGCCCAAGCACCGCTTGCCGCCGCAATCCCGCCCAAAGCCGCGCCACCGAGCCCGCAGCCCGAAGCGAAAGCTGAACCGAAGGGGGAACATGCCGCCCACACTCATGAACCTTAAGGTGCTGCTGCCGTTCGAAATCTTCGCCGATAAAAGCGGCGTATCGCGCATTGTGGCGGAGACGCGCGAGGGCTCCTTCGGACTCTTGCCACACCGCCTCGATTGTGTGGCGGCACTCGCGCCAGGCATTCTAATCTACGAAACTGCGGCGGATGGCGAGGTTTGTCTGGCGGTGGATGAAGGGGTCCTGGTCAAGACCGGCCCGGATGTGCTCGTGTCGGTGCGCCGGGCGATCGGCGGGAGCGATCTCGGCCAGCTACGGACTGCGGTCGAAAAGGAGTTTCTCACCCTGGACGACCTTGAACGAAGCGCGCGCTTGGTAACCGCGAGACTGGAAACGGGATTCCTGCGTCGCTTCGCCACATTCCAACATGAATAGCGAGCCACCTACAACTCCGAGGACCGAGCCGACCCTGGCCGGGCAAATCGGTGCAAAGGCAACCCGAAAGCTTCAGGCACGCAAATCCACGCAGGGCGTGTGGTTCGGCCTGGGCATGATGGGGTTGGTCGGATGGTCGGTGACGGTGCCGACGCTGCTCGGGGCAGCACTCGGCATTTGGTTGGACAAACACCACCCGGGCAGGCATGCCTGGACGCTGGCCTTGCTGATGGCCGGCCTGGCAGTCGGATGTTTGAATGCGTGGCATTGGGTGGCCAAGGAGGACCGGGCTATGCGGGAGGAACCGGAGGACAACGATGAATGAAACCCTGATGCTGGTCCTGGCCTGTGCGGCGGGAGGGGCACTCGGTGCCGTCTTCTTCGGCGGACTTTGGTGGACGGTTCGCAAAGGTGTTTCATCCAAACGGCCGGCGCTTTGGTTCTTCGGCAGCCTGCTGGTGCGCATGAGCGTTGCCCTGGCCGGGCTTTACCTTGTCGGCCGCGGGCACTGGGAACGCTTGGTCCTGTGTCTCCTCGGATTCATGGTGGCGCGCCTGGCCGTAATGTGGCTTACCCGGCCCTCGGGAGCGAACCAAACCCGTCCCGCACAGGAGGCCAGTCATGCGCCTTAGTCCCGATCAAATGGTCTTCTGGAAGCATGGTTTCCTCAAACTCAACGGCACCATTGTGTTCACGTGGGGATTGATGCTCGCGCTGGCCGTAGGCTCAAAGGCCATCACCCGCAGACTTTCGACGAACCTGGAGCGTTCCCGCTGGCAGAACCTTCTGGAAATCATCGTCACCGGCATCGAGAAACAGATCGAGGACGTCGGGCTTCGCCACCCGGAAAAGTATATCGGCTTTTTGGGCACGCTCTTCCTGTTTGTCGCGCTGGCCGCGGTCTGCACGATTATTCCCGGCTACGAGCCGCCCACGGCCTCACTCTCGACCACCGTCGCGCTCGCGCTCTGCGTGTTTGCGGCGGTGCCGCTTTTCGGCATTGAGGAGCAGGGGCTGGGCGGCTACCTCAAGTCCTACGTGGAGCCGACGGTCATCATGCTGCCGTTCAACATCATCAGCGAACTCTCGCGCACGCTGGCCCTGGCCGTCCGTCTGTTCGGGAACATGATGAGCGGAGCGATGATTATCGCCATTCTGCTGACCATCACGCCGTTCATTTTCCCCATCATCATGACCGCACTTGGCCTGCTCACCGGCATGGTGCAGGCCTACATCTTCAGCATCCTGGCCGCGGTGTACATCGCTGCCGCCGCGCGCACTCGCAGACCCAAAGCAGAACCAGCGCCCAAACCGTAAGACCATAATCAAAGAGACAAAGGACACACTATGGACAGCATGACCCTCATCGCCGTTGCTTCAATCGCCACCGCAGGCCTCACGACCGGCATCGGCTGCATGTGCCCGGCGCTGGGCGAAGGGCGCTCCGTCGCGACCGCGCTCACCGCGCTGGCCCAGCAGCCCGACGCTTCCGCCACCATCACCCGGACCCTGTTTGTGGGTCTGGCGATGATCGAGTCCACGGCCATTTACTGCTTCGTGGTGTCGATGATCCTCATTTTCGCCAATCCGTTCTGGAATCACGTCATCACCACAGCCACCAAAGCCGTGGGAAAGTGAGCTTATGCTGATCGACTGGTTTACGGTCGGGGCGCAGGCGCTCAACTTCCTCATCCTGGTGTGGGTGTTGAAGCACTTTCTGTACAAACCCATCCTCAACGCGATCGACGCACGCGAGCAGCGGATCGGGAGGGAACTCGCCGATGCCGACGCCAAGAAAGCCGAAGCGCAAAGGGAGCGCGACGAATTCCAGCACAAGAACGAGGAGTTCGACCAGCAGCGCGCCGCGCTGCTGACCAAGGCGACGGAGGATGCGAAGGCGGAAGGTCTGCGGCTGCTCGACGAAGCGCGCAAGGCGGCAGATGCCGCGAGCGCCAGGCGACAGGAATCACTCCGGCGCGATGCCCTGAATTTAAATCAGGCCATCAGCCGGCTGACACAGCAGGAAGTCTTCGCCATTGCGCGACAAGCGTTGAGTGAACTGGCTACCACAAGTCTGGAAGAGCGCCTCGGGGAGGTGTTCACACGCCGGCTGCGGACGATGGACGACAAGACGAAGGCGGATCTTGGCGAAGCGCTGAAGAAAGCGTCCGAACCCGCGCTGCTGCGGAGTGCGTTCGAGCTGCCTGCGGAGCAACGCGCCACGATACAAAATGCGCTCAATGAAACCTTCTCGGCTGACGTCCACATCCGCTTTGAGACCGCACCTGACTTGGTCGGCGGTGTCGAGCTCACCACGAACGGCTGGAAAGTGGCTTGGAGCATCGGGGATTATCTTGCATCGCTGCAACGGAACGTTGAGCAACTTCTGAGGGGGGACGGCAAGCCTCAAGCCAACGATGCAGCGGACCCCAAGGAGCCAAAGCCTGAGGTTAAGCTTCAGGACCAGGCCGAGCCGAAAGCGGGGAACAAAACCCCATCGGCATCTGAACCCAAGGCCGAAACCAGCCCGGAAGCCACACTCACACCGAAACCTGGGGTGAAGGCCGAAGGCCACCAAACACCTGAGGGGCAGCCTGACGCAGGAGGCGACGCCGGAAAACCCTCCGGTGTGGCACCGCAAACATTCACGCGACTCCATGAACTTTACGAGCAGCTTGGCCGGGAGAACGTCAAAGCAGCCATAGAGTGGGAGAATACGGAGGGGAAGCCAGGGCCAGACGATGGGAGCGCCCAACCACCAGCCGAATCAGAGTCTGGAATGCATGTCGAAGCCAAACCTGAACAACCCAAAGCTGCCGGAATGGGCCAATGAAGACCGCGCCCGAAAGCTTGCAAGGTGTCTTCGACCGCACCTTCGCTGGAATCCGCCGCGGGCGGGAGGCCTTTACCCCCCGCCTCACGCTGAACGAGGTCGGTACGATCACGAGCGTATCCACGGGCATCGCCCGGGTCTCCGGCCTTCCCGGCGCCGGCTTCGAGGAGTTGCTCGAGTTCTCCGGGGAGGTCTTCGGCATTGCGTTCAACGTTGACGAGGACGACATCGGCGTCGTGCTGCTCGGTGATGACTCGCATCTGCACGCGGGCGACGAAGTCGTGCGCACGGGCCGCGTCATGGACGTGGCCGTGGGCGACGAATTGCTCGGGCGCGTGATCGATCCGCTGGGGCGGCCGCTCGATGGCAACGGGCCGGTGGCTACCACCCGGCGTCTGCCCATTGAACGCCCCTGTACGCCCATCATGGACCGTTCTCCCGTCACTGTCCCGCTCCAGACGGGCCTCATGGTGATCGATGCGCTCATTCCCATCGGGCGCGGCCAGCGGGAGTTGATTCTGGGTGACCGCCAAACGGGCAAGACGGCCATCGCCATAGACACCATTTTGAACCAGCGGGGGAAGAATGTGATCTGTGTCTATTGCGCCATCGGCCAGCGCGCGTCCGCAGTGGCGAAGGCCATAGCCAGCCTGCGTGAAAAAGGCGCGATGGATTACACGGTGGTCGTTGTCGCGGAAGGCAATGAAGCGCCCGGCCTCGCCTATATCACGCCCTACGCCGCAACCAGCATCGCCGAGCATTTCATGGAAGCCGGTCGCGATGTGCTCATTGTTTACGACAACCTCACGCAGCACGCCCAGGCCTATCGCGAGATCTCCCTCCTCCTCCGGCGACCACCCGGACGCGAAGCGTTTCCCGGCGACATCTTCTACATTCACTCACGGATGCTCGAACGCGCCACTCATCTGAGCCGGGAACGCGGAGGCGGATCGCTCACCGCCTTGCCCATCATCGAAACCGAAGCCCAGAACATTTCCGCCTACATCCCTACCAACCTCATTTCCATCACCGACGGACAGATCTACCTCTCCCCGTCGCTCTTTGAATTGGGCGTGCTGCCCGCGGTTGATGTTGGCAAGTCCGTGTCGCGCGTTGGTGGCAAAGCGCAACGTGCGGCCTACCGCGCTGTGGCGGGCGACCTCAAGCTCGGCTACGCCCAGTTCGAGGAGCTCGAGACTTTTGCCCGTTTCGGCGCCCGTCTGGATGAGGATACCCGCAAGATCATCGAGCATGGCCGGCGGATCCGCGCCTGCCTGAAGCAGCCTGAGTTTGCGCCCGTGTCTGTGCCGGCGCAAATCACCGTCCTGCTGGCGTTGACGGCCAACCTCTTCGACGGCGTTCGCCTCGACCAGATGACCCAGGCCAATCACGCCGTGCATGAGGCGGTGGAGAAGATCCCGGTGGAGGTGCGTGCCCGATTCGAGACCGCCGACAAACTGGGCGAGGAGGATCGGAAGAAGGTGATTGAGGCCGCGCGCCAAGCCCTTGCGCCTTTTCAACCCAAACCAGAAGCCAGACCAGAAGCCCACTCCAAGCCTGAGTCCACGCCCAAAGCGGACGCCTCAACTTCCGCTGATGCGAAACCCAAGCCGGGAACCGAACCGGAGGCCGGAAGGAAACCATGAGCGACACCACCGCGAGCCTGCGCCGAAAGATCGGCACCGCCGGAGATCTCCAATCCGTTGTCCGCACGATGAAAGCCCTGGCCGCATCGAATATCGGCCAATACGAGAAGTCGGTGCGTGCCCTGGCCGACTACTATCGAACCGTGCAATTGGGGTTGGGCGCCTGCTTTCGAGAAAGCGAGCCGACCGCCCCGAGGGCAAAGCGGCAAGGACAATCCGATGCGAAGATTGGAGCGGTGGTTTTCGGGTCCGACCAGGGACTGGTGGGACAGTTTAATGACGTCGTGGCCGATTACGCGATCAAGACACTCGCAGCCCTGCCGGGAAAACCCCATGTCTGGGCCGTCGGAGAGCGGGTCCATGCCCGCCTTGCGGACGCGGGTCTGCCACCGATCGGACTGTTCACGGTGCCGAGTTCCGTCAAGGCCATCACACCTCTCGTCGGCGAGATTCAAGTCCAAAGTGAAGCCCATCGGGCCAAAGGCGAATACTCGCGTCTTTTTATATTCCACAACCGCCCGCGCTCTGGGGCGCTCTACGAGCCGGTCAGCCAGCGCCTGTTGCCGCTCGACGCCCAGTGGCGACAGGACTTGATCAAAGTTCCCTGGCCAACCGGGAACCGGCCCGAAGTGATGTGCGGCGGTGCCGCCACGTTACGGGCGCTGATCCGCGGCTACCTTTTTATTTCGATCTTCCGCGCCTGCGCGGAATCCCTTGCCTCGGAGAACGCCAGCCGTCTGGCCGCGATGCGTCGCGCGGAGAAGAACATCGATGACTTGCTGGAGACGCTCACCCGGACCCTGCACCGCTTGCGGCAGGCGTCGATCGATGAGGAGCTGTTTGACGTCATCTCCGGCTTCGAGGCGCTGACGGGATCTGGGCGCAGGTTCGAATCCCGTAACATGCTGCGAGACCAGCGTCCCGCCCAGCCCGCAACATCATGAATGACCAATTGTGGTCAACGACGATCGCACTCCTGAATTCAAGCATCCACGCGGCGAGGCCCGAGACTGGGCAAACGTGATGCGCACGGGCCGAACCAGGTTGAATCGCGCTTCCTTCCCGGGCCAATCCGAGGTTCCCGGCCGTTTTGCAAATTGCAACATGCGAAGAAGCTGGCCAGCTAAATTGCGCCCCGGTCCGGCCTTGCCCGCCGCACGCTGAAAGCGCCGTCACCCACCTTAATTGCCTCGGATGCAGCGGGTTGGACGTCCAAACCGCGGGTTGGCACCTTATTAGCTATAGCACAGTGGGGAGTCGAGAACACCCCTCGGAGCACAGTGAAGCCGATCAAATCACACCAAACTGTTGGCGGACCTGCAACCGGGACGGCAACAAGTGGATGGCGATGGGAGCAAGAGTGGAAATAAGGCACGCAAGCACTATTAAGTCAACCGACCGCATCCGCCATGGGCTCGCGGTGGTTGCCGCCGGTGCTCCGTTAGCCGGCACCGCGGGTTTGCGCGCTTCCGACACGGACGACCGCATCGGCTCGTCCTCTTAAACCGGACAACCGCGGGACTTTCCAATGCGCGACTCAGTGATGTTGACACTTAACCTGCTCCGGCTCGGGGCCACAGTATTGGTCGGTTGTATTCTGTCTGGCTGCGCACCTCCTGAAGCGACGCCCGCGTCCGGCACGAGTGCGTCCCAGTCGATGCGAAACAACTGCTGCAGCTTGCTCAGTCAACTCCTTCACGAAGAGGCGGACGTCAGCATCCTGCGCTTCATAAAGCGTGAACGGCCGGACCTCAAGAGCTTGATCAAGAAGATCGCCGCCAAATCCGGCACCGATGCCAAGGTGCTCCAGGAATTGGCCAAGCACGATCCTTCGTACAAACTCGACGACATCCAGCTCCCACCCGGAGAGGCAGCAACCCGCGGGGCAATAGCGGCCACGGAGAAACATGAACTCCTGGGTCAAACCGGTGATACGTTTGAGTTGACGCTGCTCCTGACCCAGGCCCAGGCGCTGAGTTATGCTTGGCATCTCGCTGAAGTGGCCGGCAACAATGAGCCTGAACCCGGTCGAGCCAGGGCGCTGGCAGCCGTCAGCCTGGATATGCAAGACCTCCACCGCGAGGTGTTCGCGCTGTTGCTGTCGAACGCAACAGCATCGGATCCCAAGAAGAAATGAGCCAGGCCCCCAACCCCTTCCCGGAACGAGCCCCGACGGATCAGGGGCCTTGCACGGTGGGAGAAGGTTCATGGCCACCGCGGTACCCGCGGCCACGGTGTGACTGCTCTTCCTGATTGGAAGCGCCTCCGCCCCCCACTGCTGGGGGCCGCCGAGGCGCTTCCAACCATAGGAAGACACGGGGTGACCCCCCGTGGTGGAAGCAGCCGGGCCAACCCGCCGTTTGGACTGTGCTCAGTTCTTGCCAGCGAGCTGAACATCTGGAAGCCCAGCGCGCCTCACGCGTCGGCCCCAATGAAGGAGGGCCAGGTCAACCACCGAAAAAGCACCCAGGCCCAGCTCACTCAGTCTGCGTGGTTCGCCCGCGGCCCGCGCGACTGGATGTGATCAGCCACTAGCTCCGCTCCTCCTGGCGCTGCCCGGGCAAACTGCACGATGGCATGCGAGCGCTTGTGCAAGCTGCACACGCTGCCTAACGCTCAGAGATGACGAAGACCGGCCCAGGGGACGTGGCAAATAGCCTGAATGCAACAGAATGACGCGCTGGAACCCAGGTTGGCCCGCGACTTGCTAGGAGAAAGATACGAGACCAGCCTAACGACTTTATGCGAAGCGCACACAACTCCGAGTCGGCGACCACGAACTTTTCCATGGCTATCCGTGAAAGCACGCGGGCCGCCCCACTCGAGAACGCCGAAAGCAACCCGACGACGGCTTCAGCGGTGGCGTTCATTGGCACCGTTGACCAGCAGCTTGAGAATAACCGGGCGCGGGGCCCGGTGGAACTGACCAAACTGGCCCTGGCGATGGCGCTGCTGGCGGCCATGACCGGATGTGTGGCGCCAGGTTACTACGGCGGGGTGGGTCCAGATTACTACGGCGGGGTGGTGACGGGGCCGGATGCGTATGTGTTCGGAGGCGGCTTTGAACGGGGGCGTGACGTCCATGCCTATAGCAATCGCGGCGCCGTAAGTCGTAGGGCGGCGCACTCTGGCGGCGGCGGGGCCAGGGGCGGAGGGGGCGGCAGACGGTGAAGCGCCCACACTCCCTGCCCGGAAACGACTTGCTCAACGATCGACTCGACAACCTTATGAAGCTTCCAAACCCAACGACAATATATGCCGCGCTCTTGAGGATAACACCGTTGGCTTGCGCCTGCGCCATAGCGACCGCGGACCTTCAGGCCGCCGTGCCGAAGGACGCCCCATCCGGTCCAGCGATCAACCAACAACTCTTCGTTTCGCCGGACGAGGCCGTGAAGGCGTTGCAGGCGGCCACCCAAGCCAAAGACAGACCGGCCATGCGCTCACTCTTCGGTGCCCAGATTGACGCACTCCTGACCGGCGACGAAGTGCAGGACGCGAAGAACGCCCAGAAGTTCGCAGCTGTCCTGGCACAAGGCTGCCAGACGGTGAAGGAGGGCGACGATACAGTCTGGCTCGAGCTCGGGACGAACAACTGGCCGATGCCGATTCCGCTGGTGAAAGCGGACGGGAAATGGCATTTCGACACAGCGGCGGGCAAGGAGGAGGTCATCAACCGCCACATCGGTAAAGACGAACTGCATGCCATCGGCGTCTGCCGGGCCTACGTGGTAGCACAACGGCAGTACGCGAGCACGAACCCGGATGGCGCTCGCGGAGTAAACTATGCCCGGAACTTCAAGAGCACGCCCGGGACGAAGGACGGCCTCTACTGGCCGGCGGAGCCGAACAAGCCAGCCAGCCCATTCGGGCCCCTGGTCGCAGAGGCTCAGGTCACGAGCCATGCCGGAGCGAAGGGTGCTGGTCCTCATCCGTTTCACGGCTACTACTTCCGGCTTCTGACCCGCCAAGGGAAGGCCGCGCCCGGCGGAAAGATGGACTACCTCAACGACGGCAGCTTAACCGGCGGCTTCGCGCTGGTGGCTTACCCGGAGCATTGGGATCGATCCGGGATCATGACGTTCATCGTCAATCAAGAAGGCAGAGTGTTCCAGCGCGATCTCGGTGAAGACACTTCCCGCGTTGCGTGGGCCATGAGGGAATACAATCCCGGCGCCGACTGGACCTTGGTGCCGGACGAGGGAGTGGCCAGCGCCGTGCGGGAACAGTGATGGAGTGTGGAGAACACAATGAACTTATTACTCGCAATTCCTGTTATTGTGTTTTTCTTTAGTGGCGCGGCACCAACAGGGCTGGCCCAGCCGGCAGTTCCGCCCGCAACTGCAACGGATCCACCGCTTGCAGACGGCCAGCTTGATCAGTTGTTGGGACCGATTGCGCTTTATCCCGATCCATTGATCGCGATAATCCTGCCCGCCTCAACCGTGCCTGCCCAAATCGTCCTAGCCGACCGCTACGTCAGCGGCGGCGGGGATCCCAATCAACTCGGACAACAGCCGTGGGACGCCAGCATCAAGGCCTTGGCCCGCTGCACCAATGTGCTCAAGTGGATGGACGATAACCTGACTTGGACCAGTCAACTCGGCCAGACATTCCTAAACCAACAGGGGGAGGTGATGAAGTCCATCCAACGCCTGCGGGCCTCCGCCTCCAGATTAGGCAATCTCCAGTCCTCCCCGCAACAACAGGTGGTGGCTGATGCCGGCAACATCGAAATTGTGCCCGCTGATCCGCAGTTGATCTACGTACCAGCCTATCAGCCGGCCCAGGTTTACTATGACGCTGCGGTCGGTTCGCCTTTTATCACGTTCGGCATCGGGTGGCCCATGGGCCCGTGGCTGGGCTATGATTGTGATTGGGGCGGCGGCGGTATCATCTTCTGGGGCCGCGACCATCCACGGCCCTTCAATTGGTGGCATGAATCGGCGCGCGAACGAGGCATGGGCCAGGCTGCTGCCTGGGGCGGTGGCCATCATCCCGGCGCCTTCGCGGGAAACCACGGTGACCGGGGTTGGAGGGGGAGTTCGATGACGCGCTCGGCGGCCCCGGCGTTGACGGGACAAAACATGGCGCGCTCGGGCGCATGGGGCGCTGCGCGCGCCTCCAGCGGCGCACGGACCGCCTCCGGTTCGTTCGTGCGCTCTGCGCCCATCAGCCGTCCGGTGGCGAATGGCGCGTTCAATGGCATTCATAGCTCAAGCCTTACTCGGAGTTTCAGCGCTCGCGGCCAATCGAGCATCCGGTCGGCCGGCCGTGCATCGTTTGGCGGCGGCGGCCGGGGTGGCTCTGGCGGTGGCGGCAGCCGGGGTGGTGGTGGGAGACGCTAAATATTTACTCGTATGCTTTTCAAACAGCTATTGCCTGGGAAACTGACACTGCTGCACCGGGCGGCCCCGGCCCTGATCGCGGCGATTGGACTGGCCTTGGCCATGCCGGTAAGCGTTCATGCAGCGGAAGAGCGGACCTTCAACTCACCGAACGAGGCCGTCCTTGCTTTGGCGACCGCGGTCAAAAACCATGACACCAACGCCGTCCATTTGCTCTTTGGGCCCGAAGGGCACGAGTTGATTTCGCCCGACGTTGTTCAAGCCACCGAAGAATTCAAGATGTTTGTGCAACGCGTGGGGGAGAAGACGAGTCTGATCAACCACTCGGACTCCAACGCGACGCTGGAATTGGGGCAGGACGCTTGGCCGTTTCCCATTCCGCTCGTCAAAGAGGCCGGCCGATGGCACTTCGACACCGCCGCCGGCAGCGATGAGATTCTGGCCCGCCGGATCGGCGGGGACGAATTGGGGGCGATCGACGTGTGCCACGCGTATGTGGAGGCGCAGCATGAATATGCCAGCCAGGATCGGATGGGAGACGGGGTGCTCGCCTATGCACAGTATCTGCGCAGCACCCCCGGCAGACGTGACGGCTTGTTCTGGCCGACGAACCAGCCGGGCGAGGAATTGAGTCCATTGGGCCCGCTCGTCGCGCGGGCTTGGGTGGAAGGTTACCAGCACCCTGCCAAAATGCTGAACGACGAGCTCGCACCGTATCACGGCTACCTTTTCAGGATCCTGACGTGCCAAGGGGGGCATGCGCCGGGCGGCAGATTCAACTACCTCATCAACGGCCGGATGATTGCCGGATTTGCCCTCGTCGCCTGGCCGGCCGAATGGGGCGATACAGGCATAATGACATTCATCGTGAACCAGCAAGGCAAGGTCTATCAAAAGAACCTCGGGCTCCGGACCGCGAAAGCAGCCAAGGCCATGACCCGTTATGACCCGGACGTTAGCTGGACTCCGGTGCTCTAGAACCCTCCGACGAGAACAGCCCAAAGCCTGCGCAGATCACGTCCGATGACGACCCAAATACCCGTCGCGAGGTGCCCATGAGCGCCGACAGTTCAAGACAAGCGGGCATTGAGGCGATCGTCGCCACGGACCTGACCAAATGCTTCGGCGAAGGTGAGACCAGAGTGACGGCCGTCGATCGCGTGCGGCTGATTGCTCACTTCGGGGAGATGCTCTACATTGTCGGGCCTTCGGGGAGCGGCAAGACCACCTTTCTCAGCATGATTTCTGGAATCCTGCGACCCAGCTCCGGCAACGTGAAAGTCAAGGGGGAGGATATTTGGACATATACCAACGACGAGTTGGCTGATTTCCGCCTGAACACCATTGGGTTCGTCTTCCAAGACTATCATCTTTTCCCGAGATTGACCACGGCCGAGAATGTGGCCATCCCGCTTATTCTGAAGCAGCGCAACTGGGAAGAGTCCGTCACCGAGGCAAGAGAATACCTTGAGATCGTCGGCCTGAAAGACCGCGCTGACATTCTGCCCGTGAAGCTCTCGGGCGGAGAGCAACAACGTGTGGCCATCGCCCGCGCAATCATCAGCCGTCCGGAAATCCTCATTCTGGACGAGCCGACCGCCTCCCTGGATGGGGACACCGGCAGAATGATTATCGCCTTTGTGAAGGATAAAATCCTCACCAAGGACCGCTGCATCTTGATCGTCACGCACGATGCGCGCATCAACGAATATGCAGACCGCATCATGCATATGGAAGATGGACACCTCACCGCCTTCGAGAAGGGTACCGAATGAATGACCCCGAACCCAACAGAGAACCCAAGGTTGGCGGGCCAAAGCCCGAGGCCAAGGCTACCGGGGCTGCGCCTGAGGCAGCCGCCCCAGAGCCCAACCGAGAAGGCGAGCCCACGACATCATCCGAGCCGCCCCCCCAGCTCATCAAGCGCGTCCGCGAATTCTACGAGGAACTGGGGCGCGAGGAGGTTCAAGCAGTTCTCGCTCTGGAGGCGGGTCGGAAGGTGCCTAGAGATGAAACCAAGCCCGATCCAATGCCCGAACCCAAGCCAGTTGCGCCCAAGCCAGTCGCGCCTGAGCGCGAAGTGAAGCCAACTGATCCCAAGCCTGACGCCAAGGGAGCCGAGCGCAAGCCTGACGCAAACCCGGGGGAGCCCAAGGCCGAAATCAAACCGGTCCCGACACCGGCGGTCGCCACCGCGGCCAAACCCAAGCGTGAGTTCAGAAACACACTCATCTTTACGATTTCCATATTGGGAGTCATCGCGGCATTGATCGCCGCCTACATCTTCGGCATGCAGCGAAAGTCGCAGCCCCCGGTATTCAAGCCGGTGAGCAACCCGTACGAGTCGGGCATCTATGCCAACGGAATTATCGAGAGCGACCAGGCGAGCGGCGAGAACATCAATATCTTCCCTGAGGTTGCCGGCTCGATCCTCAAGGTGCTGGTGCGCGAGGGCCAGCAGGTGACCGCCGGCGCGCCGCTCTTCACCATTGACGATTCGGTGCAGCGCCCAACCACCGAGCAGTTGAGGTTGCAGTCCGACGCCGCCCTGGCATTGCTTGACGAACTAAAGGCGCAACCCAGAAAGGAGACGCTGGCGATCACGGTTGCCCAAGTGGGCCTCGCGGAGGCTATTCTCAAGTCGGCCCGCGACCAGTACGACAAAGATCGGGCCTCGTATGACATCGAACCGAAATCGATCAGCAAGATCGCGCTGGACACCGCCAAAGATGCGGTGGCTCAGGCCGCGGCCGCCGTGGACGTGGCGCAAAAGCAATATGAACTCACCAAAGCGGGTGCCTGGAGCTATGATATCGACAACCAGCAGAAGCAGTACGAAGCTCTCAAGCAGGCCTATGTCGCCGCTAACGCGCTGCTGCAGAAGTTCACCGTCAAAGCCCCGATCGCTGGCGTAGTGCTGGCAGTCAACGCGGCCGCCGGCAGCTACCAGTCGTCGCAGGGTTCTTACAACCCCTATACGGAATTATTTGACCCATCAGTAATCATGGGGCCGCCCCAGGACCATATGGCCGTGCGCTGCTTCGTGGACGAAATTCTGGTCGCGCAGCTCCCTTCTTCCTGGCACGTTCGCGCAGAGATGTCGCTCCGCGGGTCCTACACCAACAAGGTGCCCCTGGAGTTCGTCCGGGTGCAACCGTATGTGTCCCCCAAGATCGAACTGTCTAATGAGCGCGAGGAGCAGGTGGATCTGCGGGTCCTGCCGGTTATCTTTCGCTTCGAGAAAAAGGACGCCCCGGTCTATCCCGGTCAGTTGGTGGATGTTTACATTGGCTCGCAATAGCGCCCCAGCATCAGCCGGAGCGAACGCCATGAACACCTTTCAATCATCGGTCCGCCAGGCCGCCGTCTTAGGCGCGGTTCTGGCTTTGCTTGACGGCTGCGCCGTTGGCCCCACTTTCGTCCGCCCGAAGGCGCCCGACACAGATCGCTACACTCGCGCGGCGCGGCCGGAGCCCACGGTGGCGGCGGATGGCCACGCTCAGCATTTCACCCCCGGGGCCGCCATGCCGACCGACTGGTGGCGCCTCTTCAAATCCGCTGCGTTGGACGCAGTAGTCGGGCAGGCCATTTCCAACAATCCGACCCTTCAGGCGTCGGAGGCCACGTTGCGCCAAAGTCAGGACAATCTGCGCGCAGGCTATGGTCTGTATCTCCCACAAGGCCAGGCTGGAGTATCCGCGAGCCGGCAAGTCTCCGCAGCCGCCGTGGAACAAACCGGCTCGCCGGCGTCCGGCACGGTCTTCAATCTATTTACGGCGAGCGGCATCATCAGTTACACCCTCGACGTGTTCGGGGCCAAGCGCCGGACCGTGGAAGGCTTGCGCGCCCAGGCCGAGACACAGCGTTACCAAGCCAAGGCGGCGTATTTGACGCTGTCCGCCAATACCGTCAACGCCATCATCGCCAGGGCGGCCTACGCGGGTCAAGTTCGCGCGAACCAACAGTTGATCGCCCTGGAAAAGCAGCAACTTCGTCTCGCTGAGACCCAATTTCAGGCCGGCACAGTTCCCTATTCGGCGGTGCTGAGTGTGCGGAGCCTGATTGCCGCCAATCAGGCATTGTTGGCGCCGCTGGAACAAAGTGCCAGCCAGGCCGAGCACTTGCTGGCAGCCCTGGAGGGTCTGCCGCCCTCCCAGGCGGTCCTGCCTGACATCGACCTGGCCGGGCTCTCGCTACCGTTGAAGCTCCCGGTGAGCCTGCCCTCCGAGTTGGTAAACCAGCGTCCCGATATCCTGGCGGCCGAAGCGCAAATGCATGTGGCCAGCGCCAACATCGGCATCGCGACCGCCGCGATGTTGCCCAGCTTCAGCCTGAGCGGCTCCTACGGTGGCGCGAGCACCACCCTCGCCAGCCTCTCGGCGGTGAGCAAGTTCTGGAGCGTCGGGCCGACGGCCACGACGCCAGTGTTTCAGGGCAACAGCCTGTGGTACGCCCGGCGCGCCACCATCGACGCCTATCAGCAGTCCCAGGCCGTGTATCGCGCGACCGTGCTGGGCGCATTCCAGCAAGTCGCGGACTCCTTGAAGGCGCTCGAACACGACGCGCAGGCACTTCAAGCCCAGGTTGAAGCCCAACGCGTCGCGGGCGAGACCCTCATTCTCGTGCGGGCCAATTACCGCGCCGGTCTGGTCGCCTACCTGGACGTGCTGAGCGCCGAAGTCCAGTTTCACCAGGCCACAATAGGCTACTTGCAGGCACTCGGACAGCGTCACCAGGACACCGTGGCCTTGTTTGTGGCGCTGGGCGGGGGGTGGTGGAGCGGCGAAGCTCCAGCGCAGAAGGGGCACGCACCATGAGGTACGGCGGCATCCTCCGGATCGGCTTTAAGCTGCTGGTCAACGACAAGCCCAAGTTCACGGCGTTGTTGATCGGGATCACCTTCTCCGTGTTCCTCATGATGATGATGACCGCAATGTTTGCCGGCATCCTCAACCATTCTTATTCGACCGTCACCAACATCGGCGCCGACATGTGGATCATGGATCCGTCAGTCAATACACCGACCACCGCCATTCCGATGCCCGACTATGTGCTGGACGTGGTGCGCAGCATGGACGAGGTCAGCTACGCGGTGCCGCTCTTCATCGGCGGGGCCACGCTCAAACTCAAGAGCGGCACCTATGTATCCGTCAGCGTAATCGGTCTGGACGACTTCACCCTCTTCGGTCGTCCCGACCTTGAACAGGGCAGCATCCTCAACATCTACAACGATAATACGTTTCTGGTCGTTCACGACGCTGAATTCCCGAAGCTTGAAAACCCCAAGATCGGCACCTCATTCGAGCTTAATGATCACCGTGGCACGATTGTGGGCATTGCCAGGGTCGCCGTCAACGGACTGAACGGCGTGCCCACGCTCTATACCACCTACTACCGCGCCATCGAGTACATTCCCTCGATGCGGTTTACGATGTCCTATGTGTTGGTAGAGCCCAAGTCCGTGGCGGCCGTGGCCGCGATCAAGCGCAAAGTCGCCCAGCTCGGCTACGTCGCCCTGACCAAGGAGGAGTTCAACCAAGGCATCGCCGACTATTACACCTACCGGACGGGCGTTGGCACCAACATCCTGCTCATGGTCGTCATCGCCTTTATTGTCGGCTTGTCCATCTCCGGCCAAACCTTTTATACCTTTATTCTCGAGAACTTGGAGAAGTTTGGCGCGCTCAAGGCCATCGGCGCCAAGGGCCGCGAGCTGATTTACATGATCCTGTTCATGGCCACGTTCACCGCGCTGACCGGCTACGGGCTGGGGGTCGGTTTCGTCACCGTGATGATCTTGATCGCGCGGTCCCGCCTGCCCAACTATGCGGCGACCATCACGTTCTGGAACTTGGGGCTGGCCTTCGGGATGGTCATCCTGATCGCCGGCATCTCAAGCTATATCGGGGTGCGCAAGGTCCTCAAAATCGAGCCCTTCGACATCTTCCGGGGATAGCCCCCCTGGGGCCCCTTCCATCCACGGCGGGGCCAATGGGTTCCATGGCCAATCGCAGTTGGTGGGATGCGTTCGTTGAGCCTGCGCTGCGTGACCTCGGAGTCCAGGTTGCTGTTTCCAATCAGCCGGTCGCCCCCGCTGGCACCAATTTCCCCTCGCACGTGCTGTCGTCAAACAAGTCCGGGCGCGGTCACGGGGCGCCGTCGCCAACCACCCTCCGGCCGTGGTCTGCGCCTCTCAAGAGGTCGAAGGCAATCTCGCGACGTTCCGAATCTTGTCACCAGAGGTTCAACAGCAGAATGCGGCGATCGAATCCTCGAAGCACTAGCTGAACCTCGCCAACATCCGCTACCAGGCCTGCATTGACCTGTACCTCGAAGTGATCACCGGTCCAAGCCATGCTGGTGGCCAGGCAGCGCACGGCGACGAATCTCCGCGGGCAGCAGTTGATGGCGAGCGTCCCGTTGATCAAGGCGTTGGGGGGCGGCTGAGATGTTTCGCATAACCAGGTCATGAGCGCTCCGAACGCCCAGCTCGAATCCACGCCTTTCGCCGACTTTGCAGAGTGCGTGAAGCAGTGACCGTCGTCGTGCAATTTGCAACCTCTGCTGCGCCCGATCGCACGAGGCAGAACCTACCCAATCGCTTTAAGTGTCATGGCTTCAACACCTTAGGGCACCCGACCCCAGGTTGGCCATGGATGTGCTACTGGATAAAACAGGATTGACACAAATTATAACACAATGAAACCCCATCAGATGAGACTGGTTCAACGGCTCGCGCTTTCGCTCTTAGCCATCACCTTCCTGGCCATGGCCGGGATGGGCTGCAACACGGCCCACGGCTTTGGCAAAGATGTGAAAAAGGCCGGCGAAGGCATCGAGGACGGCACCAAGTAATTCGGCCGGACACCCTCGCCGTCGCGTTGGCGGCGGAAACCAATGGAAAGTGAAGCGGACTTATGGACAAACTCGAAATCAAAGGCGACTGGAACATCACCAAGGGCAAACTGAAACAGAAGTGGGCCAAGCTCACAGATGACGATCTCCAATTCGCCGAAGGCAAGCAGGACGAACTCTTGGGTCGCATTCAAAAGCGCACCGGGGAGACCCTCGAAACGGTCCGAAAGGCCCTTCACGAGGCTTCGTCCTGCTGCTCCAAGTAGCCTGTCGGCCGCTCGGCGTCTGGCTGTCCCTGGCCGCAGGTCAGGAATGAGTTGCGGGTGGGGGGGCCGAGACGGTCCCGCTCACGCCGCAGGGCACTCAGAGCGGGTCGTATAAACAGGCCGACGGGCGGATTGCGAGCGCGCCTGGCCGGATGGGGAGGCGCAACGACCTGTCCGCAGCAGCCAATCTGCCCGCCGGTCGGGCCGCAGTAGCCTTGGCGGAGGCGGGGGCGAAGGCAGAAGCCGGCCGGCCGGCCCCGCAGCAACGCGCCCCGGATGAATCTTAGGTCGCGCTCTCAGGCGGTTTTGTGCACGGGCTCCCTTGGTTTGCGCCCCACTCTGCCCACGATCATGCCTCATCCTTCCGAACGGAATCCGCGCCGAAGAACTGGGCCGTCCGGCCGAGACCTTGCCCGCTGGGTTTCGTGGTGCGATGTTCGAACGGGGGATTGGCCGCGATGTGCTGATCCTAGACCACGCAATGACCGAGGTGTTTGAAGAAGACCTGGCACATTCCTTGGAGGGCCGCCTTGGGGGTTGGAACCGCCGTCCCCTGGCGCACCGTGTTGGGGTGCCCTCGTCCGGTGCTTCAGCCCCCTGATCTGAACGGGCTATGATGAACCATCGCCAAACTCTCCCAACGGCGGCTCTGGTCGCTACTATCTGGGGCCCGTCCAGCCCGCCCCGCTCCCCCCCGCCCACTCAAACAACATCATGAACCCCACAGACGCCAAGTCCAGCAACCGAGCCACTCTGGCGGCCATTGCGCGCCAGGCCATGATCGAGCGCCACCTCGAACCGGACTTCCCGCTGGCGGCGTTGCACGAGTTGGCGGCCATCACGGGCCCGGCCGTTCCGCCCAGCGGCCTGCGCGACCTCCGCGCCCCCCTTTGGGCGTCCATTGACGATGATGACTCCCGGGACCTCGACCAACTTACCTTCGGCGAGCCCCTTACCGGGGGCCGGCTCAGAATCCTCGTCGCGGTCGCCGATGTGGACGCACTGGTTCCGCAGGGGGCGGCCCTTGACGGCCATGCCTCGCGCAACACGACCTCCGTCTATACGCCAGCCACCATCTTCCCGATGCTCCCGGAGGCCCTCTCCACCGATCTGACGTCCTTGAACCAGGACCAGGACCGGGTTGCAGTGGTGGCCGACATGGTGTTCGAGGCCGACGGTTCGCTCGTTACGTCGGAACTCTACCGCGCGCAGGTCCGAAACCACGCGAAACTGGCCTACCGCAGCGTCGCGGCGTGGTTGGAGGGCAAGGGAGTGCCACCCCCGCGAGTGCTCGGGACGCCGGCCCTCGGGGAAAACCTCCGCTTTCAGGACAGTGTCGCCCGGCGGTTGCTGGAACTGCGCCACCGCCACGGCGCGCTCAGCCTCGAGACCATCGAGGCGCGGGCCGTCTTTACCGGCGATGCCCTCTCCAATCTCGAGCTCGATCCCAACAACCGCGCGCATCAGTTGATCGAGGATTTCATGGTTGCCGCCAACGGAGCCGCCGCAACTTACCTCGCATCCAGGAAATTCCCCTCCCTCCGCCGCGTCCTGCGATCACCCGAACGATGGGACCGGATCGCGCAACTCGCGTCCAGGTTCAAGGTCCGGCTCCCTGACCTGCCGGATGCGGTGGCGCTCGAAGCCTTCCTCGCCCAGCGCCGCCAGGCCGATCCCGAGCGCTTCCCCGACCTTTCCCTAGCGGTAGTCAAACTGATCGGGCGCGGCGAGTACGCGCTCCAACTGCCGGGGGGCGATCCACCCGGACACTTCGGGCTGGCCGTGAAGGATTACGCCCACTCGACGGCACCCAACCGGCGCTTCCCCGACCTCATCACCCAACGGCTCCTGAAGGCGGCGATGGCCGGAGCCTCCCTGCCCTACACCCTCCCCGAGCTGACCGACCTCGCCCGGCACTGCACCGAGCGCGAGGACGGCGCGGCGAAGGTCGAGCGGCGGGTCCGCAAGTCGGCCGCGGCCCTGCTCCTGTCCACGAGGATCGGGCAGGCTTTCGACGCCCTCGTCACCGGCGCCTCACCGAAGGGCACCTGGGTGCGGATCCTCCAGCCACCGGCGGAAGGCAAGCTCGATAGCGGGTTCAAGGGGCTCGACGTGGGCGACCATGTCCGGGTCAAGCTGGTTTACACCGATGTCGAGCGCGGGTTCATCGATTTCGCGCGCGACTGAAAGCCACTCATGAGCAAGCGTGGTTCGCGGCAGGAAGACGCTCCCACCCAATCTGGGAGAATTGGTCGGAGGCCGTCATGGCCACAGCTCCCAGCGCTTGTCGACCCAATCCACCATGGATCCGAGGAAGTCCGCCTGGCAAACGCCTCCCCATGACAGCGCCTGAGGCATCGCCGAAGGACCGCATGGGGTCCAGACCAGCCACCGCCACATGCGACACCGGGGCGCCCGGCGGCGAATGCGTGGTGAAGGTCGGGGGCGATTGGCGGCTCAGCCAGCCAGTTCCTTCTTGGGCCAAAGTGCTGGGCGGGAGGGCCGCCACCAGTGTCCGGGTAGTGCCGGAAGAGTTGGGGAAGTGGGACACTTCGCTGGTGCTGTTCCTCGTGCATGTCCGGGCCGGCTGCGCGGAGTCCAAGGCCGCCTTTCATGCCGAAGCCTTACCCGGGAACTTGCAGACGCTGCTCGTCCAAATTGCGGGGGTGGGCGCACCGCCGCCGAAGACCAAACCGCCCGTCGGGTCGGGCTGGGCGCAGGTGGGGAGCCTGGTGAAGAACTCCCTGAGCCACGCCCGTGGGATCGTCTCGTTTCTAGGGGAATGCACCCTCGGCTTCGCGGGAGCGGCGCGGAAGCCGCGCCGCTTTCGTTGGCTGGATTGCCTGGTCGAGATGCAG
>Ga0182030_10003648_pt1 | contig 32930 bp, 27 predicted proteins | sample 812S3MmetaG_FD_121299 | JGI IMG/M metagenome (GOLD analysis project Ga0182030, IMG submission 121299) | Permafrost microbial communities from Stordalen Mire, Sweden - 812S3M metaG (Illumina Assembly) | ecosystem: Environmental > Terrestrial > Soil > Wetlands > Permafrost | place: Sweden... | reverse complement strand
TACGCCGTGCAGCAAGCCGCGCTTGCGGCACGCATCGAACGCGAACGCCTCCGCGCGGCCGATAACCGCCGCGAAGCGGACGTGCTGCGCGCCGCATACGCGACGGAGAAGCGCATCGCGGACACGCTGCAGGAAGCGTTCGTCCAACGCCCGCTGCCCACGCATCCGACGTTCCGCTTCAGCGCCACGTACGTTCCGGCCAGCGAAGAGGCCAAGGTCGGCGGCGACTGGTACGACGCGCTCGAGCTACCCGGAAATCGCGTGCTCTTTGCCATCGGCGACGTCACGGGTCACGGTATCGAGGCGGCGGTGACGATGAACCGCGTCCGCCAGGCCCTGCTTTCCTCAGCACTGCTCGATCCGATGCCCGCCGCGCTGCTCGGACGCGTCGGCAAAGAACTCTATTCCGACAAGACGCCGCTGGTCACCGCGGTTGCCGGCTTCGCCGATGCAAACACGTATGAATTCTTCTACTCCACGGCCGGCCATCCGCCGCCCCTGTTGCTCGAACCCGGCCGCCCGCCGCGCATGCTCGAGTGTGGTTCGCTACCGCTCGGCGCGATGGCCGACAACGACTACCAGACCTTCCGCATCCAAAGCGTCCCCGGTGCGATGCTCGTCCTCTACACCGACGGAGCGATCGAGCATTCACGCGACGTGATCGAAGGCGAGAATATCTTGCTCGCCGCCGCCGCCGAAGCCGCGCGTCTGGGCCCCCTCGACCCCGCCACGTTCATACACAACGCCGTCTTCGACGGCCGGGAAATCGGCGACGACGTCGCGATCCTCACGATCGGCTTCGCTGCCGACCCGGCAGTCGGCATGCGCATTTCAGCCGATCGCGCGCAGGCCGCGTTTACCGGCCGCCTCGCCGGCTCAGCGCCCGCGCCCACCGATCTGGCTGTGCAAGCGCTTCAGACGCGGCCGTTCGGGAAGAAAGCAGCTTGACGTGAACAAATCGATCGCCGTCATCCGCTTGACCGGGGAACTCGAGATTGGCCGTCGCGACGAGATCGCAGCGGCTCTCGTCGTCGCCGGCAGTGAGTCGGGCATCCTGCTCGATTTTTCCGACGTTAATTACGCCGACTCCACGTCGCTTGCCGAACTCTTGCGCTTCCGCGACGAAGCGGCCAAAGCGAACGTTCCGATCGCGATCGTGATCGGCAGCCGGCAATTCGCGCGCCTGATCCAGTACGCCGGGCTGAGCCACGCTTTCCGCATCTTTGAGAACCGCTCCGAAGCGTTGATGGATATCTCGCAAGCGGCCAACGCATGACCGGCTACTCCGAATTGCGCCTGAACTGCATCGCTCGCCGTGAAGTCGCGCGGCCGATGCGTCATGCCGTCGCGGCATTCCTCGCCGCCACCGGGTGTGGTGACCAAGAAACGAGCAACGATATCCTCACCGCCGTCGGCGAAGCGCTCGCTAACGCCGTCGAACACGCCTACGACGGAGTCGAAGAAAACGCGGTCGAGCTGTTCGCTCGTCTCGAAAACGACCACACGCTGGCCGTCGACGTCTTCGACCGCGGCACGTTCATCGATCGCGCTCCCCGCGCCGGGCGCGGCTTCGGTATGCGCATCGTCGAAGCGATCGCCCAAGCCGTCACGATCAACGTCGACAACGGTACGCACGTCCGGATGATCTTCAACGTCCCGCACAATCGCGAAGACGTCGCTTCCTAAGGAACGAGCGCCACGAAATAGGCGTGTAGGCGATCGTCGCCGGTCAACTCGGGATGAAACGACGTTCCGATGACGTTGCCCTGACGCACGAACACTCCATGCCCGTCCCGCGAAGCCAACACCTCGACGCCGGCACCCGAGCGCTCGACCCAGGGCGCGCGGATAAATATCGCGGGAAACGCCGGAGCTCCGAGCACGGGCACTTCCAGATCGACTTCCGCCGATGCGATCTGCCGCCCGAACGCATTCCGCCGCACGGTGATGTCGAGCAGTCCCAACGTCGGCTGCTGCATATCCGCAACGTCGTTCGCGGCAACGATCATTCCCATGCACGTTCCCCAAAACGGCATGCCGCCGCGCACGCGCGCCTTGATCGGCTCCACCAAGCCAAATCGCTCGAGTAGGCGAATGACGGTGGTGGACTCGCCGCCGGGAACGATGAGCGCGTCGACGCTCGCCAACTCGCGCTCGTTCTTCACTTCGACGGCCTCAACCCCGACGCGCCGCAACGCATGAAGATGCTCCACCACATCGCCCTGCAGCGCTAAAACTCCGACCCGTTTCACTGAATTGCTCGCGCGCTAATTCCCGCGCGAAGCCATGAGTTCGTTCTCCGGTAGACCGCGAAGATCGATGCCCGGCATCGCCGCCGCTCCGGCCAACTCGCGATGCGCCGCCACGATCACTGCCGGATCGTTAAAGTGCGTCGTTGCATCGACGATCGCTTTGGCGAATTTTGCCGGCTGATTGGACTTGAAAATCCCGCTACCGACGAAAATGCCCTCGGCGCCGAGCTGCATCATCAACGCCGCATCGGCCGGCGTCGAAACGCCGCCCGCGCAGAACAGCACGACCGGCAACTTCTTCTCGCGCGCAACGTACTGCACGAGATCGAGCGGTGCACCGAGATCGCGCGCGCGCAAAACGAGTTCTTCTTCCGGCACGACCGACAAGATCGCAATCTCATCGGTGATCGCGCGAATGTGCCGCACCGCCTCAACGATGTTCCCGCTGCCCGCTTCGCCCTTGCTGCGAATCATCGCCGCGCCTTCGGCGATGCGCCGCAGCGCTTCACCGAGATCGCGCGCGCCGCACACGAACGGCACGTCGTACTTGTGTTTGTTGACGTGATACTTATCGTCGGCCGGCGTGAGCACTTCCGATTCGTCGATGAAGTCGACGCCGAGCGCCTGCAGCGTTTGCGCCTCGGCCAGATGACCGATGCGAACTTTCGCCATGACCGGAATCGTGACGGCATCCATGATGCGCGAGATCAGTTCGAGGTCGCTCATGCGAGCCACGCCGCCATCGCGGCGGATGTCCGCCGGGATGCGCTCGAGGGCCATCACCGCGACCGCGCCGGCCTCTTGGGCCACGACGGCTTGTTCGGGCGTGACGACGTCCATGATGACGCCGCCCTTGAGCATCTGGGCGAGACCGCGCTTGACCGTGTCGGTTCCGGTGTGCTTTTGGGAATCCATACCGTCCATTGTCCCAGGAATCGGCCTAGCGCGCAACGTCGGGGGTTGGGGGGGGCTCGGGGCTCGACGGAGCCGATGGCGCAAATACCGGCGGCGGGGTGTAGAGCTCGGCCGAATCGATGCTCGGAGCGGGCGTCGGCTTACTTGTCGGCGTGGGCCGCGGCGTGGGCGGCGGGGGCGTCGTGACGCGGGGATCGGGGAAGGCCGGGTCGGTCGCGACGGAGACCACCTGGAGCCGCTTCCAGTTCCGCGAGATCGCCTCGTTCGCGCCGGTTTCCTCAGGCACAGGGGTGATCGCGACCGGGGGAATTTCGACCCGGCGCTCGGTCGCCCCGAAGATCGTGTGCTCGCCGATTTGCTGTCCCACGACGACCGCCGCCAGCAGCACGATACCCATGCCGACCAGCGTCAGGGCGGTCCGGGGACGCCGGCTAGGCATGCGCCGCCGCCTCGACGGGAACGTCGACCGGCATGGCATCGCGGAGCTGCGGATCGCCGCTGAGCACCAGTTCGAGCATGGCGCCCGCTTCGATACGGCGCCGGATCATCCGGCCCCGGAACTCGATCGCGACGTTGCGAGCGCGGTCGAACTGGTTGCAGGCGAAGATCCGGATCCCGTCCGAGGCGTCCTCGAAAACGATCGCCGCAACGTCGACCGGCGAGCACGTCGCCTCGTCGCTGACGTCGCGACCGGCGAAAAAGACCGTGTAGGGCTCGTCGGCCGAGGCCTGCGGCATGTCCCCGATGATGCGCTTGGCGACGTGATCCATGACGTAGGTGTGCCGGTTACCGCCCCAGTGGACGCGCGCCGCGGCCGTCCACTGCCATTCCGGCGGCACCCGGGGCACCAGGTGCAGGCGGCCGCTGGTCCGGTACCCGTCGATGCCGCACACCGTCTCGGCCACCGCCCAGAGATATTTGGCGCCGGTCCAGGGTGAAAGATACATGCCGCGATTGGTAAGCGACCCGCCGTCGAACCACTCGCCGAATTGCCCGGGCACCGTGTTGCGCGCGGTTCCGGCCTCCATCGAGGCATAGATCGCTTCGAGAAAGTGGACGGCGTGGCGATAGGCGCCGTTGCGCGCGAGCGCGACCGCGAACCACAGCGTGAGATCGGGCCACACGCCGCCCAGCAGCCCGAAACCGTGCGAGGGAAAGTACCAGCTGTCGGCCGTCGAGATCGTGCGCAAGCCGACCGGCGTCACGAAATCGGGTTCGAGCAATCGCTTGAGGATCGCTTTGCGCGTCGGTTCGTCGGCGACGTCGAAGAGCACTGGAAAGACTTCGTCGGCCGTAAAATTGTCCTGGTAGTTGCCGTCTTGATCGTAGTTGAGAACGAACGCCGAGGTGTCGGCGTTGAAGAGCTTCGCCAGGATCGCCTGACGCAACGCGGTCGCCTCGCCGGCCCAGCGCCCCCAGTCCTCGCCCTGTTCGCAAATTGCCGCAATCATCGCCGCGGCTTCGACTGCAAAGAACGCTTCGGCGTTGATCTCCGTAACGGCGCCGTCGAGCGTATAGTAGGGGATGATGTTGCGCCACGACGTGATCCCGAACATATCGACGCCCCCCGCCTTACAGTAGACGAGGCCGTTCGCATCGCGCTGCGAGAGCAAATAGTCGGTGATCTTACGCACGAGCGGATAGACTCCACGCAACCACGCGTCGTCGAGCGTCGCGTTGTAGTGGTGCAAGATCGCGATAAGATGCAGCGGCGTGTCGTCGTTGATGTTGAGTTCGTAGGCCGTCTTGAAGCCGTTGACGCCGCGCACGTACTCGACGACCTGCCCGCTCGGTTCGAGGAAGCGGTTGAATAGCTCGATCGCATCGCGGCTGAACTGCGGCAAGAAGTAATCGTAGCCGTGAACGAACCACGAGGTGTCGCGCGAAACGAGAATATCCGACGGCGGCGAGTTGGTCGAACCCCAGCCTTGCGGATACTCTTTGATCACGCGCAGCATGTTGACTTTCGCCCACACGACGCCGCGATTCACCAGCGGTGAGGGCGTCATCAAGCGCGCATCGGCCAAGTGGTGCGCGTAGTAGCGTTGCGTTTCGTGCAGCGCGGTGTCGTCACCGAGCAGTTGCTCCAGCACCGGCTTCGATGCCGCGTCGCCGTCCTTGTGAAACACGACCGCAACCCGCAAGCTCTCGCGCGCGCCCGGCTCGACGTCGATCTTATATTCCAGCGCACCGAAAATGCGGCGGTTCACGAACTCCGCCAGCTTCGGCGTGACTTCATCGAGGTGTTGGACGGGCGTGAGTTCACCGTCGCGCATCGCGCCGAGGAGCGCCTGCTCGCGCAGCGCCACGATCACCGCGGCCGGTTTGCGCGAACCGCCCCACCAGCGCGCATAGCCCGATTCCTCGCCGTAACTGCGGATGAAATCGCCCTCGCAGCTCGCCCGCACAGCCTTCTCCGGTTCGCCGTAAAAACGCTGGCCGACCAGCAGCGCCCACGGGAAAACTTTGACCGACGCGGGCTTCACGCCGGCGTTGTGAATGGTGATGTCGACCACGAAGCTGACGACGCGATCGTGCTTGGGTCCGTGCGGAACGTAGAACGCTTCGGTGACGCGCAGATCCTCGCCCAGTTCGAATTCGGCGATCTGAGCATAGGGCAAGAACGTGAGTTCGCGCGTTATCTGCTGTGGAAAGAGCGTCGGTTGGTCGCCGACCCGATAGGCGATTTGGTGCGCGCCGAAGATGATCTGATCCGTATCGGCATCCCACAGGCCGCGGATGCCGCCCTTCGGCGTCGAGGTCGCGAAAGTCTTAAAGTTCCCCAACGTGAGTCCGAACGGCGTCTCCGCTTCCGACAGCACGTACGCGCAGAACTCGCCTCGCTGCGCATCATACCTTGCGTCCACGCCGTTCGCTACGCCCATGTCGTGAAGGCGGCCTCCCATCAGGGACGTCCAGACCTGTAGCGAAGGCTCGGTGGTGATCGTCCGAGCGCCGGCCAAAATTAACCTCACGCTCGAAATCCTCCATCGGCAAGACGACGGCCATCATCGTCTGCGGAGCGTCATGCTCCCGATCGCCCTTGAAGACGAGATCGCGATCGAACCGGCCGAGCGCTTCAGGTTTTCGTGTGAGCCGGCAACGCTGACCGGCGACAACCTGGTCGTTCGGGCGTTCGCGGCCGCGGGCGCGGCCGGTGCACCGCTCGCGGTGGACCTGCGCAAGCGCATTCCGGTCGGTGCAGGGCTCGGCGGCGGCTCCTCCGATGCCGCAGCGATTCTGCGCACCGCAATCGACGGCGCGTTGGGCGCGGTCGAACCGCTCGATTGGCTCGCCGTCGCACGCGGGCTCGGCTCCGACGTGCCCTTCTTCCTTGCCGGCACCGGCGCGTTGATCGAAGGCACGGGCGAACGCGTCACCGCACTCGGCGCGTTGCCGCCCTGGTGGGTCGTCGTGCTCGCGCCCAACGTTCACGTCGACACCGGCGCGGCGTATCGCACCCTGGCTGCCGCACGTGCGCAGACGCCGGCGAACCCGCGCCCACGTAATGATTCGGCGAGCTTGCGCGCAGTCGAAGCCGTGCAACGCGCGGATTACGCGGCGGCGATTGCAGCCGCAACGAACGACTTCGAGCCATTGATCGCCGCTGCATATCCGGCGGTCGCCGCTGCGCTGCATGCCTTGCGCGAGGCGGGGGCCGCGCACGCGATGCTCTCGGGTTCGGGCGGCGCGACGTTTGCGTTGTGCGAACGCGAGGACGTTGCGCGCACGCTCGCCGCTGCGGTCGTACTGCCGGAAGGCGCACGCCTCTTCACGGTTCCCCTCGCTTCGAGTGAAGCGTGGCGCGCATCGGGCGCTGCCCTTCGACAGGCTCAGGACAGGCAATGAACGCCATCGTCCTCGCAGGCGGCGGAGCCGATGCCGTGTCGGCGACCGTTTCCGGACTGCCCAACAAAGCGTTTGTCGAAATCGGCGGCATCGCGCTCGTCGAGCGCGTCATCGCGGCGTTGCGCAGCGCGCCCGGCGTCGCACGCATCATCGCGGTCGCGCCGCCGGCGAGCCACGATCGTACCGCGCTCGCCGGCGCGGACGAACGCCGGGCCGATGGTGCGCGCATGGTCGAGAGCCTCGAATCGGGGCTCTCCGGCGCGGCGCCGGATGAGTTGCTGCTGATCGCCGCATCCGATCTCCCGGTGCTCACGCCCGCCGCGATCGCGGAGTTTCTCGAGCAGGCGCAAGCGCGCGATCTCGACGTCGCCTACGCGATCGTGAGTCAGTACGTCCACCGCGCCGCATATCCGAACGTGCCGCACACCTGGGCCAGGATGGTCGAAGGCCGCTTTTGCGGCGGCGGTTTGGTCGCGCTCAAACCGCGCGTGCTGCCGGCCTTGCGCGTCGTCCTCGACGACCTCGGGGCGGCGCGAAAATCTCCGCTGCGGCTGGCCGCGCTCTTCGGCTGGGACATCTTGCCGCGCTTTGCGCTTGGATCGTTAACCGTGGAGGCGGCAGAACGCCGCGCAAGCACCATCCTCAAGGCGCCCGCCGGCGCGATCCGCTGCACGCATGCCGAGGTGGCGGTCAACGTCGATCGGCCCAGCGACGTTGCGTTAGCAAACGGCTTGGTCGAGGCCGCAGCGAAGAGAGACGGATGATCCTCGTCGATGAGCGGCGGCTCGCGTACGGCATCGATCCGGTGCTCGTGCGTCTTGGCGGCGGCGATCCGGAGGCCGTCCTTTCGCCGGCAGCGTTTTTGTCGCGCGGCAGCGCGATGCGCGTTCTGCGCGACGGCGAACGGCGGGCGATGGTACGGCGCATCGCGGCGACGCGCGACGAACTAGAAATTCCGGCGCACGTGCGGCGAAGCGCATCCTTCGCAACGCGCGCGATTGCGGCGATCGACCGCGACGATGCCGGCGCATTCGCCGGATTGATCGGCGAGTATCACACGCTGCTGGCGTTCGTGAACGCGGTCGACGCCGGCTCGGCGTTGCGCCGCGTCTTGGGCGGCGGCACGTTTTCGGCCGACGAAACCGAGATCGCAATCGATGCGCTGTTGCTCGTTGACGACGGAGCGTTCGCTTGGCGACGGCTGGCTGCGCTCGGCGAGTTCACGCTCGAACCGGTCGACCTCGGGCCAATCGCCGCGCCGGCACTCGATCTCGTCGGCGCGTCGGGCTTGTATGCATTTCTGCGGTACGCCGCATCGGAGAGCGACGCCGACGCACGCGCTGCGCTGCGTTCGAAACTCGCGCCGATCGACCCGGACGATGCGCGCACGCTCTTGGCTATCGCCGGCGAGGGCGCGAACGTGCTCGACGTGACGGACGCCGGCACGACAGGCGGCGGCCGCGAGTTCGCGCACGCCCTGCGCAACGTTGCGCGCGCGTATCGCGTTCCGGACGCCGGTGCGAGCGACGTTCTTGCCGCCACCGTGGCCACGCTCGGCCTCGACGATGCGACGTATGCCGCCCTCGAGCGCATCGCGCGCGACTTCGACGCCGCCCGCATTCTGGCGCCGGCGTGGGAAGCCGGTGACGCGATCGATGAGTTCGAGGCCGAGCTCGCCGGCTGCACGCAGCGTCCGCTCGTCTTTCCCGCGTTTCCCGCACCCGCCGTTGCGCCGGAACCGCAGTCGCCGGTCACGGCGCGCCGGGCGACGTTTTCCGCCTCCTCGCTCAACGCGTTTGCCGAGTGCGAACGCAAATGGTTCTACCGCTACGTGTGCGGCGCGGTCGAGGATCGTGGTTCGTCGGCGTCGTTTTACGGCATCGCGTTCCACTCTGCGCTCGAAGAATTTCACGGCAAGCACGCGCGTTTCGACGGCGGCGACCCGCTCGCACTCGGTTCGTTCCTCGATTATTGCATCGTCGCGTCGTTCGACCGGCACCGTACGCGCTTCGACGCGCCGGTCGAGTTCGAATTACAGAAGCGCCGCGCGCGCCGCACGGCCAAGCGCTATCTCACCTGGCTACTCGAGCGCGCGCGCAAAGCGCCGTTCGAAGTGATGGGCTGCGAAACCACGACCGACGTCAAGCTTGGCGGCTTTGCGTTCATCGGCTTCATCGACCGCATCGATCGCGACGATGCGACCGGCGCGGTCACGGTCGTCGATTACAAGACCGGCGCGATCGCCAAGAGCGCCGGCGAGTATTTGGCCGACGTGCTCGACTTCAGTGAGTTCCAACTCCCGTTCTATTACTGGGCGCGCACCGCGGCCGGCGACAACGTGACGCGCCTCTCGCTCGTGCCGCTGAAGGATGCGTTGCTGGACGTCGATCCGATCGAGCTCACCGTCGTTCGGCAGCGACCGCAGCAGACCGGGCGCTCGCGGAACGCAACGACCGCGTCGATCGCCGTGAGCGACCTCGAACGCGCGCGCGAGCGGATGATCGAAATCGCCGGCACGCTGGCGACGCCGACGATCGCGCACTACGCCGTCACCACCGACCCCAGTGCGTGCCACTACTGCGCCTACAAGAACGCGTGCCGCGACCGGCCGGCCGTCGCCGAAGAGCGGTTCGGGCGATGATACGCGCTCTCGACGGCGTCGATGCGCGGATCACCGAAGCGCCGGCGGCATCCGATCTGATCCTCGTCACGGGTCCCGTGGGAAGTGGAAAGAGCGATGCGCTCGCCCAGCGCTACGCCGCGTTGTTGGCGGCGAACGGCATCGCGCCGGACGCGACCGTCGTGGCGAGTTCGCATCCCGACGGCGCGCGCGACCTCGCGGCGCGCATCGCGTCCCGTCTCGACGGCGCGACGCAAGCAGCGTTCGCAAATGCGCCGTTCGCAGGCATTACGCTCGATGCATTGGCGTTCGCCATCGTCGCCGACGGCGCGCTCGCCGGCGGCCTCGCGCCCGATATCGAGCGACTCGAACCCGATGAAATCGAGGAGATCTTCGAACGCGCGGCCGCGCCGCTATTCTCCGCCGAGTGGGCCGAGTATCTGGGCGCCGACATCGATCCCGAAATCAGCGGCTTGCGCACGCCCGATCGCTTCGCCTCAACCGTTTTACGTCTGATCGTGAAATTGCGCGACGCCGGCATCTCACCCGATACGATGCTCGTGCAAGCGCTGCGCGGTGCCTCCGCGTTCTACGGAAAGCCGCCGAACTTCGCCGATCCCGGACTGCTCGTTGCAACGAAGGACGAGTACCGCAGTTCGCTGCTGGTCGGGCCGGTGGAGTTGGAACGGCAACACCGGCGCGAGATCGATCTCGCCAAAATCGTCGCGAAACTCTATCGCTCCTACATCGACGAACTCGTCCGGCACGGTTGCCTGACCGCCGGCGACGCCATTGCGGAAGCGACGCGGCTGCTCGGCGAGCAACCCGTACTGGCCGGCGCGTATCGCGAACGGCTGACGTTTGCGATCGTCGACGATGCGCACGACCTGCGCAGCGGCGAAGTGCGTTTGCTGCAGGCGCTCTTCGGCGCAAAACTGCGTGGCGTCACGTTCGCGGGCACGCCACAATCGGCGATCCACAGCTTTGCCGGCGCGCGGCCCGAGGCAACGTTTAAACTCGCCACGACCACGATCGAACTGCCCGCAGGCTCGACGGTACCGCTCGCCATCGCCGCCTGCGCGCATGCGATCGCGACCGGTACGGTCGCGCCGCAAACGGTCAGCGCCGGTGAAGTACGCGTGCACCGTGCGGCCGATCGTGCGGGCGAAGTCGCGTTCGTCGCGCAGCGCGTTGCCGGCCTGATCGCTGCCGGAACGCCCGCCGGCCGGATCGCCGTCGTTCATCGCACGGCGCGCACGTTGGCGGGCTACGAAGATGCGCTGGTGGATGCCGGCGTTCCGCTCGCGCTTTACGGCGACATCGATCTGCTTGCGCGCCCGGAGGCCGGCGATGCGCTTGCCGCGCTGTGGGCAGCGGTCGATCCCTACCGTCACGTGTGGCTCTTGCGCATGCTCGCAATGCCGATGCTGGCGCTCGGCGACATTTCGCTCGGCGTATTGTGCGGTGAACCCGCCAATCCGCAGGCGGTGCTCTTTCCGTTACCGGTGGCGGAACCGGAAGGCGACCGGCGCTGGGATCGCCGCAAAGACGTTCGCCTAGCGATGAACGTGCTGCGCGGCGAGCGCGACAACGATCTCTCGCCGCTCGCCCGCGAGCGCATCCTCGCGTTTCGCGAACGGCGCAGCGCATGGGCGGCGCACGCGCGCGATGCGGGAGCCGGCGCGGCACGTGCAATCGTCGAGGACGCCGGGCTTTACCTGGCGCGGCCGGAAGAAACGCCCGCCCGCACGACGCGCCGCGCGTTTATCGTCGATGCCGTACTCGCACTCATCGATCGCTACGCACTGCGGCATCCGGGCGCTGCGCTCGAAGCTGCGCTCGAGATGTTCGCCCGCATCGCGCCGGCCGAACGCGGACCACTCGTGCACGGCATCGACGGAACGGGCGTCTTCGCCGGTTCCATCGACCGCATTGGGCCGCGGCGTTTCGATCACGTCTTCGCCGTCGACGCGCGCGCCGGTTCGTTCCCGCCGTATTACGTTCCCGATGCGTTTCTGTTCAGCCCGGCGCAGGGGATGGTGCCGAAGGATGCAGCCGGCGACGCACCGGCCGGACGCACGGCAAAGTTCACCTGGTACTCGCATCAGACCAAGCTCAAAGAAGCGTACGCGCGCGAGCATCGCCGCCTATTGGCGCTCGCCATGTCGCGGGCCGACGTTAGCGTGACGGTCAGCGCGAGCGGACGTGCCACCCGGGGAATCGGCGCACCCGAGTTCGAGGCCGAGCTACAGTCGATGCTCGGCCGCTAACCGCTCAGCCGCTATCGGAGCGGCGGTCCCTCGACTACGCTCGGGATGACAGAGTAGTGGGCCGCTTAACCGCATGTCATCCCGAGCGTAGTCAGAGTAGTGGGCCGCTTAACCGCATGTCATCCCGAGCGTAGTCGAGGGACCGCCACCCAGCGAGCTCGCTCTCATCGAAGTCTCACACGCATCACTCGCACCGGCGTACCTTACAGCCTATACTTAGCAGCACACCGCCGTGAACGAAAAGCTCGATACATCCACCGATCCGCAAGTCGGCTTTCGCCCCTCTGGGCAGCTCGACGCTTCGACCGCGCTCGCGCCGTATCGCGGACCGTTCAACCAACGGCACGCCGCGCACGTGCTGCGCCGCGCCGGATTCGGCGGAACGAATGCCGATGTGGCCGCGTTCGCGCAACTCGACGCGCAACGCGCGGTCGATATACTGCTGCACCCCGTCGGCCCCGACGTGGAGTTTCCCGACTACCCGCCGGAACTCGCCACGCTGGACAATACGAAGTACGGCCAGCGCAAGACGGCGGTACAACTTTGGTGGCTCGACCGGATGCTGCGTTCGCGCCGGCAGCTCACCGAGAAGATGACGCTCTTCTGGCACAATCATTTCGCCACCGGAGTGAGCAAATCGCCGCCCGAGATGATGGCCCAGCAGAACGCGCTCTTCCGCGCGCAGGGATTGGGCAATTTCCGCACCCTGCTCGCGTCGGTCACGCGCGATCCGGCCATGCTCGTGTGGCTCGACAACCGCTACAACACCAAGGCCCACCCAAACGAAAATTATGCCCGCGAAGTGATGGAGCTCTTCGCGCTCGGTCTCGGCAACTACACTGAGGACGACGTCAAGCAGGGTGCGCGCGCGTTCACCGGCTGGACGCTCAAGGCCGGTCAAGCCTTCTTCAATCCGGCGCAACACGATGACGGCCTGAAGACGTTTCTCGGCCACACCGGATCGTTCGACGCCGACGACGCGATCAGCATCATCGTCGAGCAGCCGATCCACCAGCGTTTCATTTCACACAAATTACTCGAAGCGTTCGTCTACTCCGACCCCGAGCCCGAACTGATCGAGGCAACCGCGAGCGTGTACGCACTCTCCGGCTACGACATCGCCCACACGCTCGGCACCATCTTGCGTTCGAACGTCTTCTACTCGACGCGCGCATATCGTTCGGTACCCAAGAGCCCGATCGAGTTCGCCATCGGCACGTTGCGCTACATCGGCGCGACCCAAGTTCCCGTCAATTTACCCGGCGTGCTGGCGCGCATGGGCCAAGAGCCGCTCAATCCGCCGAGCGTCAAAGGCTGGGATGGCGGACCGTCGTGGATCAATACGTCAACCATGCTCGCGCGGTTCAACTTCGTCAACACGCTGATCGCGACCACGGCGCCGCCCAAACCTCCGGCCGTCGCCACCACGAACGCGCCGAACGTGCAGCCCGATGCGCTCGTGCACGACGCCGGCGGCTTCAACGCACCGCGCATCGTCGAGTTGCTGGTGTCCACGGCACTCCAAGACGACGTGACGAGCGACGTGCGCGGCACGCTCGTCGACTATCTCACCGGTAGCGGCGCGCCGATAACGGGCGGCAACATGAACCCGCTGCCGTTCGGTCCGGAGAACTATCAAGACAAGATCCGCGGCGTCGTCGCGTTGACCCTCAACCTGCCCGTCAACCAACTCAACTGATCGCGAGCACACTTTTATGAAGCGCACGTCGTTCCTCACCCGCTCTCTCGGCGCCGTAGCGCTCGGCGGCAGCATGCCGGTGGCTATGATGCGTGCCGCCTACGCGCAAACGACGGCGCTGGCCGGCGCGACGGCCGATCCCGGCAACGTGCTGGTCGTCATTCAGATGAGCGGCGGGAACGACGGCCTCAACACCGTGATCCCCTACACCGACGACGCGTATCACCGCGCGCGTCCGACGATCGCCGTCGACCCGAAGACCGTGCTGCGTATCAACGATCGCATCGCTTGGAATCCGGCACTCGCGGGCCTCAACGAACTCTACGGGCAGGGCCACGTGGCGCTGTTGCAAGGCGTCGGCTATCCCGACCCCAATCTCTCGCACTTCGAGGCGACGCAGATCTGGGAGACCGCGTCGCCCGTACGCCCGCAGCAGTATGGCTGGCTCGGACGCTATCTGGATCGCCGTTATCCGCAAGGCACGAAGCCGCCATCGCCGTTCGAGACCGTCGCGCTCGGCGACACCTTACCAGCCGCGCTCGTTTCATCGCACGTCGACGTTCCAGCCATCGGCGCGCTCGGCGCGTTCTCCTACAACACCGGGCGCGATCTCGCATCGAAGCAAAGCGCCGGCACGCTCTACGACGGCGCGAAGGCCGGTCAATCGCCGTATCTGGCGATGATCGCCGACACCGCGCGCGAGGCCTACCATGGCGGCGACGAGTTGCGCTCGAAAGTCGCCGGTTACACGGCCGCGGTCACCTATCCGACCGACGGCTTTGCGCAGCAACTCAAACTCGCCGCGCAACTGATCGGCACGAATACCGGAACGAAGATCGTCTTCGTGTCCATCGGTTCGTTCGATACCCACGCGGGTCAGCGTGCGCAACAGGACCGCTTACTCGGTTACATGGGGAACGGACTGCTGGCGTTCTACAAGGATCTCGCCGCTCACGGCAACGACAAGCGCGTGCTAACGATGACGTTCTCGGAATTCGGGCGCCGCGTCACGCAAAATTCGAGCAACGGCACCGATCACGGCACCGCGATGCCGGTGTTCATCGCCGGCGGCAGCGTGAAGGGCGGCATCTACGGCGACCACCCCTCGCTGACCGACCTCGACCGCGGCGGCAACCTCAAGTTCGCCACCGACTTCCGCGCCGTGTACGCGACCGTGATCCAGAGCTGGCTCGGCCGCAACTCCGCCGATATCCTCGACGGCCAATTCGCCCCGATGGCGTTCGTCTAGAACGCTCGAACGGGAGCGCACCACCGGCGGCGAATGGGCCGGGGTGTTTCGGATTGTCGGGCTTTCACCGGCGGAATATGTGCGCGACGTGCTCCCGCACTCGGCCTCGGTGTGGGCCGGGGATCGAAACTTCGCGGACTACGCGGCGGATTTCGGTGCGGTCAGCGCGTCCGGCTTCGGCCGGCGACGGTTTCGTACGCTGGGCCTGTCGCTCGACGGCGAGCTCGTAACGTCGTGCAAACGCTACCAGCGCGAATTGCGCTGCGGCGAGCGGACGTTTCGCGCGGCAGGCATCGGCGCCGTGTTCACGCCCGAAGCGCAGCGCGGGCGCGGCTACGCAACCGCGTTTCTCGGCGCGCTGCTGGATGCGGAGCGCGCGAGCGGCACCGATCTCGTGTACCTCTTCTCCGACATCCAGCCGGCATTCTACGAACGGCTCGGATTCGTGCAACTGCCCTCGCGCGCGATTGTCCTGCGCGCCGACACCTTGCCGCACGCACGCATTCCCGCCCGCACGCTCGTTGACGAAGATTGGCCGGCGATCGAACGCTGCTTTGCGACGCTCGATGCGACCCGCGCGTTTGCGCTCACGCGTCCGCCGCTCGTCTGGGAATGGCTGCGGTTGCGCACGCGCTCGGCTGAATCCGGCGGCGTCTTGGTACGGCTGGGCATCATGCGTGGACGCCGCCTCGTGGGCTACGTTCTCGGCCGGCGCTTCCCGGCTGTCGACTCGTTTGCACTCGATGAGTTCGCCTACGTTGACGAGGAGGCCGCGGCGCTGGTTCCGGCGCTGCTGCGCAATGCGGCCGGCGATCTGCGCAAGGTGACCGGCTGGCTACCGCCCGCGCCGGCGCGCTCGGTGGTGCCGCGCGGCGCCGTGCGCGGCCGCCGAACCGCCATCGCGATGGTCCTGCCGCTGTCGACCGGAGCCCGCGCCGCGTGGCAGCGCTCGGAGGCCGGAGTGACCGGCGCAGCGGCCGACCCGTACTGGAACGCCGACCACATTTGATGAGTTATAGCGGATTCAGGTGAACGAACTTTTTCCGCTCGTCGCCGGCTGGTTTGCTTCGCGGTATGGCGAGCCGACCGAGCCGCAGGTCCAGGGCTGGCCGTTGATTCGTGCCGGCCGCGACGTGCTGATCGCGGCGCCGACCGGTTCCGGCAAAACGCTCGCCGCGTTCACGACCGCGCTCGACGGATTGATCCGCCGCGCCGCCGAGGGACCGCTCCCCGACGAAATCCTCGTCGTCTACGTCTCGCCGCTCAAAGCGCTGACCAACGACGTGCGCAAGAATCTCGAGACGCCGCTTGGCGAGCTGCTCGAGCTAGCCGCCGAACAAAACCTCGAGCTCGCTCCGATTCGCACCGCGACGCGAACGGGCGACACGACGCAGTCCGAACGCGCGCGCATGCTGCGCAAACCGCCGCACGTGCTCGTCACCACACCCGAATCGCTCTATATTCTGCTGACGGCCGAGAAGTCGCGCGCGCTCTTCACCCACGTCGAAGCCATCATCGTCGATGAAATTCACGCGCTGGCGCGCGATAAGCGCGGCTCGCACCTCGCCCTAACGCTCGCGCGTCTCGACGATCTCGTTACACGCAACGGCGGAGCGAAGCCGCAGCGAATCGGTCTCTCGGCAACGGTGCGGCCGATCGAACAAGTCGCCGACTTTCTAAGCCCGACTGCGTTTATCGTCGACGTCGGTCACCGGCGCGAAATGACGCTCGCCGTTGAAGTGCCGAGCGACGAGCTGGCCTCGGTGGCGAGCGGTGAGATGTGGGCGGAGATCTACGACCGGGTCGCGGCGCTCGTGCTCGAGCATCGCACGACCTTGGTGTTCGTCGGTACGCGGCGCATGAGCGAGCGCGTTGCCTTCGCACTTCAGACCCGGCTCGGCGAGGGCGTGGTGCTGCCACATCACGGCAGCCTTTCCAAAGACATCCGTTTCGACACGGAAAACCGGCTGAAGAACGGCGACCTGCGCGCGGTCGTCGCAACCGCGTCACTGGAACTCGGGATCGACATCGGCTCGGTCGACCTCGTCGTGCAGCTCGGCTCGCCACGTTCGATCGCCGTCACGCTGCAACGCGTCGGCCGGTCGGGACACTGGGTCGGCGCGAAACCCGAAGGCCGCCTGTTCGCAACGACGCGCGACGAGCTAATCGAGTGTGCCGCGCTCGTGAACGCGATCCGTAGCGGCGCGATGGACGCGATCTGCATCCCGCAGTCGCCGCTCGACATTCTCGCCCAGCAGCTGGTCGCAACCTGCGCGGGCGACGACTGGGACGTCGACGCGCTCTATGCGACCGTGCGATCGACGTACTCCTATCGAAATCTCGAGCGCAAAGCGTTCGATGACGTCGTCGCCATGCTCGCCGACGGCATCGCCACCTCGCGCGGCCGCAGCGGCGCCTACCTCCATCACGATCGCGTCAACAACCGGCTGCGCGCGCGCCGTGGTGCGCGCATTGCGGCGATCACGTCGGGCGGTGCGATCCCGGAGACCGCAAATTACAACGTCGTCGCCGAACCCGAGGGCGTCGTCATCGGAACGCTCGATGAAGATTTTGCGGTCGAGAGTATGGCCGGCGACATCTTTCTCCTCGGCACGACGTCGTGGATGATCCGGCGCGTCGAGACGGGCGTCGTTCGCGTTCAGAACGCGCACGGTGCGCCGCCGTCAATTCCGTTCTGGAACGGCGAAGGTTTGGGCCGCACGATCGAGCTGTCGCGCGAAGTGGCGGCCGTGCGCACTGCGATCGACGACCGCGACGATAACGCCGCCAAGGCGTGGCTCGCATCGGCCTGCGCGCTCGACCTCGCCGGTGCGGAACAGGCCGTCGCCTACGTGCGCGCCGGCAAGGCCATTCTGGGCGCGGTTCCAACCGGCACGACCCTGATCGCCGAACGTTTCTTCGACGAGGCCGGCGGGATGCAGTTGATCCTGCACACGCCGTTCGGCGCGCGCATCAACCGCGCGTGGGGCCTCGCACTGCGCAAGAAGTTTTGCCGCTCGTTCAACGTCGAGCTCCAGGCGGCGGCCAACGACAACGGCATCGTCATCTCGCTGACCGAGATGCACGCGTTTCCGCTCGAAGCCGTCTTCGAATACGTGAAGTCGGCGAGCGTGGTCGACACGTTGACGCAAGCGCTGCTAGCCGCCCCGATGTTCGGCGCGCGCTGGCGCTGGAACGCATTGCGGTCGCTGGCGATCCTGCGCTTCATGGGCGGGCGCAAGGTGCCACCGAACTTCTTGCGCATGCGCGCCGAAGACCTACTCGCCGCCTGCTTTCCAGATGCTGCAGCGTGCGGTGAAAATTTGACCGGGCCGATTCGCGTGCCCGATCACGTACTCGTCACCGAGACGATCGACAACTGTTTGCACGAGGCGATGGATATCGACGGGCTCTTGACCGTCCTCGGCGACATCGAGTCCGGCGCGATTCGCACGCTCGCCATCGATACGCCGGAGCCTTCGGTCTTCTGCCACGAAATCCTCAACGCGAACCCGTACGCGTACCTCGACGACGCGCCGCTCGAGGAGCGCCGCACGCGCGCCGTCACGCTGCGCAGCACGACGCGCAACAACGCCGATGCGTCGAGCCTGTTGGATCCGGCGGCCATCGCCGAGGTCGCCGAATCGTCGTGGCCGTTGGTGCGCGATGCCGACGAGCTGCACGATGCGCTGCTAACGCTGGTCGCCGTGCCGCCGGTGGAAACGTGGCAGACCTGGTTCGACGAGCTCGTCGCACAACGGCGCGCGACGACTCTGACCGTTGACGGTATGCCGCTCTGGACGTGCGCCGAGCGGCTCGCGCTAACGCGCCTAGCGTATCCGGCCGCAGTCGCACAGCCCGCACTGGCCGAACTCGCAACGAATCTCCCGCTCCCCGAAACGCGCGAAGAGGCGTTCTCGGAAATATTACGCGGCTGGCTCGAATCGAGCGGTCCGCTGACGGTCGACGAACTCGCCGCGCGCCTGGTTACCGATGCCCGCATCATCGAGATCGCGCTCGTCCGCCTCGAAACCGAAGGCTCCGTGCTGCGCGGGCGCTTCCGCGGTACGGATGAAGAATGGTGCAACCGGCGCGTCCTCGCGCGCATCCATCGGCTCACGCTCGGGGCGCTGCGCCGCGAGATCGAGCCGGTCAGCACGGCCGACTACGTGCGCTTCCTCTTCCGCTGGCAACACGTCACCGCGTCGTCGCGCTTGCACGGCGTCGAGGGCACGCTGCAGATCATCCGCCAGCTCGAAGGCTACGAAATTCCGGCGGCCGCCTGGGAGACGACCGTGCTGCCCGCGCGCGTTGCCGGCTACAACCGCGGCTACCTCGACAAACTGTGCTACTCGGGTGACGTGATGTGGGGGCGTCTCTCGCCCCATCCGGCGTTCACTCCGTCGGCCGACGGCCGTCAGCGCCGCATCCGGCCGACGAAGCTGGCCCCGATCGCCCTCTTCGCGCGCGAACACGCCGCCGAATTGATCGTCCGCCACGGTGATGAAAGCGCCGCCCTCTCGCACGCCGCGCGCGAAGTTCTGGCCGAGATCGCACAGCGCGGCGCACCGTTCTTCGCCGACATCGTGCGCGGCACGAAACGCCTGCCGGCCGAAGTGGAAGAGGCACTCTGGCAGCTCAGCGCCGCGGGACTCGTCACCGCCGACGGCTTCGACGCACTGCGTGCGCTCGCCGATCGCAAACGGCGCTTGGGCGAGAACGGCATGCGCGCGCGTCCGCGTTCGTCCGGCGGCCGCTGGTCGCTGCTGGTTTCCGAAACGGATCGCATCGATGCCGAAACGTTCGCGCGCCGGCTACTCACCCGCTGGGGCGTCGTGTTCCGCGACATCGTGAAACGCGAAACGCTCTCGCCGCCGTGGCGCGAGATCCTGGCCGCGCTGCGCCGCATGGAAGCGCGCGGTGAAATCCGCGGCGGACGTTTCGTCGCGGGTTACGTCGGCGAACAGTACGCACTCCCCGATGCGATCGAAGCGCTGCGCGCCGCGCGCCGCAACGGCGAAGACGGCGACATCATCACGGTCGCCGCCTACGACCCGCTCGCCATAACCACCAACCTCATGCCCGGCGCACCCCCGCGCCCGCTCCGCGCCGTCGTCTAACCACGCGCCCCCGCACTTGTCACCCCGAGCGTAGTCGAGGGGCAGCCACGATCGCCGACATTGCGGCGGTCCCTCGACTACGCTCGGGATGACAGTTGGGAAAGGTCAGCTGAGATGCAAGAGCGGCGAGACGAGGTCGGCGGCGCGCATCGGCATTTTCAGGAAACCATACGTGAGCAGCGCATCCAAGACCGGCTGGATATCCGTTGCGCGCGATTGCTCGGCATACACGACACGCGTGCTGTCGGGGAGTACGGGCGCCATCGTATAGCGGGCGATGATCTGCGCGCTTTGCGGGTGGTTCTTCGTTTGATTGGCCCAGCGCGACGCGGCCTCGATGGTATCGGCGAAGCGCCGCACGACGTCCGGGTTCTCCTTTGCAAAGACTTCCGAGGTACAAAATCCGTTGATGAGAAAGCGCGGCGCGATCGCATCGAAAGCGCGGCCGAGAACCTTCACCGCGCCGCCGCGCAGCGCGTCATCGAAGGCGGGTTCACCGACCGAGGCTGCGTCGATCCGCCCCGACTGCAACGCGGCAACGTCGGTGGGGTCGGCAGTCTCGAGCCAGTGCACCGATTTCGAATCACCGCCGTTCTTGTCGATCCAGGCGCGTGCGGCGATGTAGGCCATGTTGGCGACGTCACGCGTCGCAATCGTCTTGCCGTTCAAGTCGGCGGCCTGCTTCAGGGGTGAATCTTTCAGCGCGATGAGTCCGTTCGTCGGCACGGTACTCATGTACAGCGCGCCCGGCGCGATCATGACGATCGGAATACCCTTCGCGCGTGCGAGCGCGATTTGCGGGAGCGGAATGCCCGAAATCGCCACCGATCCGGAGACGACCGCTGCGACCATCGGAGCAGCGGTCGTGAGCACCGTCAGCTTGACGTTGAGCCCGGCTTTCTGAAAGTAGCCCAAATCGTTTGCATAAAATGCGTTTCCCGCCGCTTCGTTCGCCGAGCCGGAAATGATAATCTCCGGCGACGCGGCGAGCGTCCTGGCCGAGTGCGCAAATGCCGCAACGATCGCCGCGCCGGCACCGCCGAGAATCGCAGATCGGGAAAGCCGCATCCGGTTGCCTTTGTCCATCAAAATAACCGCAGTTCGCGTTCTTCGCCGATCGTCAGCGAAGCCACCCGCGTCCCGAGCAAACGGATTGGAACGCCTTGCATGCCGGAGCGCCGCCAGCACCATTCGGCGGCAGCGAGGATCGTATCCGCGTCGTTCGTCGGAACGGTCAGCGTCGTCTGTTTGCCGGTAACGGTGAAGTCGCTGCGCTTGATCTTGATGCCGACGGTTTGCGCGCGCATGTCGCGCTTCTTGAGGCCTTCGCTCAGTTCGTCGGATTGCTCGCGCAGGAGCGCGAGGATGCGGGTTTCGTCGCGCACGTCGTACTCGAACGTCTCTTCGCTCGAGATCGACTTACGTTCGCGCGATGGGTCGACCTCGCGGTCGTCGATACCGCGCGCGAGATCGCGGTAGAACGTGCCGCCGCGCCCGAAGATGCGGTAACACGCGGCGTCGTCGAGCAGCGCGACGTCGCCGATCGTGCGTACGCCGGCGGCTTCGACACGCGGCAACGTCTTCGGACCGATGCCCCACAGCGCACCGACGCGCAACGGGGCGAGAAACGCCGCTTCGGTGCCCAACGGAACGACCGTGATCCCATCGGGCTTGTTCGCATCCGATGCGATCTTTGCAACCATCTTCACCGACGCCACACCCGCGCTGCACGTCAAACCGACTTCGGCGCGAACGCGCGCACGGACGCGCTCGGCGAAGATGACGGCCTCCTCAAGCGACGCGCCCGGCAGCGACACGAACGCTTCGTCGAGCGAAAGACCCTCGACCGCTGCCGCACCATCTTCGAAAATCTCGAACACGCGATCCGAGGCTTCGCGATAGCGCGGGAACTCCGGCCGCACGACCGTCAGTTGCGGACACAACTCGAGCGCGCGATACAACGGCATCGCGGAGCGCACGCCGAACGGCCGCGCCTCGTACGACGCGGTGAGGACGACCGCGCGCCGGCTCGACCCCGAGATCGCCAGCGGAATCCCGCGCAGCGACGGGTCGTCGCGTTGCGCGACCGACGCATAAAACGCGTCGAGGTCGAAGTGCAAGATCATCGCGGCCCCCTTCGACGGGCTCAGGGCAGGCTCTCGACCGGCTCGGGGTGACTACGAAAACAGCGAGCGGATGCGTTCCATGTTGCGGACATCGTCAGGTTCCTCGCCCGGGGTCTCGAGGATGGCCGTTTTCCCGTGCACGCCGGCGTGTCCCGCGATCGCGCGAAAACCCGCCAGGCCGATCAAGCCTTCGCCGATGTGCCAGTGCCGGTCTTTGTGTCCGCCGAGCGGAATCTCGGTGTCGTTGAAGTGGAACATCACGACGCGGTCGAGGCCCAGCTCTTTTTCCACCAACTCGAAGAACCGGTCGACGCCGTCGGCAGAATCGATCGCATAACCGGCCGCCCAGGAATGGGCCGTATCCAGGCACACCGCAAGCTGCGGGTGGCCGATCGTGCGCACCAGCGCGCCGAGTTCCTCGATCGTGCCGCCGCAGAGCTGGCCCGCACCGGCGGAGTTTTCCATCACCAGATACACGCCGGGCTGGATATCGGCGAGCGCGGCCTCGAGCGCGGCCACGACTTGAGCGAAGCCTTCGCGCCGGTCGCGTTTTCCGTACGATCCGAGATGCGTGTTTACGAACGGCACGGAGCCGACGGCAGCCACGCGCAGATCGTTGGTCAACAAGCGCAACGAGCCGGCGGCAATCTTCGGATCTTCGCTAGCGAGGTTGATCAGGTACGACGTATGGATCGCCGACGTTGCGATTCCCGCCGCTTTGCGGCCGTTCGAGAAACGCTCGAGCGCCGGCGTGTCGATCGCTCCGACGCGATACGTTTTCGGATTCCCGCTGAAGAACTGGAGCGCCGTACAGCCGAGCCGTTGCGCGTACGCGACGGTCTCGTCATATCCGGCGCCGACGCGAACGTGAAGCCCGAAATTCACCGGCGTCCGTAGTTGAAGCGGCTCGCGCGCATCCCGCGCGGCATGAAGCTCAATCCACGGCCGCCACCGGCCGCACGCGAGGGGTTCTTCTCGAACGTCGTGCCGGTGACGAGCACCGCATCCGACGGCCGTTCGCGCCGGCCGACGCGGCCGATCAATTGCTCCGTTTCCGATTCGCCAAAGGCGTCGGAATCCGTAATGACGATCAGGTCGGCGGCGGGGATGTCGATGCCGCTGCCGATCAGGTTGGTGGCGGCGAGAATCGAGGGCGCGCGGCCGCGGAAGGCAGTCATCATCTCGACGCGCGTTCCGATGTCGCTCACCTTCACGCCGCTGCGCCGGTTGCGCTTGGACTGTTCGTTCGTGTCGGCCATGTCGCCGCGCAATTGCTGCACGTCGAGGTCGTAGGTTTCTTCGAGCCGCTGGGCGAGGCGCGGCACATCGCCGCGCGTGCGCCCGATGACGAAGATGCGCGAGCCGCGGCCGAGATGATCGCGAATCAGATCGGCAGCGCGCGTGAGCTGCTCCGGCGGCGGTTCGCCCCACACGCCTTCGACTTTGTGAACCTTCGTCGGCAGCACGTTGAACGGCATCTTGCGCATCCGTACGACGCGATTGAACGCACCGACGCGCATCAAGAAGCTGCGTAGTTCGTTCGGCGTAGCGGTGGCGTAGAGCATCGGCGCGTCGATGTTCTCGAGCAAGCGCAAGTGCTCGCGCTCGTCGAACGCGTTGACATCGTCGATGAAGACGAGGTCGCTCTCGTCGATCATGTCCCAATAGCGATCGATCGTCAGCAACATGGCCGAGCCGACGACCACGCGCACGCTGCCGTCGCGCAGACCCTCTTCGGCTTCGCGACGGTCGGCAGGCGCCGCGCCGCCATGAATTTGCCCGACGCCGAGTCCGGTGCCGGCTAAACGTTCGGTGAAGTATGTCACGTGCTGGCGAATCAAATCGCGCGTCGGTGCGAGGATGACGACGTAGTTATCGCCGGCGAGAATCGTGTCGACCGCGACCCGCAGCATCACCTCGGTTTTCCCGGAGCCGGTCGGAGCCTGCAGCAGAAATTCGTGTTTTCCTTCGTCGAGCGCGGCGTTGATCTCGGTGATCGCCGCACGTTGATCGTCGGTTAGGGCGAAGCGTTCGCCGGGCTGGATCAATTCGTGGGCAGTGGCGACGGCCTGACAGTTGGCGTTGATTTGCGCCCAAACGTCGGCGTCGGCCGGAAGGGCTATGCGAGCGATAGTGCTCCTGCTTCCTGGTCGTCGGGTGGAGTTTCCGGCGTTTCGTCCGGAGGTGTTTCTTCTGGTGCTTCGACCAGGGCTTGGGTCATCGGCAACTCGATGTCGCGCGACTGCAGCGCGTCGAGATCGACTGCCGGCAAATCGTCGAGCGAATTGAGCCCGAACGCTTCGAGAAAATCGGACGTGGTTTTATAGAGCAGCGGGCGGCCCGGCGACTCGCGGCGCCCGGACTCCACGATGAAGCGGCGATCCAGCAAGGTCGCGATGACCGAGTCGGCACTGACGCCGCGGATCTCTTCGATCTGCGCTTTCGTCACCGGTTCGTTGTAGGCGACGATGGCCAGCGACTCGAGCGCGGCCGGCGAGAGGTTCGTCTTTGGCGGCAGTAAGTATGCCTCGACCGCGGCGCGCGCAACCGGCGAACTCGCGAAGCGATAGCCGCCCGCGACTTCGCGCAAAACGAGCCCGCGTTCGGCAAACTCTTCGTCGACGCGTTGCAGCGCGACGGTTACGTCGGCTTCTTCCGCACCGGTCAGTTTGGCGAGCGTCTTGATCGAGAGCGCTTCGGAGGCAACGAACAGTATCGCCTCGATGTTGCACTGCAGCGCCCCGGTGTTGAGCAATTCTTCTTGTACCGGCTCGACATCGGCTTCGCGGGGTTCAGCGGGCATGCACGACCTCGGCCGCCGGTGCCGGCAGCAGATCGATGTCGTCGAAGGCAGCGTTCTGCGCGACGAGGATCCGCCCGCGGCGAACCAGTTCCAGGACGGCTAAGAACGTGACGATGATGGTGAACCGATCTCCGTTGGCGACGAGTGCGAAGAAGCTCGCGCGGCCTTCACGCCGCATGGTCTTCCAAACGATGTCCATCTGCTCGTTGAGCGAGACGCGCTCGCGGATAATCGTCCGGACTTCCGGCTTCGCCGAGCGCAGCGCGGCTTCGAGCGCGCGCGCGAGCTTCGCGACGTCGATCTTGTACCGTTGGGTAATGTCGGCGTCGGCGTCACCGCCCTCGGCCCGGACGTAAAACGCAGCGGCTTCTTGCGCGCGCGCCCAGAGGTCGCGGCTCGCATCACGATAACGCGAGTAGGCGACGAGACGTTCGCGCAAGCGGGCTTCGACCGACTCGGCCGACTCCTCGCTTGTCTCGAACTCCTGCGGAATCGGCGGCAACATCGCCTTCGATTTGAGGAATACCAAGGTCGACGCGATGACGAGGTAATCGGCCGCGACTTCCACGTCGAGCACTTCCATCGCCGAGATGTACGCAAAGTACTGATCGGCGACGAGCGCGAGCGGAACGGTCGCAATGTCGAGCTGCTGCTCTTTGACCAAATTCAACAGCAGATCCAGCGGACCATCGAAAACGTCGACCGAGACGCGGCAGGCGCGCTCGTCAACCGGGGAAGCGGTCAAGATGCGCTAGAGTCCCTCATCGCCTCGAGTTCGAACTCCGGCTGGGTCTCGGGCTCGAAGGCAAAGACGCTATCGCCCTCGCGTTCGAGATATTCGAGTCCCAGGTCCACCAAGCGCTTCTCATTGACGTACTTGAGCGCTTTTTTGGCTGCCTTGATCTCGAACCAGCGGGCCTCGTCGACCTCGTGGTCGTGGTTGTCCGTATGGCCCGAGAGGTAGCGCATGAGGTAGAAATGGACCGATTTCTTGTGCTTGGTGCGGTTCAGGTAGAACCAGTACGAGATGTCCGAAAGCTTGATCAGGATCTCAGCCCAACAGCCGGTTTCCTCACGGACTTCCCGTAGGGCAGCCTGCTCGTGCGTCTCACGCGCCTCGACGTGCCCCTTCGGAAGCGACCAGACACGGGGCATCCCTCGCCCAATCAGGAGGGCATCGAGAGTCGCACCATTCCGCCGCAAGACGAGCCCGCCGGCGGAAACCTCATACTTGATCCGCATGTCTGAATTCCGCTCCGTTCAGGAGGGGTCTTCTCCAAGTATACGCCCACCTCCCAAGAAGGAGTTCGCCGAGCGTGAAAAGTTGGCAGGAGTATCCTTTATTTAGGGTCCGGACCGGCGTTAGCCGGCCGGCGGACGCCACCGGAGGTCGGGTTGGCGGGCCGCGCGCGTCTCATCGACGCGTCCGACCGCCGTCGTCACCGGCGCATCGAGCACCGATTGCGGCTGCTCGCGCGCTGCAACGAGAATCTCGCGCAACGCGGTGATGAAGCCGTCAAGCGTTTCCTTCGATTCGGTTTCCGTCGGCTCGATCATGATGCATTCGGGCACGAGCAACGGGAAGTATACGGTCGGGGCGTGGTAGCCGCGGTCGAGCAGCGCTTTCCCGATGTCGAACGCGCGCACGCCGGTCTCGCGCTTGATCGACTGAGCGGAGGCGACGAACTCGTGCCGGTTGAGCTCGTCGTACGGGATGTCGATCAGGTCGCGAATCGACGCGCGAATGTAGTTCGCGTTGAGTACCGCGAGTTGCGAAACGCGAGTGAGTCCCTCGGCGCCGTTCGCATAACAGTAAGCGAGCGCGCGAATCATGTGCGCGAAATTGGACCAGAACGACCGCATCGTGCCGATCGCGTCGGGCCGGTCGAACTCGAGCGCGAACGTTAAGCCGTCGGACGGCCAGCGTCCGCCGGTCTCGCTCATGCCTTCGGCGCGCACCACGGGCGTCGGCAGAAACGGAACCAGGTGCGCCGCGACGCCGACCGGACCCGCGCCGGCGCCGCCGCCGCCGTGCGGGATCGAAAACGTCTTGTGCAGGTTCAGGTGCATCAGGTCGAAGCCCATGTCGCCGGGCCGGCTGTTCCCCATCAGCGCGTTGGCGTTCGCACCATCGTAATACATCAGGCCGCCGGCCGCGTGCACTGCCGCGGCGATCTCGTGGATGTGATCCTCGAACAGCCCGAGCGTATTCGGGTTGGTCATCATGCAGACGGCTGTATCGGGACCAACCGCCGCACGGATTGCAGCGACCGAGACCCGCCCGCGTTCGTCAGACTTGAGCGAGAGGACGTTGTAACCGACCATTGCCGCCGAGGCCGGGTTCGTGCCGTGGGCTGTGTCGGGGACGATTACCGTGGTGCGGCGCGCGTCGCCCTTCTTCTTAAAGTAGGCTTTTGCAATCAACAGTGCGGTTAGCTCGGCATGTGCGCCCGCCGCCGGATTGAGCGAGAACGCCGCCATGCCGAAGAGCGACGCGAGGCTGCGCTCCAACTCCCACATCACCGCAAGCGCGCCTTGCGCGAGCTCGTCGGGTGCAAACGGATGCAGATCGCGCAACGCCGGGAGATTAGCCAATGCGTCGTTGATGCGCGGGTTGTACTTCATCGTGCACGAGCCCAGCGGATAGAACGCCGTGTCGATCCCGAACGTCTTCTGGGAGAGGCGCGTGAAATGCCGCACGACGTCGAGCTCGGTATTGTCGGGGAGCGGCAGATCGTCGCGCAGCATTGCGGGCGGCAGCAATGTCTCGAGCGCCGGCGCCGCCGGCACGTAGCGATTCGCACGGCCGGCCTGACCGCCGTCGAAGATCAGCGGGGTGTCAAATGCGGGCGACGGCATCGGCGGCAATTTCTGCGAGCGCGGCGGCGAGACGTTCGATCTGCGGCATCGTGGTCAGTTCGGTCGCCGTCATCAAGATGCAGTCGGCGAGTTCGGGATAGAAGCGGCCGAGATCCAGGCCGCCGATGATTCCCCGCCGGCGCAACGCGGCGAGCGTCTGGGACGCCCGGCCGGGCACGCGCAACGCGAACTCGTTGAAGGTATGCGCGGTAAAGCGGATGGCGTAACCGTCAAGCGCCGCCACGGCAGCGCGCAACGCGGCCGCGCGGGCGAGATTATGGGCCGCTACATCGCGCAATCCGGTTTGGCCGAGCGCCGCCAAGTAGATCGTGGCGACCAGCGCGCAATGCGCTTGGTTCGTGCAGATGTTCGAGGTCGCTTTTTCGCGGCGAATGTGCTGTTCGCGCGCCTGCAACGTTAGCACGTATGCGGTCCGCCCGTCCTTATCGACGGTGCGGCCGACGAGCCGGCCGGGAATACGACGCAACTGCTCGCTCGTCGTCGCAATGAAGCCGACGTGCGGACCACCATAGGCCACCGCGTTGCCGAACGACTGGCCTTCACCCACCGCGATATCGGCGCCCCACGAAGCGGGCGTTGCCAGCGCCGCTAGGGCAATCGCTTCGGCGGTCACGCTGATGAGCAGCGTCTTCGCCGCTTTGATCGCCGCGACGGCGGCAGATGCCGGCGCATCGATCGCGCCGAAAAAATTCGGCGACTGCACGACGACCGCGGCGTAACGCTGGTCGGCCAGCGACGTTTCCAGCGCGGTCAAGTCGGTCGTGCCATCCGCCGCATAGGGCAACTCGTCGATCGCGACGTCGAGTCCCTGCGCGTAGGTGCCTAACACGGCGCGATAGTTCGGGTGCACCGCTTGCGACACGAGTACCGCCTTGCGGCCGGTCGCGTTGATCGCCATGATGGCGCCCTCGGCGAGCGCCGTCGCGCCGTCGTAGACCGAGGCGTTCGCAACGTCCATGCCGGTGAGCAGCGCGACGTATGTCTGCCACTCGTAGATCGCCTGCAAGTAGCCTTGCGAGACCTCGGCTTGGTAGGGCGTATACGACGTGAGGAACTCGCCGCGCATCGCGAGCGCGCCGATCACCGGCGGAACGTAATGCCGGTACGCGCCCGCGCCCAGGAACGAAACGTAGTCGCTAGCGGCCGTTCGCTCGGCGAAGGTGCCGAAGCGTTCGGCAATCTCGATTTCGGAGAGGCTGGGCACCAGATCGAGCGGGGCCTTGACGGCAACGGCATCGGGCACCCGAACGAGTTCGTCGAGCGACGCGACGCCCACGACGCGCAGCATCTCTTCGATGTCGCGCGCGGTATGCGGGGTGTACATCCGCAGGCTCTATTCGCTACGCCTCTGCGATCAGCTTGTCGTAATCCGGGCCGGACATCAGGTTGTTCTTCTCCGCGTCGTCGCCGAGCTTGAGCTTGTAGAACCAGCCTTCACCGAAGGGGTCGCGGTTGACCAACGACGGATCGGCTTCGATCGCGGCGTTGATCTCGAGAACCTCGCCGCCGAGCGGCGTGTAGATGTCCGAAACGGCTTTCACCGATTCGACGACACCGATGCCGGCGAACTGCTGCAACGTTGCGCCGACGCGCGGCAACTCCACGTACACGATGTCGCCGAGCGAGGATTGCGCGTAATCGCTGATCCCAATCGTCGCGACATCGCCGTCGAGTTTCACCCACTCGTGGTCTTTGCTGAATATGAGTCCCGCCGGTTGTGCCACTACGACCCTCGCTTGTAGAACGGCAATGCCACCGTTGACGCCGGATGTTCGGTTCCTCGCACGCAGACTCCCAGCCGCGTTCCCACGGTTGCGCTCGCCCGATCGAGCAGCGCCGTGGCGATGCTCTTGTTCCCAACGGACGGCGCGATCGAACCGCTGCGAATTTCGCCGGCGACTAAACCGTCGCGCAACACCGGGTAACCGGCGCGGGCCGGCACGCGGCCGTCCAGCACGAGACCGGCAATCCGCGCGTAGTCATCCGCGGCGGCTTGCACTTCGAGTGCCGCCTTTCCGGTAAACGATGGTTTCTCGAACCTCACCGCCCAGGCGAGGCCCGCTTGCAGCGGCGTGATCTCTTCGGTCAGCTCGTGACCGTAGAGCGGCATCCCGGCTTCCAGTCGCAGCACATCGCGCGCGCCGAGGCCGCACGGCGCGAGCGTCTGGTGGTTTTCCGCCAGTAACGCTTCCCACAAACCCACGGCGGCGTCTGCCGGCAAGAAGACCTCGTAGCCGTCCTCGCCGGTGTACCCGGTCCGCGCGACGATGGCAGCAGCGCCGCCGGCCTTCGTTTCAACGCACGTATAGTATTTGAGCGTCGCGATATCGGCATCGACCAGCGGTGCGAGCACGTCGCTGCTGCGCGGGCCCTGGATGGCGATCAGGGCCGACTCGCCGCGCAGATCGGTGAGCTGCACATCGCCCCGGCACTGCGCCTCGAGATGCGCCCACATTTTGTGCGCGTTTCCAGCGTTGACGATGAGCAACCAGCGATCGTGGAGGCGATAGAAGATCACGTCGTCGTGCGCGCCGCCGGCGTCGTTGGTGAAGATGTTGTAGCGCGCTTGCAGCGGCTTCATCGTCGCGACGTGATTGACGGTGAGCGTGTCGGCCCACGCGGCGACATCGGCGCCGCGCAATTCAAACTGGGCCATGTGCGAGAGATCGAATAGCCCGGCGCGCTTGCGCACCGCATCGTGCTCGGCGAGAATCCCCGCGTACTGAACCGGCATCTCGAAGCCGCCGAACGGCACGATGCGCGCGCCCAGCGCGCGGTGTACGTCGAACAGTGCCGTGCGGCGCAGCGATCCCCCGTTCACGAGAAAACGTCGCCGCCTTTGGCGAGTTCGCGACGCAGGTAGAGCGGCAGGCTGAATAACCGGCGATGCGTTTCGGCGTCGTAGAAGAAGTTCTCGCCGCGCAGTTCGGCAACGTAACGGTCGATTCGCTCGGCGTCCAGCGCGGCAACGTTTTGCGCATCGCTGCAAGCGATGAACGCCCAATCGTTGTCGAACGCCGGAACGTGGGTGAAGAAACTCGCGACGTGCGCGAAGTGCGCGCGCAGCGAACGCGCCATCTTGGCGTGCAGCGCCATGTTGTGAAAGCCGGCGGTGCTGGCTTGCAGCACGTACACGCCGCCCGGGGCCAAGCGCGCCTTGATATCGCGGAAGACCTCGCCGTTGAAGAGCGGGAACGACGGCGAATCCGGCAGCGGTTCGGTGAGGTCGGAAATGATCGCATCGAAGGTGCCCGGCTGTTTGATGTACGCCAGCGCGTCGCCGATAATGACGTTCGCGCGCGAATCCTCGAACGCACCGTCCGACCACTCCGGCAAATATTTCTTGGACAGCTCGACGACTTCGCCGTCGATGTCGACCATCGTGCAACGCGCGACGTCGGGATGCCGCAGCACTTCGCGCAAGGTCGCGCCCTCGCCGCCACCGAGGATCAGCACTTCGCGCCGTGCCGCGCATGCGGCCAGCGCCGGGTGCACTAACGACTCGTGATAGATCTTCTCATCGGCTTGCGAACTCTGCGTGTCGCCGTCGAGCACGAGCATCTTCCCAAACGTCGCAGTCCGCAACACCGCCACCGACTGAAACGGCGTTTGGCCGGAGTAGTACAGCTCATCGATCGCATGGTGGTGCAGTTCGGTGTCGCTAAACTGCTCGACGTACCACTGATAGTGCTCGGTCTTGGGCATGGCGCAGCGATATTAGTGAACGAGGCCGTCGGACCTTGATCCGACGAACCTCGTCGCTCGAATTCGGTTCTCTTACCGAGATGAACTGCAGTTGCTGGTCGCTCCGGTGTTAGCGGACCCGCCCGTGAACGTAAAGGTCGAGCCGGCCCCAGCCGGCCACCTTTGTGGCTTTGGACAAACGGGCCCTCGCTCGCTTGAACGCCACCGGTAAAGCAAAGAGCGCGATGCCTATCGCATTGACGCGTACCAAAAAGAAAAAAGAGCGCCGCGTCACGCGCAGCGCTCTTTGCTTGTTTGAACAGAAACTTGAGGTTAGGCCGTTCGCTCGAGCAAGCGTTCCTCGGCATCGGTCGTTACGATGTGGGTGAACTGGCCGCGGGAAGCTTCGATCCCACGCTTCACCTCGGTCGTGCGCATACTCGTTGCGCCGAGAATCTTGGCTGCATATTCGCAAGCCGCCCAGGGATCCGTGTGGTCGCCGCACGTGTAAAAGTCCATTGCGGCGTACCCGGTCTCAGGCCAGGTGTGAATCGACAGATGCGATTCTTGGATCACGACGACGCCGGAAACGCCTTGCGGCTGAAACCGGTGAAACGCTTTGGTGATTGGAGTCGCGTTGGCTTCCAGCGCCGCCTGCTCCATCATTTTGGCAACCGCGTCGACGTCGGTGAGCATCGCGGCATTACAGCCCGACAGCTCGCAAACGATGTGCGTACCGAGTGCTTTCAATTCTTGGCTTTCTCCTCAGAGTCTATCGGTTGGGAAATCCCACCTCCAGGCGTGTCGTCAAGCGCGTGCGGTACACCGTCTCGCTTGCGACCTTTCAGCAGACTCTTGTTGGCGTTGCCCCTTTATGGCAAGCGAACGTTCCGCTGCAATGGCGCGTTGGGCGCGCCGTCCCCCACGTTTGACCAGCCGGGCGTTCGCCCGATCCGGCCATTTGAAAAGCCTCGGCTACGAACCGAGGCTAGGTCAAGTCCGACGCACATCATACCCCCCCACCCCCCCCATGTAAAGGGCTAACCCCACACCCAGACCAAGCGAGGCAAACGGCGAGGCGACCGAACTTCCGGACCCCCTCGGGGAATCAAGCCCTATCGCAATGCCGAGGGGTCCGACAGCCCGGGGGCCCCACGCAAAGCGTGGGGGCGCATGGGTTCGTCCTGCGGACGAACCCCGCGGCGAATGCCGCGCGCACGTAGTGCGGGGTGCTGCGCACCCGAGGCTGGGCCGCAGCGCCTTTCCAACAGATAATTAAGAATGCCCTGGACTATCTTGACGAACGTCGCCCCCGGGGGTACCCTTTACCTGATATGGCCGTCGACTTGAAGACCCCGCCCGGAGAACTCATCGAAGAGTACCGTCATGGGTTCCACGACTCCGAAGACAAGTACGTGTTCAAGTCGGCCAAGGGCCTGACGAAGGACATCGTGGAGCGTATC
>Ga0182030_10003647_pt1 | contig 32930 bp, 21 predicted proteins | sample 812S3MmetaG_FD_121299 | JGI IMG/M metagenome (GOLD analysis project Ga0182030, IMG submission 121299) | Permafrost microbial communities from Stordalen Mire, Sweden - 812S3M metaG (Illumina Assembly) | ecosystem: Environmental > Terrestrial > Soil > Wetlands > Permafrost | place: Sweden... | reverse complement strand
TGCTGTCGTACGCCTACGATGACGAGGACCGGCTGACGCAGGTGGCGGACAACGTGAGCTACACGTTCCGGACGCTCTTCGTCTATGACGGGATCGGCCGGCTGCGCTCGCGCTTGGAGTATTCGTGGGTGACGAACGCCAGCCACGACTCCCCGGGTGCCCGCCTCGAGGTGCCTGCGCTCGGCGGTGGGGGTGGGGGCTCGGGCGGGACGTGGCAGTTGGCCACGAACATCTCCTACATCTACGACGGCAAGCGGGTGATCCAGGAGCGGAACGGCACCACGCCCCTGGTGGCCTACACGCGCGGGAGCGATCTGAGCCAGACCCTGGAGGGGGCGGGCGGGATCGGGGGCCTGCTGGCGCGGTCGGTGGGGAACGGCTCGGGCGGCTGGGCGAGCCACGCCTACTACCACGCCGACGGGAACGGGAACATCACCTACCTGGAAACCAGCGCCCAGGGCCTGGGGGCGAGCTACGAGTACGACCCGTACGGGAACCTCTACACCTACAGCGGCTCGCTGGCGGCGGGGAATGTGTACCGCTTCTCGAGCAAGGAATGCCACCTCAACAGCGGGATGTATTATTATCTCTACCGGTTTTATGATCCGGAGCTGCAGAGGTGGGCGAACAGGGATCCGGGCGAGGAACTGGACGGCCTTAACCTCTACACCTTTTTACATAACGAGCCGGTTGGGCTTGTTGACCCACATGGCCTTCAAGCATACCCTCCGGTTTTCCCGCCTCCTCCGAAGCGGCCTCCTCCAGGAGGGCCAGCGTGGAACCCCAGCGGCTGGAATCCGAATCGTGACAACTGTTTGGGCTATGGATTGGGCACGGGGGGCAACAAGCAGCCGGACGGAGGGGATGGAGCAAGAAACGCTAGAAACTGCCCGGACCTGATGAAACAAATCACCGATAATTGGGGTGCCCGGCCATTGCACAAAGGCCGCTGCCCACCAGGATACCATGCGATAGATGTGACTTGTGATGGTGATGGGGGGTATCACGTGATGAGGCAGGACAGCGATGGAGAATGGTCGGAGATGAGCCTGAACGTTTGCCCGCCCCGGCGTTGCAGCAGGGCTTGGTTGAGCGATGCACCCATAAGCGGAGTCGCCGGAGGAGGCACACCGTGCGGCCAATTATGCGTTCCAAACTAATACACTCGTCAATCGCATTCGCGCTCATTATTGCCGGTGTTATTTCCTCGGGATGCAAGGGACATGATCGCGTCTCCGGCGGCTCATATATTGACCTGAGGCTAACCGAGGCTGGTTCGCCTGGTGAAATCGAGAGAATGTTCAGGGGGGGGCTGGCCGGCCGCGATGAAAATACGACCAGCGGGCTTTCGATTTACCAGATATCGACCAGCAGTTCTCATTTTGTTTTCGTGCAGGCATTCAATTATCCAAGGGGGCTCTTGGCTTTCAGTCTCTATTGTTATGAGCAGGCCGGGCCGCAGAGATGGCACCTGCGATCCGTTGTGCCGATCAATGAGTATTACTTCACCAATGACGCTACAAGGACGGTGCGCTTTGACGTTGACGGTGAAAATGTCAGCGCGCTTTATCGCGGGATGACGGTCTTCACTGTGACCGGGACAAGGACCAATGGCAAGGCCGAACAAAATATCGATGGTTTGACCCCTCCGCCGTGATGAACCTTATCCAGGGGATCCGAAACGACATAAAGCAGTATCTCAAGAATTGCACAGGCGGGGGGAACCCGCCTATAACAAAGGTCGTGTATGCTACGATCAACAAGCCCATACCTCGGCCGGTGATTCATCTTCCGAACCCACCTCTTTACGGCCCGCTTCCTTTCCCGTTCCCGCTTCCCGTGCCAGTCCCGGTTCCGCTTGTTCCATGAGTAAGGAGGAGGCAGTGAAGCGGTTAATCGCGGAAGCATTTGCCGCGGACCTCTTGCCGGCGGCCCGGCTCACGCATGATGATTGCATGTACTACCGAATTGCACTTCCAGCCTTGGCCCACGAATTCGTCAGGGCAGTACTGGCGCAGGTTCTCCTCGACCTCGTTGACACCCACACCAGCGATTACCACCGAATCGAAGATGCAGACATGGTAGTCTTGTTTTTGCTTCCGGTGGAGGGCCCGCCGGGATCGCCTGAGGATGTTCTTGAGCCCGACCCTGGTCTGGAGTTTTGCAAGCAGGCCCGGGAATCTGTCTTCGCGCTATTTTCGAGAACCCAGGCTGGTGCTATCCTGGCATGGCTGGAACTGGCAATGACATGGGGAGATTTGTTGTTGCACCATGAGCAGATCGAGGACGCCGTCCGGTTTTGGCGGAGCCGGGCGGAGTGCGCCGCTGGTTAAAGGTGCCCCGTGAAGCCGCAGGCAAGGCGGAGGGAGTTGCTCGATTTCCGGCTCTATAGCAGGATTTGTGGGTAACACCTGGGGGATCAGCGGCCTGGGGGCCGGAGAGGAGGACGAGTTTTTCGCTTTGGCCTTGGCTTGCAGGGGCATCGCGAACGGCCAATGCCCGGCCCAAGGGTTGGCCCGGACCGGGCGGGATGTGTTGGCCGTCATCCACGGGCGGTTCGGTGTTCGGGTTGCACTCCTGCAGAGCCCTATCCCCCGGGGCTGGGCGGGCCCGGGGCTGGCCGTGCGCTCGCAGACCCTGGGCGGGTGGTCGTGACAGGTGCCCAGGGGCGGTCGCACAGTCCTCGGTCGAGGTTCGCACGCGGGGCTCGGAGTCGGACCCGCACACCGCGCACAACGCATTGTCCCGGACAACCGGATTAAGCCCAACGCTGCAACGTTGGGTTGCGTGTCTGGAGGAGGAGAGTTCCTGTTGCGAACTTTTTTCCGAGCGTAAAAACTCCCGATTTGTCACCGTAGGGTTTTTGCCAGATTGCCGCGCTGCCATAGTACTTTGTGGCCGGATTGCCACGCTCATGTCGCAAGGCTGTGACGGGATTGGGCGGTTGGGATTTTGGGAGCGGGTTTGTGCCGGGATGACGTCGTACGAGTGCTTTCTCCGCGCATGGTTGAGCGAGCGGACCGGACTGCCGTCGTACGGGCGGGTCCACCACGGTGCGGTGGCCGGCCGGGCCGAAGTGGCATCCGCCTTCGCTTCCAGCTACGGCGGGACAGGTCGTAGCCGCGTCGGTTCGTACCGTCGGCGGTCGCTCGGGCCGCACTGGCGTCGTACTGGGCATCTGGGGCCAAGTCTGCGGCCAACGAGCCGAACTGGCGTTGTACGGCTACGACGCCGTTGGGTGTTTCGTGTTTTTAGCCGCCGAGGATCTGGCGCATGGCGTCGTGGAAGGACAGGCCAAGGACCTGGACGAAGAAGTCGATGGCGTTGCCGGCCAGTTGGCGTTGGGGCCAGCGCCAATAACTGTCTTTGACCAGCAGGCCCGGGTAAGCGGCCAGTTCGAAGTTGTCGGCGGGCCGGGCGATCAGTTCCAGTTGGCGGTGCTGGAGCAACGGCGCCAGCGGGGCCACCCGTGCGGCGCGGATTTGTTGGCGCGTCCAGCGCGGACGCTGGGCGGTGGACGGATTACAGGAATGGTTGGTCGCAGTCATTTCGCCAGTGGGGTTGAAGGAGGACGTGGTTAACCTGCTTGAGATCGACCGTGCGGGTTTGGTCGCGCACGGCTTCGATGAGCGCCGCCAGACAGAGGTTTCGGGTCCGGCGCAGCAGGCCTTCGGCGGAGCGGACGATGAGGGCCAGGGCCTCGGCGGTGAAGGTGTTGTGGCCCAGACCGGCGCGGTCGAGTTGGGCCAGGATGAAGGCTTCGGTGGCCTCGGGTCCGAGGCGGGGCAGGATGACCGAATAGGTGACCCGTGAACGGATCTCCTCGTTGATGGAGAGGGCGAGCGATTGGAGCAGCGGCGGTTGGCCGATGAGCACGAGATTGTGGGAGTGTGGGAAGATTCGCCGGCGCGAAACCACGTTTTCGTAGTGCTCCGGGCGTCCTGCCGCCTGAGGGCGCGGGGACGAGACGTCCCCGCCCCGCCCCGGCCGGGCATCGGAGTTGGCGCGGCGTGGGGAGTGTGGTATAGGAGATGAGAATGGGGCAGCTCGCATGAGAATTGGCTTCGCGGTGTTGTTCATGGCCTGTCTGGGGCTCGCCGGGGCCGCGGACTTCGCATCCTCGTCAACGGTTCCCGCCGGAGCGGCGGAGGGCGCCGGCGACTTGGCGGCAATGACCCTGGCGTCGGAGTCTCCCCTCATCCTCGCCGACCTGAAGGAGTTGCAGCGGGAGGCTTCGCTGATCAAGGACGATCGGATGCGCCGGGACGCGCTTGAGATCCTCGATCAGCCCCGTTTCTCCGTCGTGCGTGAACGGGCACCAAAGGAGGTGGAGATTGTGGCCAAACTCAAGGAGGCGGGGCTGCTCACGAACACTGCCACCACCATTTTTCCCAGTCACCCACCCATGCGGTTCATCGCCGCACCGGCCAGCCCCTGGCGCGTGCATCACACCTATCCCGGGGGCTTGGTGGTCCACACGTTGATCAACTTGCAGTCCGCCCTCCACCTGGCGGAGAACCACGGCCCGGACCTCGATCTGGACCTGCTGCGGGCCGCCCCCATCTGGCACGACTGTGCGAAGACCATGACCCTCGCATGGAACGCGAACGGGACGGCTCGCGATTCCGAAGGCCCGCTGTTGGCCGGGACGGGCGCGCATCACATCTGGGCGGTGGCCGAGGCGGCCTACCGGGGTTACCCGCCCAAGTTCATCCTGGTCCTGGCGGCGGCCCACGACCCGCCTTACCCGAAGACCCTGGCTGCCTTCATCGGCTACCTGCGTGCCGCGGCGATCATCGCCGGCAAGGCGGAGGCGGATGTCGGGTTGGTCAAGCTGGGGGGCGGCACCTATGCACTCGCGTCGCTTCCTCCGGTCGAGAGTTTCCTCCATCACTTGAGCGACCACGATTACGTCCTTTCCGAGGTCGCCATGGAAAAGGTCAGTTCGGTCGCGATGGAGGCCTTGCAGGCGAACCCCGGTTGGCTGGGGAACCAGACCCTGGCGTGGAAACTGGACACGCTCTTCACGCACCACGGGGAGTCGCTTTATCCGGCCCTCGTGAGCCAGGGTCGGGGGGCGATTACCAATGCCATTCGAGCCCTTGATGGGGCCGGGGGGGCGCGTTGATCACGCCAAGGCGCCTCGGTGGGCAGCGGCTTGGCCGGGACCGCGTCGCGCCGGGGTGGGGACGTCCCATCCCCACGCTCTGTTCCGAGGGTTTAGAGGGGCGAGACTACGATTCCGACGCCCTCGTGGCGTGGAGTCACCTCCGCTCTGGCTGGGGACGAGACGTCCCCGCCCCGGTCGCCAGGAGCGTCCCCACCACTTTCGCGTCCACCTCGATGGTCGTGCCGTGCCGTGCCCCGCGCGGCACCGAGATCCGGTCGGTGACATCCTCCCAGTGGACCAGGTCGCGGGAGCGCATCGCGCCGAAATGCCCGTCCCGGTAGCAGTCGAAATAGACCAGGTAGTCGTCGCCCGCGCGAAGGGTGGTCGGTCCCTCGACCCAGGCGGGCGTGAAGGGCTGGGCGGGGGAGCCGAACGGTCCCTCAGGGTCGTCCGCCGTGGCGATCCGCAGGTGCTTGCGCACCGGTTTCAAAGTCTCGTCCTTGAAGATTAGGTGGAACTTCCCCTGCGCTTCGAGGAGGGTCGCGTCAATCACGCTGAAGCCGGGGTCGAAGAAGATCCGGGTGGGGGTGAAGCTCTGGAAGTCCTTGGTGGAGGTGGCGTAGATCCGGTGGTTGTATTGGTCCTCCGAACTGCCGGCGGTGGAAAGAAACCGGTTGGTCACGGTGCTGGCCCAGAAGAGGATGAACTCGCCCTTGCGCGCATTCCAAGCGATCTCGGGCGCCCAGGAGTTGCGGACGGCCGGTTCGCCCGCCATCACCGGGATGGCCTGCTCGGGGGACCAGTGCAGGAGGTCGGACGAAGAGGCGTGGCCGATGGTGACCCCACCCCAGGAGGTGGTCCAGACGAGTTGGAAGACGCCGTCGGGTCCGCGCAGCAGGCAGGGGTCGCGCATCAGCTTGGATTCCCCCACCGTGGGGGCCAGGAAGCTCCGGCCGCCGTTCAAGGCCTCCCAGGCATAGCCATCGCGGCTCCAGGCCAGGTGCAGGCCGTCCTCCCCGTTGCCGGTGAAATAGGAGAAGACATAGCACTTCGGGGGCAGAGTGGCGGGTTGGGGGAGGGAGGCGGTGCCGGCGGGCTCGACCCGGTACAGGCCGGCATCGTGGCTGCCGATTCGGGCCGTGAACCGGCCGGTGAACCCGCCCAGGTCGTGTTGCGCCCAGAGATCGCGGATGCGGCAGTGTTCTCCCAACCCCAATTGGGCGAAATCAACCGAGACGGACGGCAATTCCTGATTGGTGGACCGAGGCAGGGTGTTGAACAACGCCAGGTACTTGCCGGGACCGGTTTCGGGATCGGCGGCCCAGGTGACCCAGCCGTCCCGATGGAACAGTTCGGTGTTTCCGCCGCTTCGTTGGTTCACCGCGATTACTTCGGCATTGGTGAGCAGCCCGAGGGTCGCGTCGTCGATCATGGACAGGTCCGCCCCCAGGATGAGGGGTGAGCGGGCGACACACCAGAGGGTCAGGAGGGTGCGCTGCTCCACAGTGGAGAATTTCGTGTGGCGGCCCATCCCGATCGTGCCGAGGGGCAGCATGTCGGCGTCGGGGAAATGGCCGGGGCCGCGGTAGGGGGTCCACTTGCGCAGGCGGTCGAATTGCTCGTAAAGCGCCTTCCAGTCGTCCCAGAAATCGTCGCTGATCCGCCACATGTTGGCGTGGGCGGCGGCGTGCGGCCCCTGGGCCAGCGGCGTTTCGCCGGGGGAGAGGCTCAGGACCATCGGGCGGCCGGAGGCGTCGATCGCCTTTCGGATGGAGGCGATTTCGTCGGCATGATACGGCCGCGAGATGTCGTCGACCTTCACGAAATCCACGCCCCAGTTGGCGAGCAACGCGAAGACCGAGGCGTAATAGGCGTCACCGCCCGGCCGCGCGGGGTCCACGCCGTACATGTCGCCGTTCCAAGCGCAGGTGCTGTTGGTGTTGCCGAAGTCGCGCGCGTGGGCGGGGTGGCCGGCCACGGCCGTGTTGGTGAGCACCGCCTGCCGGGGAACGCCGCGCAGGAGATGGACACCGAACTTCAGGCCCTTGCCATGGACGTAATCGGCCAACGGTCGGAACCCGGCGCCTCCGGCGGCCGAGGGAAAGCGGTTGGTGGCGGGCCAGAGCCGACCGAGGTCGTCCATGACCAGCGCGGCGTCCTTGCGGTAGTCAAAGCCAGTCGCGTTCGGCTCGTACCATTGGATGTCCACCACGATGTACTGCCAGCCGGAGGACGCGAGCCGCGCGGCCATGAACTCGGTCTGGGCTTTCACCTGGGCCTCGGTGACGGTGGTGGCGAAGCAGTCCCAACTGTTCCAGCCCATGGGCGGGCGCTCGGCCCACTGGTGGAAGGCCAAGCGCTCCCCGGCCGTGGCGGGGAGGATCGACGGGGCCAGGCCGAGGAGGAGGGCGGCCAGGGTGCGGCCGCGGAGGAGGGGGCGTTTCATATCATCGGGTCGGGTTGGGTTTTGCGGCTGGCCGGGGACTGGGTTTCGAGGTGTTTATGGGTGCCGCGGGTGCGGCGGGTGGATCCGCGGCCTTCCGGAAGACCGAGGGGGCCAGGCCGCTGTAGCGGGCGAAGACGGTGGAGAAGTACTGTACAGAATTGAAGCCCGCCGTGAGGGCGATCTCGGTGACCGGGAGGTTCGTCTCGCGGAGCAGGCGGCCCGCCTTCTCCACGCGCAACCGCTGCAAGTAGTCGTGGGGGGTCAGGCCGGTTTCGGCCTTGAAGAGGTCGAAGAGCCGGGCGCGGCCAAAGCCGACATGGCGGACGAGGTCTGCCATGCTCACCGGCTGGTCGAGGTTGCGGCCCAAGTATTCGATGGCGGCGGCCACGAAGGCCTTGGGGGCGCTGCGCGGCCGGCCCAGGGTGGTCCGTGCCTCCGCCAGCACGACGGAGACCCATGACCGGAGCACGAGCGCGGCCGCCGGATCGGCGGCCGGGGTGGGATTCCGGGCGACGATTTCGGTGAGGCGGGGGATGAGCCAGCGCAAGGCAGGGCTGAAGGCGTGCTCGCGCAGCCCGGCGGCGGTCAGATCGTCGCGCAAGGACGCCACGTCCGGGGCGCTGAAGGCGGTGCCGCGCCATTCAGCCGGGTCCTCCGCGCGGAAGGCGAGCCCGCAGAGGGTGGAAGGGGAGCGCATGTTCTGATGGCCGCGGTGGACGACCCGCGGCGGGATCACCAGAAAGTGGCCGCCGTGGAGTTCGAGGGTGTTCCCGCCGGCGAATTCGTAGGCGGTGGCGCCGCCGAGCAGGAAGAGAAGTTCGAAACCTTCGTGGGCATGCCAGGTGATGCGCCGGGCCGCCTGCGCGCGGACGCGGCTCAGGTGGATCAACATCGGCAAGCCCAGGTCGTTGGCTCCCAGGGTGATCGCTTGGTTGTTCATCCGGTGCGACAATCGTCCTCCCCGGCGCGGTTCCGGGGCCGCGGGCGGGGCAGGTGGCGGCAGGTTAGCCGGATTGTTCAAGAATGTCCAATGGACGATCCGAAACGACGCGGGCGGCGGGGTGTGCTAGCCTTGCTTCGTTACACCATAAGCGAGAGGCGAGGTTCATCGGCGGCTTTTTGCCCTTCTTCCCGAAGGCGCGGACCGGGTGCGGGTTTCCGCCCCCCCTTCCCGCGTCGCGGGTGGCTTGGCTGCGGCCGCGGCGGATCGCGTCCTCACGGTTTACCCAACCCCAGAAAACAAGAAAGGAAAGTAGCGCCGATGCAACCCTCCGACACTCTGATGCGGACCGCTCGCGGACCGCACGCCCCCGGGCGGCCCCTGGTCCGCCTCGCGGCCGCCTTCGTCCTGGCCAGCTTGATCCCCTTGGGCGTCCACGCCAAGACCAACGTGGTCACCACCGTCGAGAACATCTCGCCCGCCGCAGGCACCATGAGCCTCGTGCAGGCGCTGAGCAACCTCCAGGATGGCGATACCGTGCAGTTCAACATCCCGGGCGCCGGCGTCCACTACCTCGACACCCCCCCGAACGGCTACCCGCTCATCACGGCGAACAACATCACGATTGACGGGTATAGCCAGCCGGGCTCCCAGCCGAACAGCAACCCCATCCACGCGCCCAACAACGCGGTTCTCAACATCGCCCTCACGTCCACGAATGGCAACGGCCTCTCCATGGAGGGGGCGGTCGAGGCCTATGTCGGCCACACCTACAACAACCTCGGCTTCGGCTATAACGAACTGGCCATCCTCGGGTTCTTCCGCGGCAACAATGCCACGGTGCGCGGACTCGCTTTGATCAGCGCCCCCCTGGTGACCGGCAACGGGCCCATCGGGACCAGCGTCACGGGGGACGCCAAGGCGCTCTGTTTCTGCCCTGACTACCTCGGCAACGGCGGCCAGTGCACCAACTGGCATGTCAGCGGCTGCTGGTTCGGCATCGACCCGGGCCCGCGGCAGGTCGCCATCATGACCGACGGACAGACTGTCGCCATCCCTGCCATCTGCGTCGCGGCCTACCGGACGCGTGACGACTCCGGCAACAACGCGGCCTACGCCACCCCCGGCTGCATCGGGGTCTCCTCGAACTCCCCGAATCCCCGGGCCGAGTTCAATGTCATCATCACCGGTTACGGGTTCGACTCCGAGGGGCTCGGGTTCCGCATCTCCGGCAATTTCTGGAACGTGCTCCCCGACGGCATGACGAACCTCGATCCCTCGATGGCCAATGGCGGCGCGCAGGAGGGCGACGGTTACATCGAGATCGGCCGGGTGGCCGATAACGTCCTGATCGGCACGGACGGTGACGGCGTGAACGACGCCGACGAGGGCAACGTTTTCGGCGGGGTGGGCGATCCCGGCTGGTCGGTCGTGAACTTCTGGAGCGACCATGCCACCAACGTCGTGGTGGCGGGCAACTGGTTTGGTCTGGCGGTGGACGGGGTGACGACCTTCACGAACACCTGCGTGTTCCTCTACAACCCTCCCGCCTCGGCGCAGATTCAGTTCGGCTCCGATTTCGACGGCGTGAGCGACGCGCTCGAGGCCAACCACCTCTACAGCAACAATCCGTTTGACTACATCTACAACAACCTGCTGGCCTCCGGCGGCACGCCGCCGACTCCCCTCATCGGCAAGCCCAACTCCCCTCTGAACGTGGGCGTGCGCCTTTCCTTCCGCGGCAATGTGACCGTGAACAACGGCCTGCTCCCCTTCAGCTACGCGGACAACGCGGGCGACCGCCTCTCCAACTTCACCAACTACGAGTCCGGCTTCATGGATATCTCCGGCATCGTCATCCCGGCGCTCGATGCCACCAACAGCATCTACCCGAACCTGGTCGGCACCTGCGCGCCGGGCGCCGGCATCTACACCAACGTCTCGATTGACGTCTATCAGCTCGACATGCAGGGCTGGAACAACGGCCTGCTGTTCAGCCTCTCGGAGCTCACCGATTACTTCTCCTATACCAACGGGTTTCCGCAGGGCGCCAAGTTCCTCGGCTCGTTCCCGGTGGCGAACAGCGGGGCCTTCAGCCTGAACCTCTCCGGCCTCGACCTCGGCCCCGGCCGGGTGGTGGTCACCGCGAACTACTCCGCTGACCGCGCCGGCACCCACAAGGGACGGACCCACACCAGCAACTTCTCCAACCCCGTGGCCCCCGTCCCCGCCGGCGCCGCCACGGTGAACCTGACCACCGTCGTGCCCGACGGCATCATCTGGTACAACAACGTCAACCCGCCCGCCGGCCAGCTCGGCCAGGTGGTCGTCGGCCCGGTGACCCCCGCCGACGAGCTCGAGGACAACGGGAACTGGGAGCCCTATACCAGCGTGCTGGGCGACAGCACCTTCCTGATCTCAGTGACCACCTATGCCGATTCGCAGACGGTCCCGGCGGGCGATGCCATCACGTTCACCACGCTCAACGGCCAGGGGGTCGGACCCTACGCACAGCGGGACATCGTGGTGCTCCAGCCCGCCCGTGGCGGCACGCCGGTGGTGGGGGAGCATCTCTACACCGACGCCGGCGCCCCCTACCGCGGGGTCATGAACCTCTCCCGCAACAACGGCAACCCGAACCGCGTCGCCGCCGACAAGCGCTACGGCGCGGTCAACTTCATCACCGAGCAGGAGTCGTCCATCGGCCAGATCCAGGGCTTCAACACCGACGGCCGCTGGAACAACAACGCGATCGTCACCACCAAGCCCGATGATCGCTACGTGACCGAGCAGGTCTTCTCCCTGAACCCCAGCCCCGCGAGCCTCGCGCAGACCCCGCTGACCAAGGCGTGGGACTTCGTCTATGGTCCCACCCACCCCGCGGCGCTCGGCGCGGCCAACGGTGCCAACCAGGTCTCCCGCACCGGCGGACGCTCCGAATTCCTCGATAACGGCAACATCGTGGTCATGATCGATGACAAAACCTCCCTCGTGAGCACGTTGGGCGAATGCACGACCTTCTCCATCATCACCCCCACCGGCACGGTCATCAAAGGTCCCACCCTCGTCGGGCCTGCTTCGAGCGGGGCTGACATCTGGGACAACATGGCGGCTTTCGCCGGCGGGTTCGCCATCCGCCTGCACAACATGCTCTTCTTCTATGACGACAACGGGAACCTGACGAGCAGCACCGACATCAACGTGAGCAGCGGTCTCGATTTCGGCACCGGCCGCGAGGACGCCTCCCGGATCGCCTCCGACGTCCGGAGCCACTACGTTTACCTCGGCGGCCAGAGCCCCGAGGTCAGCCAGGGCCCGGTGCCCGTTTATGCCGGGATTTGGGACGCCCGCACGGGCAACTTCGTGACCAGCGTGCTGGTTCAGGATTTCGATCCCTCGCTCGCCAAAACCGACCGCGTCTCCGTGGGCGTGGACGGCCTTGACCGCTTCTGCGTGGCCTACTGCATCCAACCGACGCCCGCGTTCCCCAAACGCCAGATCGCCGCCCGCGTGATGGCCTTCGACGGCACCAACGTGACTTACCTCACGCCGCCGTTCTTCCCCTTCCTGAACCACATCTCGACGCCGCCGGCGAGTTCCAGCACCGAAATCGAGACCTATGACCCGAATGTCTCGATGACCCCGCGGCAGATCCTCATCGCCGGCAAGGGGAGCTTGAACAGCCACAACAACCCGGCTGCCGGACAGGACACCAACCCGACGCCCGGCAACTCCGGCGAGACCAAGGTCTATACGGTGCTCAGCCACCCACTTCCGGTTCCGCCGGCGCAGCCTCTGTTGGAGGTCACCGAGGTCGCGGGGGGCGTGACGCTCACCTGGGGACCGGTGCAGGACGGCTTGTTCACGGTTGAGTGGGCGTCCGCGCTCGATCCGTCCGTCTGGGCGCCGGTGATTCCGGCGCCGACCATTAACCAGGTGGGGAACAACTACCAGACCACCATCGCCCAGAGCGGCGCCGCGCGGTTCTTCCGCCTCGCCCGCTGGTAAGCTCCCGGGGGGGCAAACTGCCTTCCTCACGCCGCGGGGTCGTTACGGCCCCGCGGCTTTTTCTTTTTGGGCGGCCAGCCGCCGCTCGGTGGTCCGCCAGGCCCGCTCACGTCTCCGACTCTCCGCCCGGAGCAGGTCCTCCGCGGACCAGCCTTGGGCCTGGGCCATCCCGGCCAGGTCGAACAACTCCCTGGCGAGGGCGGCACGGGTCAGTTTCCGCCCCGCCTGCGGCGCCTCCAAGCCGGCGCGCCTGGCTTTCTTGACCAGTTTCTCCGCCCGGAGCAGGGCTGGCAGCCGGGTGGGAACCCCATCCAATGCCGAGGGCCGGGCATGCCGGGTCCCGTGCTTTTCGGCCCGTTTGATCTGCTCCCAATTGACCAGCACCTCGGCCGACCCGCTCACCTTCGTTTCGCCGAACACGTGCGGGTGGCGGCGCACGAGCTTGTCGGCGATGCCGGCTGCCACCTGTTCAAAATCGAACGCGCCGCGCTCCCGGGCCAGTTGGCAGTGGAACACCACTTGCATCAGGAGGTCGCCCAGTTCCTCCACCATCTCGTGATCGTCGCCCGCCTCGATGGCGTCCATCAGCTCATAGACCTCCTCCACCGCGTGCCAGCGGAGAGTGTGGTGATCCTGCTCGCGGTCCCAGGGGCACCCGTCGGGAGCCCGGAGCCGGGCCATGATGGCGAGCAGGTGCGTGATGGCGGGTGGCTTGGGTTTTTTCATGCCCGGTTCAAACCTTTGGTTCCCAGCCGGGCTCGTAATCGCGGCCCCAGAGCTTCATGGCCCCGGGGTCGTCTTGGACCCGGCCATTGGCCGGGTCGCAGTGGAGTTCCCGGCCGACCCGCCAGGCGATGTTGCCCAGATGGAGCATCGCGACACTTTTATGGCCCTCAGCGATGGGGGAGTTGTTCAGCTTCCCGGTCCGGATCGCCGCCACGAAATCCGCGAAATGGAGTTGATCCAACCCGATGCCCGAGGCGCTGATCGTGTTGGTCGGATCGGCGGCGGATTCCTCATGGGCCGTTTCCATCGGCTTCCCCTTGGAGTCGTAGAAGGTGTAGTTGTTCCCATCCAGCAGCGCCGAGCCGGCCGTGCCGTGAATCATCACCCCGCGGTCGAGCTTCTCGGTGGGGAAGCTGTTGCAACTCCGTCCCTCCCAGGAGATTGACTTCCCGCCCGCGTAATCCCAGCCGATGACCTGGGTGTCGGGCGTTTCCCAGTCGTCGTCGAACTGGTAGCGGCCGCCATGGGAGACCACCCGCGAGGGCCAGTCCACGCCGAGCGCCCAGCGGCAGACGTCCACCTCGTGCGTGCCGTTGTTGAGCGCCTCGCCGGTGCCGTAGTGCCAGAACCAGTGCCAGTTGTAGTGGATGAGGTTGCTGCGGAAGGGGCGGCGCGGGGCCGGTCCCTGCCAGAGATCATAATCCAGCCAGGCGGGCGGAGTGGTCGGCGTGCCGTGGCCGATGGATCCGCGGCCGTTGTTGTACCACGCGCGCGCGAAGTAGGGCCGGCCGATGACCCCCTCGTGGATCCGCGCGATGGCGTGCTGGAGCCGGGGGAAGGAGCGGCGCTGGTTGCCCATTTGGAGCACCCGTCCCGAGGCCGCCACCGCCTGCTCCAGCAGCTCCCCTTCACGCGGGTTGTGGCTGCACGGCTTCTCGACATAGACATGTTTCCCGGCCTTCAGGGCGAGGATCGCCATCGGGGCGTGCCAGTGGTCCGGTGTCGCGATGGTCACCGCGTCCACCGCCGCGTCTTCGAGGACTTTGCGGAAATCCTTCATCCCCCGCGCGGGCGTCTTCTGCCGGCGGTTTACGGACTTGAGGCCCGAGGCCACCGCGCGGTCATCCACGTCGCAGATTACCACCACCTCGGTGCCCGGGATGCGTGTCAGGCATTCGATGTGGGCCTGGCCGCGGCCGTTGGTGCCGATGACGGCGACCCGGAGCGTGCCGTTGGGTCCGATCCCGGTGCGCGCGGCCGGCGCCACCGCCGGTGGGGTGGCGGGCTCGGCCCCGCGCGTGGCGGCGGCCACGGCCAGGCCAAGCCCGGCGAGGCTGCTGTTGCGGAGAAAGTTGCGCCGATGGATGAGGTGGTGCATAAGTGTCCTGGTTCCGCCCCCAGTCATGCCCGAAGCGCCTTCGCGTGGCAACCCGAATCGGCGGGCGGCGGGACCAACGGGTGACACATGCCTCCCGGGCTTGGCCTCAACGCCGCGTAGGAACTCGATCAAGCGGATGCGTGGCATGTGCCTTACCCCCGGCTGGGGGTGGCAGACGGTAGCCGGGGGTTGAGCGGAGCGATACCCCCGGAAGATCGTGAAATTGAAACGGCACCCCGGAGGGGTGCCAGAAGGCCGCACGGCCGGGTCATCGCGCCTGCCCGGGTCTGGCACCCCTCCGGGGTGCACGGGGCTTGTCGCACGGGATCCGGGGGCCATCGCTTCGCTCAACCCCCGGCGGCTCGTCGCTGGCCGCGGCCGGGACCTCCGCCCAATCTCGGATCGGGCCGGTCTGCCGTGCCCGCGGGTTCGTGGGACTCGCGCCCGGGCAAGCCCGGACGTCGCGCCGCGAAGGGCTACTTCGGGCTGTTCACCCGGGCGGTCAGCAGGCCTTCCTTCGGGAGGAGGAAGAGATAGTCTTCCAAGATGTGCTCGGCCTCGGTCAGGGCTGCGTCGTAGGCCCCCGGCTTTTCGTCCTCCACCGCGGACTCATCCCCCATGTCATCGCCCGACGGGGCAGGGCGGGCGGCGGAGGCCTTGGCCACTGAGTTGGTCTTCGGGGTGGGGGGCGGAAGACCGGGCAGATTCACATCTTTGAGCGCCAGATCATGGACGATCTCGGGACCCGGTTTCCGGCTGAGCCGCTCCTTGTCGCGGGTTTTCGCGCGGGCTTCGTCCTCCTCTTTCTGCTTCAACCGTTGTTTTTCGTTGAGCGAGATGGTCTTGTCCGCTTGGAGTTTCTTGTACTGCTCAATGTCCTCGCGGATGTAGGAGTACTCCTTGTCGGAGGCCAGACGCGTGTAGCACCGCTTCCGCAGTTCCGCCAAATAGGGGGCCACGAGATCAAAATGGTCGAATTTCACCCCGGCGATCGTGTCCGCTTCCATCGGATTCTCGAGGGCGCTCTCCCCCATCTCCTTCGATTCGCCCAGGACTGAGGGGAGGATGACATCCGGTATGACGCCGATCTTCTGGGTCGTGGCCCCGCTCGGGCGGTAGAACTTCTTGATCGTCACCTTGAGGGCGCCGGGATCGTTGGTCATCTCCGGGTTGTGCGTCAATTGGTGGTAGATGGAATTGACCGGCACCACCGTCTGAACCGTCCCTTTGCCATGCGTCGAGGTGTCCCCGACGATCAAGGCGCGGCCGTAATCCTGGAGGGCGCCCGCGACGATCTCGGAGGCCGAGGCGCTGAGCCGGCTGGTGAGGACGATGAGCGGGCCATCATAGGCGACCGAAGGATCGTTGTCGTCGAGTTCCTCCACCATCCCCTCATGGTTCTTGGCCTGCACCACCGTCCCGGTCTTGATGAACAAGCCGGTGAGACGAATCGCCTCCTCCAGCGAGCCTCCCCCGTTGTGGCGGAGATCGAGAATGATGCCGGCCACCTTCTCCGCCTTCATCTTGCGAATCAGCCGGGCCACGTCCACGCTGGTGCTCTTCGGCTCCCGCTTGTCCGCGGAGTTGCCCGGGTCGAAGGGGGCGTAGAAGGACGGCAGGTCAATCACTCCCAGGCGGACGCCTTGCCCGTGACTCTCGGGGACCTCGATGACCTTTCCCTTCGCCTCCTGGTCCTCGATTTTGATCTCGCGGCGCACGAGCGTGATGTTGAACCGGGCGGCGGAATCGGCATCGCCCGGTTGGATCGTGAGGGTCACCGCGGTGCCCTTGGGTCCCCGGATGAGCTGCACCGCCTTGTCGAGGCGCATGTCCACCAAGTCCACCGGTGGGCTGTTGCTCTGGGCTACCGCGATGATCTTGTCGCGTTCCTTGATTTTCTTGCTCTCGGACGCGGGGCCGGGCATGAGGCGGTTGATCGTGCAGTAGCCGTCCTCGGTCCGCAGTTCCGCGCCGATCCCGAACAGGCTCAAGTTCATGGCGATCTTGAACTGTTCAAGCGTGGCGTGGTTCATGTAATCCGAATGCGGGTCGTACACGTGCGCGAGGGCGTTGAGGTAGATTTGGAGCACGTCATCGTCCCCGAGTTCGTCGAAAGTCTTCTGGGTCCGTTGGTAGCGCTTGGTGAGGGTCTCAACCACCTCCTGGTCCAGGCTCTTGGGCTTCTCGGCGGCTTTCGCGACCGTGGGCGGGGCATTGGTCCCGCCCTTCCCTTTCTCGTTGTCCTTCACCGCGGCCGTCGGGGTTTTCTTCTTCCCCTCCATCAACCCGAGCTTTTCCTGCAGGTACTCCGCCCGCAAATGCTCGCGCCAAAGCTTCCGGGCCTCCGCCAAGTCCCGCGGGTACGGCTGATCCTTCCGGTTGATGATGATGCGCTCATCCGCGTCGAAGCTGAACTTCTCGTTCTTGAGCAGGTCGTTCACCAAGGCCTCCCGCTGTTGCAGCCGCTCCATGAACCGGTTGAACACCAAGTCGGCCGGCCGGGTGTCGGGGTGGAAATCGCGGCTGGGGTGCCGCAGGTTGTCGCCCAGGGTCAGGCGGTTCAGGTTGGTGCGGTAGCTCGCGAAATCCGCCAGATCGCTCTGCAGAAAGTGGAGGTGCTGCGGATCGTAGGTCTCGAGGTAACGATCAAAGAACTTGGCCGACAGCGCCGAGTCGAACGGCTGGCTCAGGTATTGGTGCAGCTCGAGCATCGCCGCCGTGGTCCAGGCGATGCGCCCGTCATCCGGCCCCGGCTCCACCGGGCGGAACGCGTTGGTGGAGGACTCCCGGGACGCCGGCGGCGCAGCCGTCGTCCCCGGGTCGGCGGCGAAGATCCGAAGGCTCAGCGCACAGCCAGACACGAGTGAGAGCGAGCGGCGAAAAAAGAGATTCATGATCACGAGATTTTAATCCGGCAACAACTTACCACAGGTTGGACCCGATGCACCCTCGAATGTTCATCCACCTTCGGATCCGGCCCGGCGCGGGCACGGAACGGCCTCAGGTTGGGTCCGGTCCCGCCCGTCTGCAAGCCCGAGAGCGGGGCGGTTCCCAGCCCGGATCCCCACTCGCGGTGGCCAAGGTGTCCTCCCCTGGGATCGCCGGGCGGTTCGCCCGACGCCCGCTCGGGCCGCCCTGGCCACCAGACAGGACGAGCTCGGGAGCGGAGAATCCGCTACCACGTCCGCCCGCAGTTGTGGTATTTGTACTGGAGCGCCCCCGCGGTGGGCCAGCCACCCGGCCGAAGGCCGGCCACCGGGGGGTGGTTGGGCGGACACCATCCAATGAGGACTCGACTAGCTCTGACTCGCACGCGCGACTTGACCCGCCCCCTCGCGGCGGCCGTCGCACTCCTCCTCCTTGGAGCGTTCGGGGCGGTGGGGCAGCCCGTCATCACGGCCTTTTCGCCGACCGGGTCCATCGCGTGGTCCAACGCCTACCCCACCGGCGTCTGTTGTGTGCTCACGGCCCCCACACCGGTAGGGCCCTGGAGTCCCTGGGTGAGTACCTTCACGACGAACTCGCGTGGCCAGCTTTCCCTCCCCGCCACCCCCCCCGGTTCGTTCAGCCAACTCATGGCCACGGACGTCTCGGCCGGAAATCCCTCCGGGTTTGGGAACCTCACCGGCATGTACGGCCGCCTCAGCACAGTGGCCGGCAATGGCGCCGGCGGGACCGACACGGTCAACTACTGGCAGCCTTCGTTCGAGGGGGCGTACGCCACCAATGTGGCGCTCTCGCGTCCCCACTTCGCCCTGATCGATCTGTGGGGCAATGTCATCATTCTCGACAAGGACAGTCATTCCGTTCTCAAGGTCACGTCCGACGGGCGGATTCACACCGTGGCGGGTACCCACGTCATGGGCAACGGCCCCGACACGGCCTCGCCGGCCACCAATGTTGCCTTGAACTACCCCAACGGGCTTTGGATGGGGCCCGATGGCGCGGTGTACATCCTCGACACCGGCAACGGGAAGGTCCGCTGGTTTGACACCAACGGGGTCATGACCACACTCCTGACCGACTCCGCCGGGATCTCGGGCGGCCGCGGCTTGTGGGTGCGCGCCGACCGCGGCCTCGCTTATTTCGTCAACGGCGGCCATGTGGAGAAGTGGACTCCTCCGTCCAAGATCATTGCGCTCAACACCACTAGTTTCAACGACCCGGGCAACCTGTTCGTGAAGACGAACGGGGATCTGCTGGTGACCGACCGCGGAGCCGGCCGCGTTTACCTGTTAAGCGCCACCACCGGCGCCACCACGCCCCTGTTCGGCAACGGCGGCACCAACCGGATCACCGACGGCGTCGCCGCGACCGCCAGCAGCCTCTTCGGGGTGCGTGCGGTCTGGCCTTTCCCCGCGGGAGGGTGGTTGGTCGGGATGCAGGATGGCAGCCAGGCGGGGTTGGTCGACGCCGCCGGCACGCTCCACTTGCTGGTGAATGGCTACGAAGGCTATCACTCCGGCGATGGCCAGTGGTTCTACTCCCCCGGCTACAAAATCAGCGAGGTCCGGAGCATCACCATGGATGGCGCCGGGAACATCTGGATCGTCGAGAGCGACAACGGCTATGTCCGCCGCATCCAGTTCCTTCCGCTGACACCCTGACCGCGGCCGCCCGGCGGACAGGCGTCCGCAGAGCGGGGACGGCTCGATCCCCGTTTCCGCCGCCGGACGACCGCTGAAAACACTCGCCTTTTCGGCCCGTCAATGGCATAAACTTCCCCCGGGCGCGCAGGGGTTCGGCGTACCGCCGGGGCAGGGCTGCCGCTCTGTTCGACTCCCACCCGCCGCGGGGGTTCCCGCGGCCAGCCAGCAGCATGAAAGAAAAGAAGCAAACAATCAGGTTCGGGCTCCCGAAGGGCAGCCTGCAGGACGCCACCATCGAGAAAATGGCCAAGGCGGGGTTTCACATCACCGTCAGCAGCCGATCCTACATTCCCTACGTCGACGACGAGGAAATGGAGATCCGCCTGATCCGCGCCCAGGAGATCAGCCGTTATGTCGAGCACGGCTTTCTGGACTGCGGGATCACCGGTTATGACTGGGTGCAGGAAAACGGCTCGCGGGTCCACGAGGTCGGGGAGTTCCAATTCAACAAGGCCACCCGCCAGACCGCCCGCTGGGTGCTCGCGGTCCCCGAGGATTCCCCGATCAAGTCGGTGAGGGACTTGGCCGGAAAACGGATCGCGACCGAGCTGGTGGGCCAGACCCGCAAATACCTGCGCAAGCACAAGGTCAAGGCGGAGGTCGAGTTCAGTTGGGGGGCCACCGAGATGAAAGCCCACGAGTTGGTGGACGCCATCGTGGACATCACCGAAACCGGGTCATCCCTGCGGGCCAACAAACTGCGGATCGTCGACACGCTGCTCTCCTCAACCCCGAGGCTCATCGCCAATCACGACGCTTGGAAGAATGAATGGAAACGCCGCAAGATCGAGACGCTGGCGCTGCTGCTGAAAGGGGCGCTGGACGCCGAGACCAAAGTGGGGCTCAAGTTGAACATCGAGCGCAAGAACCTGGCCGCGCTCTTGAAGACCCTGCCGTCGCTACGCAACCCGACCATTTCGAACCTCAGTCAGGACGGCTGGGTGGCCGTCGAGACCATTATTGACGAGCATGTGGTCCGGGAGATGATCCCGGCCCTGAAGGCGGCGGGGGCCGAGGGCATCATCGAGTATCCGCTGAACAAGGTCGTTTACTGAAGTGGGGCGACCTTGCGGAGGCGGGCGTCCGAATACGGAATTGCGGAATTGCGGGTCCTTGTTGGAACGCGCTTGACGGGAGGGGCCCAATCCCGCAGGCTGGGTGTCGCTGTCGTTCCACCCGGTCGGGCGGTCAGGCGTGAGGCGCCGTCCCCGCGGGTGGTTTGGCGGTCAATTTCCTTCCGCGCCCGAAAGGCCTGGGAGGTGAAGAATTAATTATGGGTTCACTAAAGAAACGTCGGAAAGCGAAAATCAACAAGCACAAGCGGCGCAAGAAGCTCCGCCAGCACCGGCACAAGAAGCGCACTTGGCAGAAGTAACCGGGCTCCGGCGCGCGCGGGCAGCCGGGTGCCTCGCGCGGGTACTCAGGATGGAAGTGATTCCATCCTGGTTTTTTTTCTTTCCTCCGTCCCTGACGGGGTGCCGGGTCCCTCGGGGTTTTCCTCCTCCGGCGTTGGACGGCGGCGGGGAGATGGCCGAGATTACCACGTTATGATCAGGCGGATCAGATCTGCGGTGGCCTTGGTTGCGTTGGCGGCGTCGGCCCTCACCGGGTGCGCGCCTGCTCCGCCGCGCCCGCATCCGCCATCCGGCGGGGGGATGATCCGGTTCAAGGAGGCTCCCGCGGGGCTCGAAGAGCGCCGGGCCGAGGCGCTGGCCCATTTCGGCACGGCCGTCATCTATGAGATGCAGGGCGATTACTCCGCCGCCCTCGAGGAGGCCTACAAGGCGGCCCGCCTGGACACTGGCTGGGAGCCGATCGTGCTCGAGATTTCCACCCGGCTCCTGGCCAGCAAACAGCCGGAAAAGGCCCTCGACCTGATCAGCCGTTCCGCCGAGCGGCCGGACGCGAGCGCCGCCATCTACTCCCGGCTCGGCGCGGTTTACGCCCAACTGGGCAAGGCCGACCAGGCCGTGGCCGCCAACCAAACCGCCCTCAAGAAATCCCCCGCCTTCCTGGCCGCCTACGCCAATCTCTTTGCCCTCCACCTGCGCGCCAAGCACAACGCCGAGGCCCTCGCCATCATCGGGCAGGCTGCCCGCCAGCCCAAGGGCGAGCCGGAGTTCTTTTGCGGCGTCGCCGATCTTTACCTGAGCTACGCCCAGCAATTCCCGGCCGAAAAGACCAACTGCCAGGCCCGTGCCCTGGTCGCCCTCGACCGGGCGGCCGCCCTCAAGCCCACTTCTCCCGCCCTTCTCCTTCTGCTCGCGGACACCTACATGTCCCTGAACCGCGAGAACCGCGCGGCGGAGTTCTACCTCGATCTTTTGAAGCACCTCCCGGAGTCTTCCCCCGGACACGAGGCCGAGGATTTCCGCGAGCGGATTCACGCCAAGCTCACCGCCATCTACCTGCGCGCCTCGGATCGCGGGCGGGCGGTCGAGCAGTTGGAGGCGATACTCGCCGGCGATCCCGCCAACGCCTCGGTCCACTATTGCCTCGGCGCGCTGGCCTTCGAGGACAAGAAATACGACGCTGCCGCCGCCCGGTTCCGGGAGACCATCATCCTCAACCCGGCTTTCGAGAAGGCCTACTACGACTTGGCTACCGTCCAGCTCGACCAAAACAAGCCCTCCGAAGCGCTCGCGACGCTCGACAGCGTGCGCGCCCGCTTTGGCGGGGGCGAACCCTCCAGCTTCACCACCGAGTTCATGACCGGCCTCGCGCTCAGCATGCAGAAGTCGTGGACGGAGGCACTGCGGCACTTTTCCTCGGCCGAGATCATCGCCAAGGCCACCGAACCCGGGCGGCTGAACCAGTTCTTCTACTTCGAGGTCGGCGCGGCCCTTGAGCGCAAGGGCGACCTGGCCGAGGCCGAGAAGTTGTTTCTCAAATGCCTCGATCTTTCCCCGGGCTTTGCCCAGGCCCTGAACTACCTGGGTTACATGTGGGCGGAGAAGGGGCTGCACCTGGACCGCGCCCGTGAGATGATCGCCAAGGCCTTGGCGGCCGAACCCGACAACGGTGCCTACCTCGACAGCATGGGCTGGGTGCTCTTCAAACTGAACCAGCCCCGGGAGGCGCTCGGCTACATCCTCAAGGCCTGTCAGGGGCTGGACAAGCCCGACGGCACCGTGTTCGACCACCTGGGGGACATCTACCAAGCCCTGAAGCAGCCCGAGAAGGCCCGCGAAGCCTGGGCCAAGTCGCTCGCCGCCGAGCCCAGTGACGAAGTGCGGAAGAAGCTGGACGCTGCGGGAGCCCCGGCCGCCCGGGCGAAGTAGGCCTCAATGCCCCACCAGTTCCGCAAACACTACTCGCCTGACGAAGCCCGGGCCCTCCTCCCCCAGATTCGCGAGTGGCTCCCCGCCCTCGCCACCTGCCGCAAGGAGCTGGAGATGCTCGATCGCCGCGTGGCCGGGCTCCTGCTTCCGGGCTGCGATCTCGGCGGCAGCCTCTGCAACTCTTGGGTGCGCAAAACCATGGAGGTTCAGCGCCTGCTCATGAACTTCATCCGCCTCGAGATCCAAATCAAAGACCTCGATCGCGGGCTCATCGATTTTCCGGCGTTGCAGGGGGATCGCGAAGTGTTCCTCTGCTGGGAACTCGGCGAGGACGACATCGAGTTCTGGCACGACCTGGACTCCGGGTACTCCGGCCGCGAGAGGTTATGACATCGGAAACCGTCCGGGATGCCGGAGCGGCGGGCCTCCAGACGCGGGTGATCGCCGTGGCGGGCATGACCTGCGACCACTGCTCCCGGCGCGTCGAGCGCGCCCTCCGCGCCGTGCCCGGCGTGCGGGAGGCCGCGGTGGACCGCGCCGCCGGCCGGGCCACCGTCGTCTTTGACCCCGTGTCGGTCACCGCGGAGCAACTCACCGCCGTGGTCGTCAAGGCGGGCTATGCGGCTTCTGCGGTAACCTGATGGCCAACCGCGACGAACGACCGTCCGGCCGGTCGGCTGGGGCGCTGCGCAAAACCGTTCTCCGCGACTCGAGCGGCGGTTCCGCAACCCCATGACCGCCGACCCCGCCCCGCGCAACGCACCCGGCCCGGTGGAGGATCCACTGGTCAGCCGGTTTCTCGAGCACTTGTTGGTCGAGCGGGCGGCCTCCGTTTACACCCACCGGAATTACCGCCAGGCGCTGCATGAGTTCCACGCCTGGTACCACGGGGCCAACGATCGCCCGCCGGTGTGGGATGGGTTGCGCCGGGACGATTTCCGCGGCTACCTCCGGGGGTTGGGGCGCAAGGGCCTGGCCCGGGCGGCGATCCAGCTTCGCTTTTGCGCGCTGCGCGCTTTTTACCGGTTCCTGATCCGCCAGGGGCTGGCGGAGGCCAGCCCCATCAAGGACATCGCCCTGCCGAAGCCAGCGCGACGCCTGCCCCAGTTCCTCACTATTGCACAGATGGTGTCGCTCCTGGAAGCTCCCACCAAGGCGGTCGCGCCCGGGGCCGTGCCGCCCGCCGCGGACGTCACCGGGGAAGGGCAGGGGAGCGAGGCCGCCCTCCTCGCCGCCCTGCGCGATGTCGCGGTGCTCGAGACGATCTACTCCTGCGGACTCCGGATCAGTGAATTATGCGGGCTGCTGGCCGGGGACCTCGATGTTCCGGAAAAGCTGGTCCGGGTCCGGGGCAAGGGCCGGAAGGAGCGTTTGGTCCCGATCGGCGACCCGGCCTTGGAGGCCATCCAGCGCTACTGGACCGCCTTGGGTGTCGTGCCCGCGCCTGCCGATCCCGTTTTTTATTCGAAATTCAAGCAGCGGCGGGCGCTCTCCCCGCGGTTGCTCCAACTCCGCCTCAAGCTGCATCTGGCCACGGCGGGCTTGGATCCCAGCCTGACCCCCCACAAGTTGCGCCACTCCTACGCCACCCACCTGCTCGACGCCGGGGCGGACCTCCGCAGTGTGCAGGAACTCATGGGCCACGCGCACTTGGTGACCACCCAGATCTACACCCACCTCACCACCGCTCGCCTCAAGCGGGCCTATAACGACGCGCACCCGCGGGCTTGAGCCGGGATGGAAGGGCGGAGGTGTCGGAGGGGGCAGGGGTCACCGAAGGGGGCAAACCACAGGTATTTTTTCCCGCCCCGCCAATCCCCGCGTCCCCGCCCGCTACACTGCCTGATCCCCGTAGTTAGCGCGGGGCCAGACGGGGCGGAGTCATAGATCGGCGCCCGGGAGATCCCGCGCCCGGTGGAGGCTCTGTGCTCCAGGTCCAGGAACCCGCGCGACGACAGCTCCGACGGCTCGAAGGCTGCCTCTGAAGAATATATGGTTTGACCCCTCTTGTCTTTTCGGGTTGGCCCCAAAACCACGTGCCGATCAGGGGCTGCACGAGCATCTTGACTAAAGTCCACCCGGGGGCATAAATTGAGGTGGCCGTAACAAACCGCATAATGAATGCAGGACTTATTTGCCGGATTTCGCTCCTTTGGCCCGCACGCATGGCGGGGACGGGTACGGGGCGCGGGCAGGCCGGAGCGGAAGCCGTGTCAGGCTGCGGCGCAGCGGGTGAAAAAGGAGGCCCGCCCAGAATTGCTCTGAGCGGGCCTGCTTAAGAAACGCTTTTGAACAGGTGTATCCGCATGGCGGATAGGGAACCAGTTTGCGTTATCTAACTTTGTCTTGATTCCGGGGTCACCATACCCGCCCCAACCATGAATGCCAACAAAAAAAACAGCGTTGAAGCCCCCGCCCCGGCAACCCTCAAACTAGCCTTCGACGTGGGATCCAGCTCACTGGGCTGGGCGGTACTCGACACCAGCGGCGACGCCGAGATCAAGGGCTGCGGGGTGGTAATCTTCCGGGCGAATGACTGCCTCGCGAGCGCGCGCCGAGCCTACCGCCGCCAACGGCGCCACATTCGGAGCACACGACAGAGGATCGCGAGACTGAAGACCCTGTTGGAGTCACTTGGGGTGCTGGCGCGGCAGGATCTGGACCGCCCGGGGTGCGCGTGGCCCTGGCAATTGGCGGCGCGCGTGCTCCGCGGCGGCAAGTTGCTCACCTGGCCGGAGCTATGGGACGTCCTGCGATGGTATGCGCACAACCGCGGTTACGACGGCAACCGCCGCTGGAGCGCGGGTGACGCGGACGCCTGCGCGGAGGACACCGAGAAGGAAGAGAATGCCAAGAGCCTAATGGAGCGGCACGGTGTGCACACGATGTGCGAAACCGTTTGCCTGGAACTCAAAGTGGACCCCCTGGGGGCGAAGCGGGCCTCGACCGTCTGGTTCAGGGGCCTGAACGCGGCGTTCCCGCGGGGGACGGTCGAGGCGGAGGTGAGGCGGATCATCCGGGCACACTTTAATGCCCTGCCAAGGGTCAACCCAGACCTCGAGAGGGCCCTCCTCGGCACCGGTCCGGGCGACAAGTCGGCTTGGAAGGCCATTCGGTGCGACCCGATCAAGGTCCCGAAGCGCTATGAAGGCGGGCTGCTCTTCGGACAACTCGTGCCGCGCTTTGACAACCGGATCATTGCCCGGTGCCCAATCAGTGGAGAGAAAGTCCCGTCGCGAAACTGCCGTGAGTTCCTGGACTTTCGGTGGGGGATGCAACTGGCGAACGTGCGCGTGGCCAGGGCTGCCGGACGGGAAATGACGCCGCTCACAGCCGCCGAGCGACAGCAGGTGCACGCGACGATGCGCCAACAGGGGGCGATGGGAGTGGAGGAGTTCAAGAAATCAGTCCGTACTGCGGCGGGAGCCCTGCGGGACAACTTGGACGAGCTGCTGATGCACCCGGACGCGAAGGAGGCACTCGTGCTCGACCCCGTGCAGAAGCTCATCCAGGCACCCGGGGTCAGAACGCTATGGCCGCTCCTCCCCTCGCGCATCCAGAAGCGCGCGCGGGGACAGCTGCACCGCGGCAAGACCGTCACGCTCGGGCGCCTCCGCGCCCAAGCCCAGGAGATAGGAGCTGACTTGGCGGCGTTCGACGCCGAACTCGACCGGCTCGGCGGCTTGGCAGGCGGAAAGGCCCGCCCCGGAGGCGGCGGCTCGCCCAAGAACGATCTGCTCGACAAGGCACTGGCGGCCAGGGGGCTGGCCCAGCGGGCAGCCTTCGCGCGGCCACTGCTTAGCCGGGCGTTCGAGGAGGTGATGCAGGGACGGCATCCCAAGGAAGCCGGCGGCTGCCTGTTTATGAGCGAGGCGGTCCGGGCCGCGCAATTGGCGCGTGGAACCGCCGATCAGACCAACAACCACCTGGTCCGGCACCGCCTGCTGATGCTCGAGCGCCTGTTTGGGGACGTTGTCCGGGAGTACTGCGGCGGAGACAAGGCGCGCATCGGGGCGATCACCATCGAAGTGAACCGGGATCTGCGGGAGATGTCGGGCCTGACGGCAGAGGAAAAGGCCAGTGAGATGGGCCGCCGGCTTGCCAACCACCGCAGCGTTTCCGAGAGGCTGGAGAATGACGCCTCGTTGAAGGCGGTATTGCAGCAGGGCGGCACACGAATCACCGCCGGTCTGATCCGCAAGGCCCGCGTGGCCGACGATCTTGGCTGGACATGCCCCTACACCGGACAGAAGTTCGAGCCGGTGGACCTCGTGACCAAACGGGTGGACAAGGATCACATCATCCCTCGGTCCGAGCGCGCGTCCGACGCCCTCGACTCGCTGGTGATCACCTTCTCGGCGATCAACAAGTGGAAGGGAAAACGGACCGCGCTGAGGTTCATCGAGGATGAGCAGGGCAAGCCGGTCCCGGCCCTCCCGAACCTCTCCATCATGAGTGTCACCCGCTACAGACAACTCGTGGGCGGCTTGGAATCGTCCGGAGGGCATGAAGATGACAAACGACGGAAAAGAAAACGGAAAGAGCTGCTCTTGCTCCCGGCCTACGAAGAGAAGTCGTTCACACCACGGGACCTCACCACGACGTCCCAGTTGGTCCGCCTCGGCGCGGCGGCCTTGAGGAAGGCGCTCCCCCCGGGTGTGGGCCAGGTGCCGGTCATTTCGCTGCCCGGCTCGGTGACGGGCGCAGTGCGCAAGGCTTGGCGCGTCCTGGGGTGTCTGGGGCTGGCCGCCCCCCGGGTGCTGGATGAGAGCGGCGAAACGAGAACCAAGGACGAAGTGCGCGACATTACCCACCTGCACCATGCGCTGGATGCCTGTGTGCTCGGGCTGGCCTCGCACTACCTTCCGAACCACGGCAGGGTTTGGGAACTGTTGGTGAAGCGCAAATGGACACCTGCGGAGCAGGAGGAGTTGACGGCTCTCGGCCTGTTCTTGAGGGACAGCGAAGGCCGGTTCCAAATGCGGGATCTGAGCCCCGGCCTGAAGGAGCAAATCCGCCAACGGCTGGCCGAGCGCCGTGTGGTGCAGCATGTCCCGGCTCGCATGGATGGGCTCAGGGCGGAGCAAAATGCCTGGCGGGTGGTTTCGGTCGCAGGGGACACCGCCACCCTGAGGCAGCGAGTGCGCGCGGCAGACGGCTCGCGCCCACCCAAAGAAACTCAGGAAAAGGTTGTGAAGCTGTTAGGGGTGGCCCCATCGGGCGCCCCCGGGAAGCTGAAGACCAACAAGGCGGCGCTGGTCGTCCCGGATAATTTCGGGGTAGCGCTCACTACTCCCAATCCGGTGGTTGTGCCGTTTCACAAGGTCTGGCCGCGACTGGCCGAGTTGCGGCTCGCCAGCGGCGGCCGGATGCCTCGGGTGCTGCGGAACGGGCAGCTAATCCGGGTCCCAGGGACGGGCCGGTTCAGCGGGGTGTGGCGGGTCTTCTCCGCGAAAAACAACGCCGGAGGGATCGCTCTCGACATCGGCCTCCCGGATGCCGTCAAGCTCAAGAACAAGACCGAAGGCCACAAGATCAACGTACGGCTGGCGAGCCTGTTGAAGGAGGGAATGGAGGTTCTGAGAACTCCCCTGACCGGCGCAAACACGTGTCCTACCACATCGTCAACATCGACTCGCCGCAGTGCTCGCTGAGCTGCCGGGACGGACAGCTAACCTGCAAGACGGCCGACGGGGAAAGGAGGCTGCCCCTGGAGGACATTGCCGCGATCATCATCACCAGCTTCTCGGCTTCGATTCACAGCGATCTCTTCGTCCAGGCGGCCAAACAGGGCGTGTCGCTCATCATCTGCGACTCGTTCAAGCCGGTGAGCCTGGTCTTGCCCGCGAACCGCTCCACCGACACCATCCTGTCCCGCGCGCTGCTGCGCCTGACGGAGGGCACCCGGGGGCAGCTTTGGCAGCGGACGGTGGATGCGAAGTGCCAGAACCAGTACTCGCTCGCCAGCCACATTTCCCCGGGGGACGAGGGGTTGGAGGCCCTGCGGGCAAGTGCGTTTGGGAAAAAGCCCCACAAGGAGGCCATTTGCGCGAAGGCGTTCTGGCAGGCGCTCGGGCGGCGTCTGAACAACACCGAGTTCGTGCGGCAGCGATCCGGCGGCGGGCTCAACGACCTGCTCAACTACGGCTACGCGGTGCTCCTCTCCACGGTCCTGCAGAGCCTGTTCGGTGTTGGCCTCGATCCCACCTGGGGAATCTCGCACATGCCGCGGGAGCGCAGCACTCCGTTGGCGTACGACCTGATGGAGCCGTTCCGGCCCTGCGTGGATTGGCGCGTCTTCCAGTGGGCGGAACAGCACCCCGATCGGAAAGACTGGGTGGTCAGCAAGGAGTATCGGCGGTGGGTGACGGCATTCCCGCTGGGGCGGGTGGACTATCTTGAGTTCACCCTGGAGATCAAAGGCTGCATCGAGGGGGTGGTGCGGGGCTTCCGGCGGGCAGTGGTGGAAAACCAGCCGAGGTTCTACCGGCCATGGACAGCGAGAAATTCAAAATGGGCTGGCTAATTGTCGCGTTCGACCTGCCGGTGGGAACTCCGGAGCAACGGAAGCGGGCCACAGGATTCCGCAACTACCTCGTGGACGACGGGTTCCAGATGATGCAGTTCAGCGTTTACGCCAGAGCTTGCGTCTCCTTCGCCAGGCAGGAGACGCACCTGGAGCGCCTCAAGAAGCACCTGCCGCCTGAGGGAAGCGTGCGGGCGATTTTTGTCACCCGCGCACAGTGGGAGCGGTCGTTCGTAATCCAAGGGGCTCCCGCCTCCCAGAAGGAGGCGGAAGCCCTGCCGGAGCAGATCCAACTTTGGTAACCCGCTTTCTAAGAACGGGTTACACGCACCGATTCTGCTCCACCCGGAATTGGAATCAAGGCAAAGCGCGCTAGGGCTTGTCCCGCCGCATGGTGCGATTCTGCTCCACCCGGAATTGGAATCAAGGCAAAGCAGAAGCCGAACTGGAATGATGCGATGAACCATTCTGCTCCACCCGGAATTGGAATCAAGGCAAAGCTAAGTTTCTCACTGGGGCCGCCGGTGCTAAATTCTGCTCCACCCGGAATTGGAATCAAGGCAAAGCACGGAACGCGCCCAGGCTGCGATTGCCCATATTCTGCTCCACCCGGAATTGGAATCAAGGCAAAGCAACCAGCCGACTAACCCGTCAGCCGCGCCAATTCTGCTCCACCCGGAATTGGAATCAAGGCAAAGCACCACCACCGAACACCCATTCCGCCGCGTTATTCTGCTCCACCCGGAATTGGAATCAAGGCAAAGCAATACCGAAAGACGTCAGAAACTACCTCTCATTCTGCTCCACCCGGAATTGGAATCAAGGCAAAGCTGCTCGCTCGCCCTTTCGGGCTTCGCTTCGATTCTGCTCCACCCGGAATTGGAATCAAGGCAAAGCACGTTTTCCGCGGTTGTCAATGGGGGAGTTATTCTGCTCCACCCGGAATTGGAATCAAGGCAAAGCCCTAAAATGTCAGCGCGTGAGCCTCGCCGCATTCTGCTCCACCCGGAATTGGAATCAAGGCAAAGCCGCCATTGCGTGGGGTATCGGGCGCATCGCATTCTGCTCCACCCGGAATTGGAATCAAGGCAAAGCCAGCCGAATCGGCTACCGCCCAGACACAGGATTCTGCTCCACCCGGAATTGGAATCAAGGCAAAGCCTGCCCAACGCGGACAAGGGGGCCACACCGATTCTGCTCCACCCGGAATTGGAATCAAGGCAAAGCAAGCATCTCGGATGCACGGTGGCGGAGTGATTCTGCTCCACCCGGAATTGGAATCAAGGCAAAGCACCGGCCCTGAGCTCGCCCGCGCGCTCCGCATTCTGCTCCACCCGGAATTGGAATCAAGGCAAAGCACATTGCAGGTGTGCGCGGAGTTGCGGCGGATTCTGCTCCACCCGGAATTGGAATCAAGGCAAAGCACATTGCACACTGTATAACGCATCGACAAAATTCTGCTCCACCCGGAATTGGAATCAAGGCAAAGCCGTCATCAGTGCAGACCCACAAGGTCCGCCATTCTGCTCCACCCGGAATTGGAATCAAGGCAAAGCTCGGCATGGCGGTCATCCACCTCACGAAGGATTCTGCTCCACCCGGAATTGGAATCAAGGCAAAGCTGAGGCCGCTGAGGGTGACGCCGGTCTGTCATTCTGCTCCACCCGGAATTGGAATCAAGGCAAAGCAGCGGGAGCAATCTCTGTAACTATCCGCTAATTCTGCTCCACCCGGAATTGGAATCAAGGCAAAGCACCGGCCGGGACCAGGTGGTGCAAGGGTGCATTCTGCTCCACCCGGAATTGGAATCAAGGCAAAGCAGCAAATCCCCCGAACGGAAGGGAGAACCAATTCTGCTCCACCCGGAATTGGAATCAAGGCAAAGCTCGAGTGACGGTCCCCCGCCGTAGCCGTTATTCTGCTCCACCCGGAATTGGAATCAAGGCAAAGCATGTTTCGCGTGTTCGATAGGTACTGCTGAATTCTGCTCCACCCGGAATTGGAATCAAGGCAAAGCGGCGCACCTACGCGGACCCTCGGGTCAAGGATTCTGCTCCACCCGGAATTGGAATCAAGGCAAAGCACTGGCCCAGACGGTGCCACCTGCATTACAATTCTGCTCCACCCGGAATTGGAATCAAGGCAAAGCACCGCGCCGGCAGGATCGTTCTCACGGGCAATTCTGCTCCACCCGGAATTGGAATCAAGGCAAAGCGACGGCGGGATGTCGGAGCGTGAGGCGAGCATTCTGCTCCACCCGGAATTGGAATCAAGGCAAAGCAGTCCCGCCCGCTGGCAGAAGGCGCTGATTATTCTGCTCCACCCGGAATTGGAATCAAGGCAAAGCGACACGCTGGGTGCGCCGTTCGCGCCGTTCATTCTGCTCCACCCGGAATTGGAATCAAGGCAAAGCGGACACGACACAGGGGAATTTAGGGGCGAAATTCTGCTCCACCCGGAATTGGAATCAAGGCAAAGCTGGCTTGACTGGCTGGAGCAGCAACTGCCGATTCTGCTCCACCCGGAATTGGAATCAAGGCAAAGCGGGCCGGGGATCGGGCTGGGGGATTACCTGATTCTGCTCCACCCGGAATTGGAATCAAGGCAAAGCAGTTTCCAGCGGTACGCGCCGACGCCGTTCATTCTGCTCCACCCGGAATTGGAATCAAGGCAAAGCCAGAACAACAACACGCAGGCGGTGACGAACATTCTGCTCCACACGGAATTGGAATCAAGGCAAAGCACACCCGAAACAGGATATAACCAACGATGCATTCTGCTCCACCCGGAATTGGAATCAAGGCAAAGCGGGTGTCAGTGGTTCGACGTTCGGTGGGGAATTCTGCTCCACCCGGAATTGGAATCAAGGCAAAGCACAGACCGCAACTGGGAACATTGCGATCCCATTCTGCTCCACCCGGAATTGGAATCAAGGCAAAGCAAGTACACCATCGGCCAGAATGACTTCGCCATTCTGCTCCACCCGGAATTGGAATCAAGGCAAAGCCGAGAAAGCAGAACGGGCGGAGATGATCCGATTCTGCTCCACCCGGAATTGGAATCAAGGCAAAGCGCGGGGGAGCCTTACGCCGCCGGTGCCGACATTCTGCTCCACCCGGAATTGGAATCAAGGCAAAGCTCCCGCACTTGGCGGGTGAGCTAAATTGGATTCTGCTCCACCCGGAATTGGAATCAAGGCAAAGCGGGATACTGATAGACCTTGAATGGGTGGAAATTCTGCTCCACCCGGAATTGGAATCAAGGCAAAGCGCGACACAGGAGACGCTAAAACCCAGGCGATTCTGCTCCACCCGGAATTGGAATCAAGGCAAAGCCTGGTCCGCCGCGCGCTCGAGGAACACAACATTCTGCTCCACCCGGAATTGGAATCAAGGCAAAGCGGGGGGTCTCCTGTTGTCTCGCATCCTCCGATTCTGCTCCACCCGGAATTGGAATCAAGGCAAAGCAGGCGCCGGGCCGGGGTGGTGCCACGGACCATTCTGCTCCACCCGGAATTGGAATCAAGGCAAAGCCAGGTTGCGAGGCGATCTGGCGGGCGGCTTATTCTGCTCCACCCGGAATTGGAATCAAGGCAAAGCCCCACCGCCCCGGCCCCCACGGCCGCGCGCATTCTGCTCCACCCGGAATTGGAATCAAGGCAAAGCACGTTGATGACGGGGGGCTCGGATCCGGGATTCTGCTCCACCCGGAATTGGAATCAAGGCAAAGCGGGTGGGGGCCGCTCAAGATCGCGCTCTGCATTCTGCTCCACCCGGAATTGGAATCAAGGCAAAGCACGCGATGAACACCATCCCACAGATCGTCAATTCTGCTCCACCCGGAATTGGAATCAAGGCAAAGCTGAG
>Ga0182030_10003646_pt1 | contig 32933 bp, 31 predicted proteins | sample 812S3MmetaG_FD_121299 | JGI IMG/M metagenome (GOLD analysis project Ga0182030, IMG submission 121299) | Permafrost microbial communities from Stordalen Mire, Sweden - 812S3M metaG (Illumina Assembly) | ecosystem: Environmental > Terrestrial > Soil > Wetlands > Permafrost | place: Sweden... | reverse complement strand
GCGCCAGCCACGCGTCTGCGCCGAGCGAGATCAGATGATGGCGGAGCACCGCCTGCATCAACGGCGCGCTCGAAATCAGCCCCGGGAAGCGGAAGAACAGCGACGGCGTCTGGCCGTTGGCGATCAGTAACCGCTCGACCTGAAGGATTTCCGCGTCGGCGTCGACGCCGGGCTCCAACAGGAAATTATGCTCGTCGGGCGCGCCGCGGGCGTAGGGGTGATGGTAGGTGTGGTTGACCCACAGGATGTCGATCGCGCCTTTCGCCTGCTGGTCGATGAGCCAGCGATAGTCGGCGAAATGGTGCGTGAGCCACAGCCCGGAGATCGACAGCGCGACCGGCGTGTGCGGGCCCTCGGCGACGAGCTTGTTGATGAAGCTGCGGTCGAGCGGTTTGAGACTGGGGCAGAGGTCGCCGGTGACGAAGGCGCCGGGCGCGGCGCCGTGAACCAGGCCGGCGTTGCGCAGGAAGCCGCGATGGACGAGGCCGGGCGCCTGAGCCGATTCCTCGATCGCGCGCATCATGCGGGTCGAGGCGAGCGAGGCTTCGTCCGTGTCTGAGCACGTCCAGCAGGCGGCGCGCTCGATGCGGGTCGTCAGTTTTTCCGGATCGGCGAGCAGCAACAGCGGTTCGCCCGCCACGGTCATCGATCGGATCGCCGTCGCCTGGCGGCCGTCGGCCGCATGGCAGGCCTGCAGGGTCGACCGATAGTCGGCGACCGCGTCGGCGTGAGCGAGGCGTTCGGGCGCAGGCGGCCGCCACAGGCAGGCGGCCGCCTCGTCGTCGGCGCGCGCGGCGGCGCTGGCGCAAAGCGCGAGGGCGGCAGCGAGAACGAGGCGTGCGAGACGCGAGGGCAGGGCCTGTCTCCGGGTTCGGACGGGCGCCAATTCCGTTAGTCGAAAGAATGATATCAGCGGCTTCGGCGCCATTTTGCGCGCGGGCGCACCGGGCGTCAAAGGCCGGCAGTTGGGCGGTGAGACGGAAGGGCGCGAAAGGGCGGCGCGCGCCGCGGCGGAATCGCGCCGTGGCGCAGGGGCCGAGAGCGGCGCAGCGCGGCGCCGCCGACGACGGCCGAACCGCCCAAAGGGGGCGCCGTTTTCCGGCGCGATGGTTTGTTTTCAGAGGTTTGCGTGGAGATTTGTCGCCGCCTCGCCGGGCCGCGAACGCAGCCGGACTGGCGGCGCCAACGATAGCCGCCGCCACTTGCAAAAGCTCGTTACCTGACTAAAGTCAGAGAATGACCGAAGCCGCGATCCAACAGATCCGAAGGTTCAACCGCCTCGTCACCCGCCGCGTCGGCGCGCTCGACCAAAGCTACCTCAGCCGCGGCCGGCCGCTCGGCGAGGCGCGGCTGCTGTTCGAGATTGGCCAGGGCGGCGCCGACGTGCGCGAGCTTCGCGCCGCGCTCGATCTCGATTCCGGCTATCTGAGCCGGCTGTTGCGCGCGCTGACGGCGCAGGGGCTGATCGCGGTCGAGAAGGGCCGCGACGACGCGCGGGTCAGGCGCGTCGCGCTGACCGCCTTGGGCCGCGCCGAGGTCGCCGCCTACGACCGGCTGTCGGACGCGCTGGCGCGTTCGTTCCTCGAGCCGCTCGCGCCGCCCGAGCGCGAGCGGCTGCTCGCGGCGATGGCCGAGATCGAGCGGCTGCTCAGCGCCGGCGCGGTCGCCGTTGCGTGCGAGCCGGCGGATTCGGCCGACGCGACTTGGTGCCTGGAGCGCTATTTCGCCGAGCTGGCGCGGCGGTTCGACGAAGGCTTCGACCCCGCAAAGGGCGCGGCGGCCGGCGTGGAAGCGATGAACCCGCCACACGGATGGTTCTTCCTCGCCCGGCTCGACGGCCGGCCGGTCGGTTGCGGCGGGCTGGCGCGGCTCGGCGCAGAAGCGGGCGAGGTCAAACGCGTATGGACGGCGCCGGACGCGCGCGGGCTCGGCGTCGCGCGCCGCCTCGTCGCCGCGATCGAGGCGCAAGCGCGCGAGGCGGGCCTGTCGACGCTGAAGCTCGACACCAATCGCGCGCTGAAGGAGGCGCAGTCGCTCTATCGCAAGCTCGGCTACGTCGAAACCGCGCGCTACAACGACAACCCTTACGCCGATCACTGGTTCGAGAAGCGACTTTCAAGGCCGGCCCGCGGCTAACGAGGACTGCGCCGGCCTTCGGCCGAGCGCGCCATCGCCGCGGCGAGCCACGAAGCCTCGCGCTGCGCAGCGTCGAGCGCCGCCGCTTCGGTCGGGTAAGCGACGCCGGAACAATAGGCAATCGGCGTCCACGCGCCGCGATCCTCGACGTCGCGACGAAACGCCTCGAAGCCGTAAGAGCCGTCCGGCCGGCGAAAGAGGTCGACGCAGCGGTCGGCGGCCGTGTCCTCCACGCTGCTGAAGACCGTGCATGACTTGTCGATGGACTGGGACATGGTCGTTCCTGACGCTCAGGCCGCCCGCGCCGCGGACGATGGCGCGTCGCGCGGCGGACCGGAAGCGGCGCCCTGCGGCGTCCGGCCGCGCAGGATCAGCGCGTCGAGCCGGGAGAGGAAGAGCTTCAAGGTCGCCGACGAATTCCTCCTGCTGTAACCGACGACGAGATCGATCGTCGGCGTTTCTCCGGCCAGCGGGCGGCTAGTCACCGACCACGGCAGGAAGTTCCTGGCGTAGGCGGGCAACAGCGTGACGCCGCGAGTCGAGGCGATCAGCGACATCGCCATGGCGAGATTGTCGACGCGGTGTGAAGGTTTGAGCGGGACGCCGACTTTCGCCAGATAGGCCTCGATCGCCGCCTGCACCGTCGGCGCCGTCTCCGACATGCCGAGGAACGTCTCGCCTTTGAGCTCTTCGATCGCGACCGCTTCGCGCGCGGCGAGGCGATGGTCGCTCGGCATCGCCACGACGAACGGCTCGGTGGCGACGAGCCGGTATTCGAGTTCGGGCCTGCCCGGCTCCGGCCTGAGGAAGGCGAGATCGAGCTTGCCGCGCATCAGGGCCTCGGCGAGCGAATGCGAATAGCCGCTCGACACCGTCACTTCGATCTCGGGCAGGACGTCCTTCAGCGTTCGCATCGCTTCGGGCAGCCAATCCATCTCCTGGCCGGTGAGGAAGCCGAGCGCGAAGGCCGGCTTGGCCGGCGTCGCCGCCCGGCGCGCCGCTGCGACGGCGGCCTCCGCCTGGTCGAGCGCCAGCCTTGCCGGCTCGAGGAAGGCTTTGCCCGCCGCGGTGAGTTCGACGCCGCGCGCGCTGCGGACGAACAGCGTCGCGCCGACCTCGTATTCGAGATCACGGATTTGGCGGCTCAGCGAGGGCTGAGCGGTGTGCAGCCGCTGCTCCGCCGCCAGCGTCAGGCTGCCGGTTTCGGCGACGGCGACGAAATAGCGAAGATGACGCAGCTCCATGACGGCTCCCATGCCTGACAAGCATGAAGACAACTCTACAAAGTCTTTCTCTTCGCAGCCAGAGCCAGGTAGACATCATGCCGCTCGGGACTTGACGGCGATCGCCGTTGGCGGCCCGGGCGGCGAGAATTCCAGGTTTCAGTCCCGATCGCTGCGGAAGCCCTCGCTTCGGCAAACGCCCGGCCGCGCTTCGCTGCCGGCCCGGACCAGGAGATTCAATCATGGCCACGCTTTCCGGAAAGACCGCGCTCGTCACCGGCGCTTCGCGCGGCATCGGCCGAGCCTCGGCTCTGGCGCTCGCCGCGCGCGGCGCGCAGGTGCTCGTCCACTATGGCCGCGGCGAGGCCGAGGCCGAGGCGGTCGTCAAGGCGATCCGCGACCAGGGCGGCCGCGCCGAAATGCTCGCCGCCGACCTCGCCGATCCGGGCGCGCCGGCCGCGCTCGCGCGTCGGGTCCGCGCCGTCGTCGGCGACAGGCTCGACATCCTCGTCGCCAATGCGGGCGTGTCGAAGGCGGCGACGATCGAGGAAACGACAGTCGCCGACTTCGACCGCCTCTTCGCCGTCAACGTTCGCGCGCCGTTCTTTCTCGTCCAGCAATTGCTGCCGATCCTCGGCGCGGGAAGCAGCGTCGTTTTGGTCTCGTCGCTGGCGGCGCGCGGCGCGGTCGGCAATCTCGCCGCCTACACCGCGACAAAAGGGGCGATCGACACGCTGGTCAGGCATTTCGCCGCCGCGCTCGGCGACCGCGGCGTGCGCGTCAACGCCGTCGCGCCGGGAATCGTCGCCACCGAGATGTCGAACTTCGCCAAGACCGAGGCGGGGCGCAGTTTCGCCCTCGGACTTCAGGCCCTGAAGCGGCTCGCCGAGCCCGACGACATCGCGCGCGCCATCGCCTTTCTCGCCTCCGACGATGCGGGCTGGGTCACCGGCGACACCCTGCAGGTCGACGGCGGCTCCAAGCTGTGAGGCGGCGCGGCAGCCTTCTTCGTTTCGATTTCTCCCCCACAATCACGTGAGGTCCGGCCCCGCGCCGTGGCGCGACCGCGCGGCGCGCGCCATAATCACGGTGTGCGAGGGGCGCACGGATTCGAGCGGGAGGTTCGGGACGATGATCGCGGCTTTAGTGCTGATCGCGCTTGCCGGGGCGCCCCCCGCAGTCGACGCCGGCCAGGTCTGCAGGGATGCGCAGGCTTCGGCCCTTCCCGAGGACGCCAAGGTCGCTTTCGACAGTTGCGTGCGCGACGAGCAGGCGGCGCGCGACAAGTTGAAGGCGCGCTGGCCGCATTATTCGGCTTCTGCGCGGGCCGCCTGCGTCGGCGACGGCGGCGGCGTTGCGGCGAGCAACGTCGAATTGTGGACTTGCCTCGAGATGCAGCCGGGCGGCAGCCTGAGTCTGCAGAGCAGCGACGAAGACGCGGCGTCCGGGTCGTCGGCCCTGCCGCCGCGCGGCAAGAAGCCTTAGCGCCGGCCATCCCGCCAGCCGATAAACGTCGGGCGGTTTCTGAGCGGAGACGGGCCATGGAAAAACGCGCGCGGCGCAAACCGAATTGGATATTGGACGCGCTGGTGTGCGGCGGCGTGGTCGCTTCGCTGGTCTACACCATGGCGACGGTGACCGAGGCGCCGTCGACGGCGCAGGTGGCGGCGGAATGGATTCTGATCGCCTTGGGCACGGCCGGCGCCGTCTGGTCGCTGGTGATGCTGGCGCGCAGCCGCCAGAAACCCGGCTGAGCGACGGCGGTCCGGGCGCTCGGCTTGATTCGCCAAACCTTTGTCTTTAAGGCCTCGCCTGATCGTTTCCCCGCGAGGCGCCCTGATGGCCGAATTGCCCCTTCATCTGCGACGCCTTGAGGCGGAGGCAATTCACATAATGCGCGAGGTTGTTTCCGAATTTCGCAATCCGGTAATGCTTTATTCGATCGGCAAGGACTCCTCGGCGATGCTGCATGTCGCCCTCAAGGCCTTCCATCCGGCCCCGCTGCCGTTTCCGCTGCTGCACGTCGACACGACCTGGAAGTTCCGCGAGATGATCGCCTTCCGCGACGAGACGGCGCGGCGGCTTGGCCTCGATCTGCGCGTCCATATCAACAAGGAGGGGCTCGCGCGCGGCATTTCGCCGGTCGCCTCGGGCAGCCAGGTCCATACCCAGGTGATGAAGACCGAGGCGCTGCGCCAGGCGCTCGACGCCGGCCGTTTCGACGCGGCGTTCGGCGGCGCGCGGCGCGACGAGGAGAAGAGCCGCGCCAAGGAGCGCGTGTTCTCGCACCGCTCCGCCGCACACGCCTGGGACCCGCGCAACCAGCGCCCCGAACTCTGGCGGCTCTACAACACGCGCATCCGCGACGGCGAGTCGATGCGCGTCTTTCCGCTGTCGAACTGGACCGAGCTCGACGTGTGGGAATACGTCCGCGCCGAGGGTATCCCGGTCGTGCCGCTCTATTTCGCCAAAGAGCGGCCGGTGGTCGAGCGCGGTGGGACGCTGATCATGGTCGACGACGACCGCCTGCCGCTCGAACCCGGCGAAACGCCGCAGATGAAGCGTGTGCGCTTCCGCACGCTGGGCTGCTATCCGCTGACCGGGGCGATCGAGTCGGACGCCGACACGCTCGACGCGATCATCGCCGAGATGCGAGCCGCAACCACTTCGGAGCGTCAGGGGCGGCTGATCGACAGTGACGAATCCGCGTCGATGGAGAAGAAGAAGCGCGAGGGGTACTTCTGATGGACGCGCCCGTTCGCCAAACTGCGCTGCCGACACTGCGCCTGCTCACCTGCGGCTCGGTCGACGACGGCAAGTCGACCCTGATCGGCCGCCTGCTCTATGAGCAGAAGCTGATCTACGACGACCAGCTCTCGGCGCTCGAGCGCGACTCGAAGAAGCACGGCACGGTCGGCGCGGACATCGACTTCGCGCTGCTGGTCGACGGCCTCGAGGCCGAGCGCGAGCAGGGCATCACCATCGACGTCGCCTATCGCTATTTCGCCACGCCGAGGCGATCGTTCATCGTCGCCGACGCGCCGGGCCACGAACAGTACACGCGCAACATGGCGACCGGCGCCTCCAACGCCGATCTCGCCATCCTGCTGGTCGACGCGCGCAAGGGCCTGCTCACCCAGACCCACCGCCACGCGATCATCGCCTCGCTGCTCGGCGTGCGCCACGTCGTGCTGGCGGTGAACAAGATCGACCTCGTCGACTACGATCAGGCGACATTTCGCCGCATCGTCGAGGCGTTCACGGCTTTCGCCGTGGAACTCGATTTCCGCTCGATGGTCGCCATCCCGATCTCGGCCCGCTTCGGCGACAACATTTCCTCGCTCAGCCCCAACACGCCCTGGTACGAAGGACCCTACCTGGTCGATCATCTCGAGCGCGTCGAGGTCGAGGACCAGCGCCGCAACGGGCCGTTCCGCCTGCCGGTGCAATGGGTCAACCGGCCGCATCTCGACTTTCGCGGCTTTGCCGGCACGATCGCCGGCGGGCGGGTCAAGCTCGGCGATCCGATCGTCGTCGCCGGCTCCGGGCGGATGAGCGCGGTGACCGGCATCCTGCGCGCCGACCAGCCGGTCGAAGAGGCCGAGGCCGGCGACGCGGTGACGCTGACGCTCGCCGATGAGGTCGACGTCGCGCGCGGCGACGTGCTGGCGCCGCCCGACGCGCGGCCCGAGGTCGCCGATCAGTTCACCGCCCATCTCATCTGGATGAGCCAGGAGCCGCTGCTGCCGGGCCGCTCCTATCTGATGAAGATCGGCGCGCGCACCGCGCCGGCCTCGGTGACCGAACTCAAGCACCGCATCGACGTCGACAATTTCGACCGGCTCGCCGCCAAGACGCTGGCGCTCAACGAAGTCGGCTTCGCCAATCTCGCCACCACCGCGCCGGTCGCCTACGACCCTTACGCGGAGAGCCGCGAGACCGGCGCCTTCATCCTGATCGACCGCGCCAGCAACGAAACCGCGGCGGCGGGCATGATCGCTCACGGCTTGCGCCGCGCCACCAACATCCACCGCCAGGGCCTGGCCGTTTCGCGCGAGGCGCATGCGGCGCTGAAGCACCAGCGGCCGGCGGTTCTTTGGTTCACCGGCCTTTCCGGCGCCGGCAAGTCGACGATCGCCAATCTGGTCGAGACCAAGCTGATGGCGCGCGGCGTCCACACCGCGCTGCTCGACGGCGACAACGTCCGACACGGCCTCAACAAGGACCTCGGCTTCACCGCCGCCGACCGGGTCGAGAACATCCGTCGCATCGCCGAGGTGGCGCGCCTGATGACCGACGTCGGGCTGATCGTGCTGACCTCGTTCATCTCGCCGTTCCGCGCCGAGCGGAAGCTCGCCCGCGAGATCGCCGCGCCGGGCGAGTTCATTGAGGTCTACGTCGACACGCCGCTGCAGACGGCGATCGCCCGCGACCCGAAGGGGCTCTACAAGCGGGCTCTGGCGGGCGAAATCAAGAATTTCACCGGCGTCGACCAACCCTATGAGCCGCCCGAGGCGGCCGAATTGACCCTCGACACGGCGGCCGCCGCGGCCGAAACGCTTGCCGATCGCGTCATTGCCGAACTCGAGGCGCGCGGTCGGATCGACCGGCTCTAGACGCCCGCGCCGGAGCCGTCGCCGCTTGGGCCAGCCCATTGCGCCAAGGCCGAAAACGGGCCTAGATGGCGCCCAGCCGCCTCGGGAGGCGCCTCAGCGCGCGGGCCCGGACGCGTTCTAAGGGGAGCATTCATGAAATCTGTCGTCTTCGCCAGCCTCGGGCTGGCGGCCCTGCTGGCAGGCATGCCCGCCGCCTCAGCCAAGACACTCGTCTATTGCTCGGAAGGCAGCCCGGAGAACTTCACGCCGGCGATCAACACCACCGGCACCACCTTCGACGCGGCGCGACCGGTCTACGACCGCCTCACCGAGTTCAAGCGCGGCACCACCGAGGTCGTGCCCGGGCTGGCGGAGAGCTGGAACGTCGCCGACGGCGGCAAGACGATCACCTTCCACCTGCGCAAGGGGGTCAAGTTCCACGGGGTCAAGGATTTCACGCCGACCCGCGACTTCAACGCCGACGACGTGCTGTTCTCGATCGACCGGCAGTGGAAGGAGGACAACCCCTACCACAACGTGTCGGGCGGCAAGTACGACTACTTCAGCGATATGGATATGCCGGACTCGCTCGAGTCGGTGACCAAGACCGACGACTACACGGTCGTCGTCAAGCTGAAGGAGGCGAACACTCCCATCCTCGCCAACTTCGCGATGGACTTCATGGCGATCGGCTCAGCTGAATACGCCGACTTCCTGCTGAAGAAGGGGACGCCCGAGCAGTTCGACCAGGTTCCGGTCGGCACCGGCCCGTTCTATTTCGTCGCCTATCAGAAGGACTCGGTGATCCGCTTCAAGAAGAATCCCGACCATAATTTTGGCGAGAAGGCGCTGGTCGACGATCTCGTCTTCGCCATCACCCCCGACGACACGGCGCGCTACGCCAAGCTCAAGGCGGGCGAGTGCCACGTCAACGGCTATCCGCGGCCGGCCGACGTCGCCGAGATGGAGAAGGACTCGTCGCTGAAAGTCGTCCACGAGCCCGGCCTCAACATCGCCTACTGGGCGTTCAACATGACCAAGCCGCCGTTCGATAACAAGGACGTGCGCATGGCGCTGTCGATGGCGATCGATCGCGATGCGATCATCAAGGACGTCTACCTGGGCGCCGGCGAGAAAGCCAAGACGCTGATCCCGCCGACGATGTGGTCCTATGACGACAAGATCGTCGACCTTTCCTACGATCCCGAGAAGGCCAAGGCGATGCTCGCCGCGGCCGGCGTCAAGACGCCGCTCGACATCGACCTCTGGTATCAGCCGGTGCAGCGCCCCTACAACCCGAACGGCAAGCGCATCGGCGAGATGATGCAAGCCGACCTCGCCAAGATCGGCGTCAACGCCAAGCTCGTCACCTTCGAGTGGGGCGAGTACCGCAAGCGCCTGCAGAACGCCGAGGACGACACCGGCCAGATGGGCTGGACGGGCGACAACGGCGACCCGGACAACTTCTTCTTCCTGCTCGGCTGCCCGGACGGCAAGCCGGCCGGCAATAACATCCCGAAGTGGTGCAACGCGGAGTTCAACGACCTGCTCGCCAAGGCGCGGGCCATTCCCGACCAGGCCGAGCGCGCCAAGCTTTATGCTCGGATGCAGGAGATCGAGCACGACGAACAGCCGGAACTGCTCATCGCCCACTCGATCGTCTATGAAGCGATGCGCGCGAATGTCGAGGGCTACAAGCAAAGCCCACTCGGCACGCATGCGTTCCAAGGCGTCGACGTCAAGTAAGCAGGCGAGGGGCCCGTCCGTTTCCGCGGTCGGGCCCCGAACCTCACGAACGCGCCAATGATCGTTTATTTCCTCCGCCGCCTCGCGCTGACCGTTCCGACGTTCGTCGCGCTGATGTTCGTCACCTTCGTCGCCATTCGCCTGGTGCCGGGGGATCCGGTCGAAGTGCGCGTCGGCGAGCACGGCATTTCGCCGGAACGACTCGCCTATTTCCGCCATCAGCTTGGCCTCGATCTCCCGGTCTGGCGCCAGTTTCTCGACTACTGCTGGCGACTGCTGCACGGCGATTTCGGCGTGTCGCTGTCGACCAATCAGAAGGTGCTGACCGAGTTCCTCACCCTGTTTCCGGCGACGATCGAATTGTCTGTCTGTGCGATGCTGTTTGCGGTGGCGATCGGCGTGCCGGCGGGCGCAGTGGCGGCGGTCAAGCGCGGCAGCGTCTACGATCAGGCGCTGATGACGGTCTCGCTGTTCGGCTATTCGATGCCGATCTTCTGGTGGGGCCTGCTGCTGATCATGTTCGTCTCGGTCAAGCTCGAGTGGCTGCCGGTCTCGGGCCGCATCGACCTCATCGCCTATTACTTCGACCAGCCGACCGGCTTCATGTTGATCGACACGCTCCTCTCGGGCCAGAGCGGCGCGTTTCTCGACGCCGTCCGCCACTTGATCCTACCGGCGATCGTGCTCGGCACCGTGCCGCTCGGCGTGATCGCCCGCATGACGCGCTCATCGATGCTGGAAGTGCTGTCGGAAGACTACGTCCGCACGGCGCGCGCCAAGGGCCTGTCGCCGTTCCGGGTGATCGGCGTCCATGCGCTGCGCAACGCGCTGCTGCCGGTGGTCACCGTCATCGGCCTGATGGTGTCGAGCCTGCTCGCCGGCGCGGTGCTGACCGAGACGATCTTTTCCTGGCCGGGGGTCGGCCACTGGCTGATCGAATCGATCAGCCGACGCGACTATCCGGCGTTGCAGGGCGGGGTGATGCTGGTTTCGACGGTCGTGATCGGCGTCAACCTCGTCGTCGACCTCGTCTATGGCGCGATCAATCCGAGGATCCGCCATGGCCGCTGACGTCGCCCTCCCCGCCGTGACGAGCGAAGAAGCGGCCGAGGTTCTCGGCCAACCGACGCCGCTTTCCGCGTTCTGGGCCGCCTTCCGAGAGAACCACGGCGCGGTGTTCGGCCTTTCCGTGATCTCCACGATCGCGCTGATCGCCATCTTCGCCAACTTCATCGCGCCGCACTCGCCGATCGAGCAGTTTCGCGACGCGGTGCGCGCGCCGCCGATCTGGGACGCGGGCGGCACGTGGCGTTTTGTCCTCGGCACCGACGGCGACGGCCACGACACCTTGTCGCGACTGATTTACGGAGCGCGGGTGTCGCTGTTCATCGGCCTGTCGGTGATGAGCGTGTCGTTCGTGATCGGCGTCGTCCTCGGCCTTCTGGCCGCTTCGGTCGGGTCGCTGGTCGACGTCGTGATCACCCGCGTCATGGACCTGATCATGGCGGTGCCGAGCCTGGTGATGGCGATCCTGGTTGTCGCCGTGCTCGGCCCGAGCCTCGCCAACACCATCGTCGCGGTGACGATCGTTTACCTGCCGCGCTACGTCCGGCTGGTGCGCGCTTCCGCGCTCGGCGAACTGACCAAGGACTACGTCACCGCCGCGCGCGTCGCCGGCGTCGGGCCGCTCAGGTTGATGGTCTCGACCGTGCTGCCCAACTGTCTCGCGCCGCTGATCGTCCAGGCGGCGCTCGGCGTTTCCGACGCCATTCTCGAAGCGGCGGGGCTCGGCTTCCTCGGGCTCGGCGCCCAGGCGCCGACTCCGGAATGGGGCACGATGCTGGCCGATTCGCGCGAGTTCATCCGCTCGGACCCCTGGATCGTCGCGCTGCCCGGTCTGGCGATCCTGATCGCGGTCGTCGCGATCAACTTGACCGGCGACGGGATGCGCGACGCGTTCGACCCCAGAATGCGGCGGACCTGAGCTATGGCGCTGCTCGAAGTCCGCAACCTCACCGTCGCTTTCGCCACCCGCCACGGCGACTTCGTCGCCGTTGACGGCCTCGACATCACCGTCGACCGCGACGGGGTGCTGGCGATCGTCGGCGAATCCGGCTCGGGCAAGTCGGTGGCGATGCTGGCGGTGATGGGGCTGCTGCCGTTCACCGCCAGGGTGTCCGCCGACCGCATGTCGTTCGACGGCGCCGACCTGATGACGATGACGCCGGCCCAGCGCCGCCGCATCGCCGGCAAGGACCTGGCGATGATCTTCCAGGAGCCGATGTCGTCGCTCAACCCCTGTTTCACCGTCGGGTTCCAGATCGACGAGGCGCTGAAGACCCACCTCGACCTCGATCGCCGCGCCCGCGCCAAGCGAGTCATCGAGCTGCTCGCTGAGGTCGGCATTCCCGATCCGGCCCGCCGCCTCCACTCTTTTCCTCACCAACTCTCGGGCGGCATGAGCCAGCGGGTGATGATCGCGATGGCGCTCGCCTGCCGGCCGAAGCTTCTCATCGCCGACGAGCCGACGACGGCGCTGGACGTGACGATCCAGGCGCAGATCCTCGATCTGCTGCTGTCGCTCAAGCAGCGCAACGGCATGGCGCTGGTGCTGATCACCCACGACATGGGGGTCGTCGCCGAAACCGCCGACCGCGTCATCGTCCAATACGCCGGCCAGCAGGTCGAGGAGAATACGACCGCCGCGCTGTTCGCCGATCCTCACCATCCCTACACCGCCGCGCTGCTCGCCGCTTTGCCCGAGCGCGCGACGGCCCGCCGGCTGCTGGCGATCCCCGGTGTCGTGCCGGGCCAGTTCGACCGGCCGCGCGGCTGCCTGTTCGCGCCGCGCTGCACCTTCACTTTCGACGCCTGCCGCCACGCCGCGCCCGGTCGCGCCTCCGACTCGCTCGGTCGCGCGCTGTGCTACACCCCGCTCAGCGGCGGCCAGCCGGCGCCGAAGCCTGCCGACGATGGGGCGGCGGCATGAGCCCCGTGATCGAAGCGCGCGGCCTGTCGCGAGACTATGTCGTCCCTCGCGGCGTCTTCCGCCCGCACGCGGTCGTCCATGCGCTCGACGGCGTATCGTTTTCGCTCGAGGCGGGGCGCACGCTGGCGGTGGTCGGCGAATCCGGTTCGGGCAAGTCGACGCTCGCGCGCCTGCTGACGCTGATCGAGCCGCCGACCGCCGGCGCGCTGCTGATCGAGGGCGAGGATGTCGCGCACGCCAACCGCGCCCGTCGTCGCCGACTGCGCCAGGACGTGCAGATGGTTTTCCAGAACCCCTACGGCTCGCTGAACCCGCGCCAGCGGATCGGCAAGGCGCTGGAGGAGCCGCTGCTCGTCAATACCCGGCAATCGGCGGCCGAGCGCGAGGCGGCGGCGCGCGCGATCATGGCCAAGGTCGGCCTCAGGCCCGAGTTCTTCCACCGCTATCCGCACATGTTCTCGGGCGGCCAGCGCCAGCGCATCGCCATCGCGCGCGCGCTGATGCTGAGGCCGAAGATCCTGGTGCTCGATGAGCCGGTGTCGGCGCTCGACGTGTCGATCCGAGCCCAGGTGCTCAACCTGCTCGCCGAGTTGCAGGAGGAGTTCAATCTCGCCTACGTCTTCGTCTCGCACGACCTGTCGGTCGTCCACCATATCGCCGACGAGGTGATGGTCGTCTATCTCGGCCATGCGGTCGAGTTGGGCGGACGCGAGGCGGTTTTCTCCGCGCCGCAACACCCCTATACGCGCGCGCTGCTGTCGGCGACGCCGGTCGCCGATCCGACCGCCAAGCGCGAGCGCGTCCTGCTCAAGGGCGAGCCGCCGTCGCCGATCGCGCCGCCGCCCGGCTGTCCGTTCAATCCGCGCTGCCCGCTCGCCTTCGACCGCTGTCGCAAGGAAAAGCCGCCGCTCGAAGTCAAGCAGGGACGGGCGGTCGCGTGCTGGGCGGCGACGCCGTGAACCCACCGCGCTGCGACTTCATCGTCGTCGGCGCCGGCTCGGCCGGCTGTTTGCTCGCCAACCGTCTTTCCGCCGATCCGCGCCGTCGTGTGCTGCTGATCGAAGCGGGCGGCCGCGACAACTGGATCTGGCTGCACATCCCGGTCGGCTATCTGTTCGCGATCGGCGATCCGCGCGCCGACTGGAGGTTTAAGACCGCGCCCGAGGCGGGCCTCAACGGGCGCGCGATCGCCTACCCGCGCGGCCGCGTGATCGGCGGCTCCTCCGCCATCAATGGCATGATCTACATGCGCGGCCAGGCGGCCGACTACGACGGCTGGCGCCAGCTCGGGCTCGACGGCTGGGGCTGGGACGACGTGCTGCCGTTCTTCAAGCGCCACGAGGACTACCATGGCGGCGCCGACGCCCTGCACGGCGCCGGCGGCGAGTGGCGCATCGAGCGTCCGCGTGACGCCTGGCCGATCCTCGAGGCGGTGCGCGACGCGGCGGCCGAGGTCGGCATACCCAAGGTCGACGATTTCAACCGCGGCGACAACGAAGGCTCCGACTATTTCGACGTCAACCAGCGAAACGGGCGGCGATGGAGCGCGGCGCGCGGCTTCCTCAAGCCGGTCCTCGACCGGCCGAACCTGCAAGTCGTCGCCGGCGCGCATGTCGAGCGGCTGATCTTCGCGGGGCGGCGCGCGGTCGGCGTCAGCTATGTGGCCGGCGGCGTCGCGCAGGAGGCGCGCGCCGACGGCGAGATTATCCTCTGCGCCGGAGCGATCGGCACGCCGCAGTTGCTCGAACTGTCGGGCGTCGGCCGGCCGGACGTCGTCGCCGCGCTCGGCCGCGAACTGGTCCGCGCGGCGCCGGGCGTCGGCGAGAACCTGCAGGATCACCTGCAACTGCGCGTGATCTTCCGCGTCGCCGGCGCGCGCACGCTCAATGTCGACTCTCGCTCGCCGCTCCGTCGCGCCGGCATGGCGCTCGACTATGCGCTCAGGCGGCGCGGGCCGATGACCATGGCGCCTTCGCATCTGGGAATTTTCGCCAGGAGCTCGCCCGACTTCGCCACCGCCAACGTCGAGTTCCATGTCCAGCCGCTGTCGCTCGAACGGTTCGGCGAGCCGCTGCACGATTTTCCCGCCATAACGCTGAGCGTCTGCGATCTGAGACCGACGAGCCGCGGCTCTGTCCACGCCGTCAGCCCCGATCCGCGGGCGCCGCCGCGCATCCAGCCGAACTATCTTTCGACCGAGACGGACCGGCGCGTCGCCGTCGACGCCATCCGACTCGTGCGCCGCCTTGCCGCGGCGCCGGCGCTCGCGCGCTTTCGGCCGGAGGAATACCGCCCCGGCGCGACGGCTGAGAGCGACGCGGAACTCGTCAGGGCGGCCGGCGACATCGGCACGACGATCTTCCATCCGGTCGGCACGGCGAAGATGGGGCGCGCCGACGACCTGGGCGCGGTGGTCGACGCGTCGCTGACGGCGATCGGGCTCGAAGGTCTGCGCGTCGCCGACGCATCCGTCATGCCGCGCATCCCCTCGGGCAATACGGCGGCGCCGACGATGATGATCGCCGAGAAGGCGGCGGCGATGATCCTCGCCGACGCGAGGGACCGCTGAGGTGGCCGCGCCGACCGAGGCGCCGGTCGACGGCCGCCAGTCCGAGGCGGCGCTGGCGATCGCGCGTGGGGTGAGGCGGCTCCTGAGGGCGCGCGGCTTCGTCACCGTCACCGAGTTGCAACTGTCGAGCGGACGGCGCGCCGACGTCGTCGGCGTCAACGACGAGGGACGGCTGCTGATCGTCGAAATCAAGTCGTCGGTCGCCGACTTCCGCGCCGACCACAAATGGCGCGACTACGCCGCCCATTGCGACCGGTTCTATTTCGCTGTCGCCGTCGACATGCCGCTCGACATCCTGCCGGACGAGGCGGGGTTGATCGTCGCCGATTCCTACGGCGGCGAGATCCTGCGCGAGCCGCCGACGCGCGCGTTGCCGCCGGCGGCGCGCCGCGCCGTGCTGCTGCGCTTCGCGCTCGCCGCCGCCGACCGACTGCACCGGCTCTCCGATCCCGGCGCGCCGCCGGAAAGCTGAACGCTTGCGGCGGCGCGGCGAATTGGCGAACATGCGCGGGCTCGAGCCCAGGAGCGCGGCGATGCAGAACCGGGCGTGGGCGGCGCTGCTGCTTGTCGCGACAGGCGCACGCGCCGAACCGTTGACGTTGGCCAGTCCCGATCTCGCGCCCGGCGCCGGCGTCGCCGAGGCGCAGGTCGGCGCTCGCTTCGGCTGCGTGGGCGGCAATCGCTCGCCGGCGCTGGCGTGGAGCGGCGCGCCGGCTGGCGCGAAGAGCTTCGTCGTCAGCCTGTTCGATGCCGACGCGCCGACCGGGCGCGGCTTCTGGCACTGGGCGATCTTCGACATTCCGGCCGGCGCGGCGTCGCTTGCAGCGGGCGCGGGCGACCCGAACGCTGGCCTTGCGCCGATGGGAGCGACCCAGGCGGAGAACGACGCCGGCGGAGTCGGCTATTTCGGCCCCTGTCCGCCCGTCGGCGACAAGCCGCATCGCTACCGCTTCGAAGTCGACGCGCTCGACGTCGCCAGGCTCGGCTTCGACGCCGGCGCGTCGGCGTCGAGCGTCGTCGAACGCGCGCGTCGACATGCGCTCGCCGAGGCGACGCTTACGGGGATTTGGAGTCGCTAGCGCCGCGGTGCGCGTCGGCGGCGCGCGCGGCGACCGACCTTGGCGGGCAGGCTTCATCGAGCAGGGCGGTTGTTCCTTCGCCGCTCTTGAGACCCAGCACGATCGGGGCCGGATGCGGGGCGTCGGGCTCGACGCCGTCGGCGATGAAGCTGATGACCGCACGGGCGCCGCCCCGCCGCAAACGGCAGAAACTGCGCGCCGACGTGACGACGCTCGGGGGCGCGTCGGCGGTCAGGCGACCGGCGCGCAGCTCGACGCCCTGCGGGTACAAGATGAGATAGGCGCCGGCGCCGGGCAGGTCGAGCGCGGCGCCGGTCTCGGCGTCGCGCGCCGTCAAAGTCGTGGCGACCGTCGCGCCGCCGCGGCGAAAGGCGAAGCTCGCCTCGAGCCTGGCGGGACGCCCGTTGACCGAGATTGTCAGCGGCGCCGTCGTCCTGGCGGTGAACTGCGAGGCCGACGCCGATTTGGCGTCGATCGCCAGGCCGGCAAGCCCACTCGGCTGCCCGTCGACCAGGATCGGATTGGCGCGATCGATCCAGGCCGTCGCCAGCCGCGACAGCTTGAGCTCGTCGGGGGTGAGCCAGTGGATGCTCCTCGATGGCGTCGTCAGCGTCAGTTTCATCACCGGATCGGTGACGCCCATTTCGGCGAAGTAATCGGCGACGTCGTCGTCGACCGAATCGTCGGCGGCGCGTTTGGCGACCTGGGTCGTCTTCTGCTCGCCGACCAGATGACGCGAAAGCTCGAGCTTGAGGCCCGCCAGCTTGAGATAATGAACCTTGTAGATCTTCTTGACCTGCGTCTCCTTGACGACCTCGGTCATCTGGTGGACGCCGACATAACCCTGCTGGCTCACATAGCGCTCGACGCCGCCGGCGAGCGCCAGCGTGCAGGCGGAGGCGCAATAGGCGCCGCGCGAGTCGGCGTCGCCTTTCGCTTCGCCGCAGGTCTTGGCGCCTTTCGCGCAAGGCGCGAGCGTGGTGTGGGCGACGACCACCGCAAGCCGCTTGGCGCGGATCAGGCGGCCCATCGCCATCGCGTCCTCGACGGCGCCGCCGGCCGAATTGATGACGATCGGCAGCCGTCGATCGTTCGCCGCTTTGAGCGTGCGCTCGAGCGCGTCGGCCGAGCCGGTGACGATCTTGCCCTCGGCCGAAATCCACTCGGGACAATTCGGCCGGCAAGCGGCGTCGTCGCTGCGCACCCGCACGAATCGCATCGGCGCGGCGGCGTTCGGCGTGGCGCGCGGGCCCGCCGTCGCGTAGGCGAGCACCGTCTCTCCCTTCGCCGCCACGCTGAGCGCAAGAGCGGCAAGAATCGGCATGGCGCAGAAGAGAAATCGGCGCGCGCTGGATGAGCGTATGCGGACCGACGACATCGCGCGCATTATTACGTCGCCGAAACGCGATGTCGAGTGTTTTGGCAATTTCCCTCGCGCGCGCCGTTATGCTAACGAGCCGCGCATGACGACCCGCATCGACCGCCGTTTCGCCGCTTTGCGCGCCCAACAGCGCGCCGGGCTCGTGACATTCGTCATGGCCGGCGACCCCGACGAAGAGACTTCGCTGAAGATCGTCAAAGCCTTGTCCAAGGCGGGGGCCGACGTAATCGAGATCGGCATGCCGTTTTCCGATCCGATGGCCGACGGGCCGGCGATCCAGGCCGCGGGGCTGCGCGCGCTGCGCGGCGGCCAGACCCTGCGCAAGACGCTCGCATTGACGCGCGCGTTCCGCGAGGCCGACGACGACACCCCGATCGTGCTGATGGGCTACTACAACCCGATCTACGTCTACGGCGTCGACGCGTTCCTCGAGGACGCCAAGGCGGCCGGCGTCGACGGCCTGATCGTCGTCGATCTGCCGCCGGAGGAAGACGAGGAATTGTGCCTGCCAGCGCTCGAGGCCGGGCTCAACTTCATTCGCCTGGCGACGCCGACGACCGACGACAAGCGTCTGCTGGCCGTGCTCGCCAACACTTCGGGCTTCGTCTACTACGTATCGATCACGGGCGTCACCGGCGCGGCGGCCGCCGATCCCGCCAAAGTCGGCGCGGCGGTTGCGCTGATCAAGCGCCATACCCATCTGCCGGTAGCGGTCGGGTTCGGCGTGAAAGACGCCAGGAGCGCGGCGGCGATCGCCCGCGTCGCCGACGGCGTGGTGGTCGGCACTGCGTTGGTCGAGGCGTTGCGCGTGTCGCTGATCGACGGCAAGGCGGGACCGGACACGGTCGACGCCGTCGCGCGCCTCGCGCATTCGATCGCCGAGGGCGTGCGCGGCGCCGCGAAAACGCAAGACCAGACGAGGGCCGGCCGATGAACTGGATATCCAACGTCGTTCCGCCGAAGATTCGCTCGCTGCTGCGGCGCGAGACGCCGGAGAACCTGTGGGTAAAATGCCCGGAAAGTGGCCAGCTCGTCTTTCACAAGGATCTCGAGGCCAACCTGATGGTGGTGCCGGGCTCCGGCTACCATATGGCGATTGAACCCCGGGCGCGGCTCGCCTCGCTGTTCGACGATGGCGTCTACGAAATGCTCCCGGTCCCCGAGACTGTCTCCGATCCGCTGAAGTTCCGTGATGTCAAGCGCTACGCCGACCGGCTCAAGGAGCATCGCGCCAAGACCGGGTCTGACGATGCCGTCATCGTCACGCGCGGCGCCATCGAGGGGCTGGGGGCGACGGTGGCGGTGCACGACTTCGCTTTCCAGGGCGGCACGCTCGGCGTCGCCGCCGGCGAAGCAATCGTCGACGGCATGAGCGAGGCGGTCGAGCGGCGCACCCCGTTCATCATTTTCACCGCCTCGGGCGGCGCACGCATGCAGGAGGGCATGTTCGCCCTGATGCAGATGCCGCGCACGACGGTCGCGGTGCAGCGTCTGCGCGCCGCGCGGCTGCCCTATATCGTCGTATTGACCAATCCGACCACCGGCGGCGTGACCGCGTCTTACGCCATGCTCGGCGACGTGCATATCGCCGAGCCCGGCGCGGTGATCGGCTTTGCCGGCGCGCGCGTCATCGAACAGACGGTGCGCGAGCGTCTGCCGGAGGGCTTTCAGCGCGCCGAGTTCCTGCAGGCGCACGGCATGGTCGACATGGTGGTGCCGCGGCCGCAGATGCGCGCGACGCTGGCGCGGCTGTGCCGGCTGCTGACCGCGTCGCCGCAGAGCGCGCCGGCGGCGGCCTGACGCCCGGCCGCGGGCGGGAAGCGGCATGACCGCGATCGACGCCGTCCTCGAGCGTTTCGCGCTTCTCCATCCGCGTAGGATCGACCTGTCGCTCGATCGCGTCGAACGCCTGCTCGCCGACCTCGGCGCGCCGCACAAGCGCCTGCCGCCCGTCGTCCACGTCGCCGGCACCAACGGCAAGGGCTCGACCATCGCCTTCATGCGCGCCGCGCTCGAGGCCGCCGGCAAGCGCGTCCATGTCTACACTTCGCCCCATCTCGTGCGCTTCAACGAGCGCATCCGGCTGGCCGGCGCCCTGGTCGACGACGAGCGGCTCGCCGACGCGCTCGCCCGCTGCGAGGCGGTCAACGCCGGCCGGTCAATCTCGGTGTTCGAGATCACCACCGCCGCCGCCTTTGTCCTCTTCAGCGAGACCCCCGCCGATTATCTGCTGCTCGAGGTCGGGCTCGGCGGCCGCTACGACGCCACCAACGTGATCGAGAGGCCGGCGGCGACCGTGATCACCCCGGTGTCGATCGACCATGTCGAATTCCTCGGCCCGACGATCGAAAAGATCGCGTACGAAAAGGCGGGCATCCTGCGCCACGGCGTCGCGGCGATCGTCGCCGAGCAGGACGGCGCGGCGCTGCGGGTCATCGAACGCGAGGCGTTGAAAGTCGGCGCCCTGCGCCGCTTCGCCGGGCGCGATTTCCATGCCCGCGCCGAGAACGGCCGGTTCGCCTACGAGGACGCCGAAGGCCTGGTCGATCTGCCGGCGCCGCGCCTCGTCGGCCGCCATCAGCTCGGCAACGCCGCGACCGCGGTCGCGACGCTGCGCGCGATCGAGCCGGGGCTGGCCAATCGCGCGCTCGAACGCGGCCTCGTCGACGTCGAATGGCCGGCGCGGCTGCAGCGGCTGCGCGGCGGCCCGCTGGTCGCCCTCGCGCCGCCGCGCGCCGAGGTCTGGCTCGATGGCGCCCACAACGAGGCGGGCGGCCGCGCGCTCGCCGAAGCGATCGCCGATCTCGAAGACCACGCGCCGCGGCCGCTGGCGCTGATTTGCGGCACGTTGGCGAGCAAGGATACGGCGGGCTTCCTCAGCCACTTCAAGGGGCTGGCGCAGGAGGCGCTCGCCGTTCCGGTCGCCGGCGAACACGCCGCCCGATCGGCCGAGGAGGTCGCCGCGATCGCCCGGAGCGTCGGCATCGAGGCCGTCGCCTGCGACGGCGTCGCCTCGGCGCTGAAGTTCCTCGCTGCGCGCGAGTGGCCGGTTCCGCCGCGCATCCTTGTCGCCGGCTCGCTCTATCTCGCCGGCGCGGTTCTGGAAGCCAATGGCGACGCGCCGCGCTGATCCCTGATCGCCCTTCTCCCCGCGTGCGGAGCGTGGGCGCGGGGCGTCAATTGTCGCCGCTGCCGACGTCCTTCGCCTTGGCGGCGGCGCGGCCATGCAGGAGGTCGATCGCGGCGATGAGTTGCTCGTCCTTGCTCGGATCGGGCGGAACATAGGCCTCGGAGCCGGTTTTCTCGTCGTCGCCGTTCTTCAAATGACCCTGGAGCGACGCCTCGCCCTTGCTGTCGACCTTGCCCTTGAGGTCGTCGGGGATCGATTCGCGGACTTTGATGTCCGGCTCGATGCCCTTGGCCTGGATCGAGCGGCCCGACGGCGTGTAGTAGCGCGCCGTCGTCAGCTTCAGCGCGCCGTCATCGCCGAGCGGCAGCACGGTCTGCACCGAGCCTTTGCCGAAGGAGCGGGTGCCGATCAGCGTCGCGCGCTTGAGGTCCTGCAGCGCGCCGGAGACGATCTCCGACGCCGAGGCCGAGCCCCCGTTGATCAACACGACGAGCGGCTTGCCCTGTGACAGGTCGGCGCCGGCGCGGGCGTAATATTCCTGCTGCTGGTCGAGCGTCCGCCCGCGGGTCGAGACGATCTCGCCGTGATCGACGAAGGCGTTGACGACCTCGATCGACTGGGTGAGCAGGCCGCCGGGATTGTTGCGCAGGTCGAGGATGTAGCCCTTGAGCTTGTCCGAGCCGGGGTCGCTCCTGAAATGGGCGATCGCCTTCTGTACGCCGTCGAAAGTCTGCTGGTTGAATTGGGTGATGCGGATGTAGCCGACGTCGCCCCCGCCCTCGAGCCGCGCCCGCACCGGCAGCACGTGGATGATCTCGCGCACGATGGTGAAGACGCGCGTCTGTCTTTCGCTTTCGCGCTGCACAGTCAGCTTGACCGAGGTGTTGGCCGGACCACGCATGCGGTCGACCGCCTCCTTGAGCGTCAGCCCCTTGACCGGCGTGTCGTCGATCGCGGTGATGACGTCGCCCGACAGCATGCCCGCGCGCGCCGCGGGCGTCTCGTCGATCGGGCTGACGACCCGCACCAGTCCGCCTTCCTGCATCACCTCGAGGCCGAGTCCGCCGAACTCCTCGCCCTTCATCGTGTTTTCGAACTCGCTGAGCGCCTTGGCGTCGAAATAGGTCGAATGCGGATCGAGGGAAACGAGCATGCCGTTGATCGCGCCGACCACCATCTTGGTCGGGTCGGCCTCGTCGACGTAGGCGTCGCGCGCCGTCTCGAAGGCGCGCGCGAACAGCGCCAGACGCTGGCTTTCCTGTGCGTCAGCGTTGGGGGTCGCGTGCGACGCCCCACCGCCGACGTAGGCGACGGCGAGCGCGCCGCAGACGACGCCCACCGCCAGATAGGGGATCGCGCGCGTCATCCGAGCTGGCGCCTCCACGTTCACTTCGGAACGTCGGGGGTCGGAGTCGCCGCGGGCTCTGGCAGCGCGTCGCCGCCGGAGGCGGGCGGGGCGACGGCCGCCGGCGCAGCGGGCGCAGCGGCGCTCGAATCCGCCTTGACGGGCGTCGCGTCGGCGCGCTTGACGCCGTGCAGAAGGTCGATCGCGGCGGTGAGCTGCTTGTCGTCCTTCTCGTCGGGCGGCACATAGGCCTGCGAGCCGCTCTTCTCGTCGTCGCCGTTTTTCAGGTGGCCCTTGAGCGAGGCTTCGCCCTTGGTGTCGTCCTTGCCCTGCATGTCGGGGGGAACGTCCTCCAGGATCACCATGTCGGGCTCGATGCCCTTGGCCTGGATCGAGCGGCCAGACGGCGTGTAGTAGCGCGCCGTCGTCAAGCGCAGCGCGCCGTCCTCGCCGAGCGGCATGATCGTCTGCACCGAACCCTTGCCGAACGAGCGGGTGCCGATCAGCGTCGCACGCTTGTGGTCCTGCAGCGCGCCCGCGACGATCTCGGAGGCCGAGGCCGAACCGCCGTTGATCAACACCACCATCGGCTTGCCGCCGGAAAGGTCGCCGCCGGGCCGCGCGTTGAAGCGCTGCGCGTCGTCGGGGTTTCGGCCGCGGGTCGAAACGATCTCGCCGCGATCGACGAAGGTGTTGACGACATCGATCGACTGGTCGAGCAGACCGCCAGGGTTATTGCGCAGATCGAGGATATAGCCCTTGAGCTTGTCGCCGAGCTCGCTGTGCAGCTTGTCCATCGCGCTCTTCAGCCCGTCGGCGGTCTGCGCCGTGAACTGGGTGACGCGGATGTAGGCGATGTCGTCGCCCTCCACCTTCGAGCGCACCGACTGGACCTTGATCACGTCGCGGACGATCTTGAATTCCTTCACGTCTTTCGACGCGCCGCGGATGATCTTGAGCTTGACCGGAGAGTTGACGGCGCCGCGCATCTTGTCGACCGCCTGGTCGAGCGTCATGCCCTGCGTCGATTCGTCGTCGATCGCGGTGATGATGTCGCCCGAAAGCACTCCCGCCTTGGCAGCCGGCGTGTCGTCGATCGGACTGACCACCTTCAGCAGCCCGTCCTCCTGCGTCACCTCGATGCCCAGACCGCCGAACTCGCCATTGGTCTGCACCTGCATGTCGCGGTAGGCCTTCGCGTCCATGTAGCTCGAGTGCGGGTCGAGCGAGCTCAACATGCCGTTGATCGCCGCCTCGATCAGCTTCGCCTCGTCGGGCTTCTCGACGTAGTCGTTGCGGATCTTCTCGAAAACGTCGCCGAACAGATTGAGCTGACGATAGGTGTCGGCCGCGGCCGCGAAAGCGCTCTGCGTCACCTGCGGCAGAGCGTGCGGGATCAGACCCGCCGTCACGGCGCCGATCGCCGCGCCCAACGCCAAATAGGAAATCTTGCGTTTCATCCGCGGGCCTTTTCGATGTCTGCCTTTGTCCACCACGGTCCGGAATCGACCGCCGTCTCGTCTTTCCTCAGTTCGATATAGAGAACCGGCTGCGTTGCGCCAATTGCGGCGGCGGCCGCTGTCCGCGCCGCGCCGTCGCCCATGGTCGCCACGGCCTCGCCGGCCAACACGAACTGACCGACCGACACGTTAATGCGATCCATACCGGCCAAGACGAAATAGTAGCCTTGTCCGGCATTGATGATCAAGAGTTGTCCATAGGACCGATACGGACCGGCGAATACGATCGACCCGTCGACCGGCGAGGCCACCGTCGAGCCGGGCGGAGCGCCGACCGACAGGCCCTTTTCGACCCCGCCGAATCCGTCGGGATCGCCGAAGCTCCTGAGAACTGAGCCGGCGACCGGCAGGACGAGCGAGCCCTTGGCGTCGGCGAAGGCGACCGCCGGCTTCAGTCGCGCCGGGTCAGCGTTGCGCAACGCCGCCGCCTTGGCGGCGATGTCGGCGGCGTTCGCCCGGTCGGCCGCGCCAGCCGACTCCATCTTTGCGATCAAATCTTTGAGATTTGCCGCCTGGCCGGCGAGCTGGGCGGCGCGCTGGCGCTGGGCGGCGAGCGCCTGCTCGGCCTCGCTCAGCGACTGCTGGCGCGCGTCGATCAGCGCGGCGAGCCGCGTCTTCTCGACCGCCAGCGCCGTCTGGCGCTGAGCAAGATCGTCGCGCTGCTTGGCGATCGACGCCTTCAGATCGGCGAGCTGGGCGAGGTCGGCGCGCAAGGCGTCCGTCTCGCTCTTCAGCGCCTCGACCGTCGAGCCGAGCAGGGTGGCTGCGCGGATCGCTTCGGCCATGTCCTGGGGCCGGACGAGGATCGCAGGCGGCGGATTGCGGCCCATGCGCTGCAGCACCGCGAGCACGTCGGCGATGACGGAGCGGCGGTTGTCGAGCGAGCGGGTCAGAGCGTCGGCGTTGGCGTTGAGCCCGTCGAGCCGCTCGTTGGCGGCGGCGATCTGCTTTTCGCCGTCCTGAACCTGGGCGGTCGTATCGATCAGGGCGGCGCTGAGCCGCGCCTTGTCGGCGCGCAGCGACTCGATGTCGGTCTCGATCTTGCGGCGCTGATCGTCGGAAGCGCGAATCGTGTCCTCGACCCCGCGCAGCCGATCCTGCGGCGCGGACGCGTCATCGGTCGGCGCGGCGGGCGCAGAGGCGGCGGAAGGTGGCGCGGGGGGCGGCGATTCGGCGCGCGCCGACGCAAGCGCCAAGGCCAGCGCGCCGAACGCCGCCGTCGCCGCGAACACGACCGCCCGACCGCTTGGGAGCATCGCCGCCTGTCTTCTATCAATCGCGATGATAGGGGTGGCCGCCGAGAATGGAAAGCGCGCGATAGAGCTGCTCGGCCGCCATCGTCCGCACCAGTTGGTGGGGCCAGGTCATCGCGCCGAAGCTCAGCAGCGTGCGCGCTTCCGTTCTCAGCGACGGGTCGCTCCCGTCGGGTCCGCCGATCGCGATCGCATAGGCCGGGACGCCGCCATCGCGCGCGCGACCGATCTCTTCGGCCCACTGGCGGCTGGTCAACGCCGCGCCGCGCTCGTCGAGCAGCGCGAGCCACGACCCTTTTGGGAGGGCGGAGCGCATCAGCCGCGCCTCTTCGGCAATGCGATCCTCGGCGCGGCGGGCGCGGCTCTCGTCGATCTCGCGCATCTCGATCGCGGCGATCCCCTGGGCGCGCGCAAGGGCGCCGGCGCGCTTGAAATAGCGCTCGAACAGCTCGCGCTCGGGACCGGCCTTGAGACGGCCGACGCCGATCAGCGTCAGGCGCATCGAAGCCTCAGCTGGCCCTCGCCGGCTGGACTTCGTGCGGGCGGTCGGCGCTCCACAGTTTCTCGAGGTTGTAGAACCGCCGCACTTCCGGGCGGAAGATGTGGACGATCGCGTCGCCGGCGTCGAGCAACACCCAGTCGCAGTTGGGCAGGCCCTCGAGGCGCGGCGTCGGATAACCGGCGGCGCGCACCGCCTTGGCGAGATGGTCGGCGATCGCCCCGACATGCACGTTCGACCGCCCGGTGGCGACGATCATCGTGTCGGCGAGGCTCGTCTTGCCGGCGACGTCGATCGCCACAATGTCCTCGGCCTTGGAGTTCTCCAGGCTGGCGAGGATGGCGCGGGGCAAGAGGGCGTCCCTGGGGCGGTCAGGGACAGGGGCGGGAGAAGCTTTGCGGCGGCGCAACGGCGCCTTGGTCTCGCGCGTTGGGGTCAGGTTCGGCTTCCTTTCGGCCTTGGCCGCGCGATTCGCGCGGTCCACGGATAAAGATGATCCGCAACCATTGACTTTTCAAGACGAGCGGCTGGTCGCGGCGCGCCTCAGGGCGCTCGACGATTGATCCGAGCGCGGTCCATGCAGGAAAAGGAGGGCTGGCGGGCGCGCCGACGCGAAATGCGCCGCCTCCTCCTCCGGCCAGCGGAAGCGGCCGAGCGCGCTTCCGGCCGGTCCGGCAAGCGCCTTGAGGGTTGAACCGGGTCGGTCGATCACGACGATCGGCGCCAGGCGGGCGATGTCCCGCCAGCGCCGCCAGCGATGGAACTGACTCAAATTGTCGGCGCCCATAATCCAGACGAAATGGACGCCGGGAGCGCGGCGGCAAAGCCAGGCGATCGTCTGGTAGGTGTAGCGCGAGCCGATCTCCGCTTCGAAACCGGTTACGGCGATGCGCGGGTCGCGCGCGAGGCGCTGCGCCGCGGCGACCCGCGCTCGCGTCGCGGCGAGCCCGTCGGTCTCCTTCAGCGGATTGCCGGGCGTGACGAGCCACCACAGCCGGTCGAGCCGCAGGCGGCGCAGCGCCAGCCCGGAGATCAGCCGATGGCCGGCGTGCGGCGGGTCGAAAGTGCCGCCGAGCAGGCCGATCGTCTGGCCCGGCGCGCAAGGCGGCAGGCGGACGATCATCGGTTTTCCGCCTGTTCGGCGAGCAGCTTCGCCTGCCGGTCGGCGGCCAGCGCGTCGACGATCGTGTCGAGCCCCTCGCCCTCCATCAGCCGCTCGAGGCTGTAGAGCGTCAGGTTGACGCGGTGGTCGGTCACGCGCCCCTGCGGGAAATTATAGGTGCGGACACGCTGCGAGCGGTCACCCGAGCCGACCTGGACGCGGCGCGCCTCGGCGCGCTCTTCGCTCGCGCGGCTCGTCTCGGCGTCGAGGATGCGCGCCCTGAGGAGCGCCATCGCCCTGGCGCGATTGCGGTGCTGGGAGCGCTCCTCCTGCACCGCGACGACGATGCCGGTCGGCAGATGGGTGATGCGGATCGCCGATTCGGTCTTGTTGACGTGCTGACCGCCGGCGCCGCTGGCGCGCATGGTGTCGATCTTGAGGTCGGCTTCGTTGATCGCGACGTCGACCTCCTCGGCCTCGGGCAGCACGGCGACCGTCGCCGCAGACGTGTGGATGCGGCCCTGCGCCTCCGTCGCCGGCACGCGCTGGACGCGATGGACGCCGCTCTCGTATTTCAGCCGCGCATAGGCGCCGCGGCCGGCGATCCCGGCGACGACCTCCTTGTAGCCGCCTGCGGTTCCCTCGCTAGCCGACAGAACCTCGACCTTCCACCCCTTCGATTCCGCGTATTTGACGTACATGCGAAAGAGGTCGCCGGCGAACAGGGCCGCCTCGTCGCCGCCGGTCCCCGCTCGCACTTCGAGAATGACGTTGCGTTCGTCGGCCATGTCCTTGGGCAGGAGGGCGACGAGGATCGCCTGCGCCATCGGTTCGATCTCCGCCGCGACCCGAGCGCGGTCGGCCTCGGCAAGCGAACGCATCTCCGGATCGAGCCCCGATTCGGCGAGCAAGGCGTCGAGGTCGGCGCGCTCCTTCTCCTTGGCGCGCCAGGCGCGGATCGCCTCGACCACCGGCTCCAGCTCGGCGAATTCGCGCGACAGCGCGGCATAGGCGCCCCCGCCGCTCGAGCCGGCGCTGAGCCGGGCGCCGATCTCTTCGTAGCGGCGCAGGATGAGGTCGAAGTTTTGGGCGGCGGCCATGGCGGGTCAGGAATTGAGCGCAAACGCGTGAGCGGCGCTAGAGGCGGACGTCGAGGCGCTCGGCCAGCGCCTGCAGGAGCGCACGCAGCGAACCGTGACGGCTGTGGTCGGCGAGCATCGCTTCGAGCTCGCATTGCGCCGCGCTGGCGTCGAGCGACAGCACCATCGCCTTGATCGGCCCGATCGCCGTCGCCGCCATCGAGAAATTGCGGAAGCCGAGCGCGATCAGCGCCATCGCGCCAAGCGGGCGGCCGCCCATCTCGCCGCACAGCGTCACCGGCTTGCCGTGGCGCCTTCCGGCGTCGGCGATCGCCTTCAGCGCGCGCAGAAAGGCCGGCGACAGCTCGTCGAAGCGCCCGGCGACGCGCTTGTTGACCCGGTCGGCGGCGAACACGTACTGCATCAGGTCGTTGGAGCCGACCGAGAGGAAGTCGGCGGCCTGGGCCATCTCGTCGATTTCCCACACCAGCGACGGCACCTCGACCATCGCGCCGAGCTTGATGTCGCGCGGCGGCTCGTGGCCGCAGCGCTTGGCGAAGGCGATCTCGAGGTCGAACAGTTTGCGCGCCGCGTCGAACTCGGTGACCGTCGACACCATCGGGATCATGACCTTGAGCTCGCGCCCGGCGGTGGCGCGCAGCATCGCGCGCAACTGGGTGCGCAAGAGGCCGGGCCGGTCGAGGCCCATGCGGATCGCGCGCCAGCCGAGCGCCGGGTTCTCCTCGTCGAGCCGCTTCATGTAAGGCAGCATCTTGTCGCCGCCGATGTCGAGGGTGCGGAAGGTCACCGTGCGATCGCCGGCCGCCTCGAGCACGCTGCGGTAGATCGCCTCTTGCGCGTTGAGACGCGGGAAGCTCGGCGCCAGCATGAATTGCAGCTCGGTGCGGAACAGCCCGATCGAATCCGCCCCGCTCTCTTCGAGATGCGGCATGTCGATCAGCAGGCCGGCGTTCATGTGCAGGCCGATCGTGACGCCGTCGACGGTGACGCTCGGCTTGTCGCGCAGCGCGCGATACTGGTCCTGCTGGCGCGCGCGCAGCCGCGCCTTCTCGCCATAGGACGCCTCGACGTCGGGTGGAGGCCGCACCTGCACTTCGCCGGTGACTCCATCGACGATGATGGCGTCGCCCTGCTCGACGATTTCGGTGATGTTGGGCAGATCGCTGACGGCGGGGATCGACAGCGCGCGCGCGACGATCGCGACGTGGCTCGACGCGCCCGCTTCCTCGAGCACGACGCCGCGCAGGCGAGAGCGGTCGTAGTCGAGCAGGGCCGCCGGGCTCATCGAGCGGGCGACCAGGATCGCATTGTCCGGCAACTCGCCCGGCTCCAACACCAGGCTCTGGCCGGCGAGCTGGTGGAGCAGGCGGTTGGCGATGTCGGTCAGGTCGTGCAGTCGGTCGCGCAGATAGGGATCGGTCTGGCGTTGCAGCCGCGCGCGCGCGTCGCTCTGCACCCGCTCGACCGCGGCCTCGGCGGTGAGGCCGCCCGCCACCGCCTCGCGCAGCCGTCTCAGCCAGCCGCGGTCGTGGGCGATCATGCGGAAGGCCTCGAGGACCTCGCGATGCTCGCCGGAGCGGCCGTCGTCGCTACGGTCGATCAGCTCGTCGACCGAGGCGCGCATCGCCTCGATCGCCTTCTCGAGCCGGTCGAGTTCCATCGAGATGTCGTCGGCGACGATCTTCGCCACCGCGACGCGCGGCTGGTGCAGCACGACATGGCCGAGGCCGAGGCCTTCGGCGATCGGTTGGCCGGTCAGCGATTCTGGTCGCCGCACGGCGATCGGCGCTTCCTGGCCGGCGATCGACTGCAACTCGCCCGAGACGATCATTTCGGCCAACAGCATCGCGGTCGTCTGCAGCGCCTCGATTTCCTCCTCGGAGTAGGTGCGCCGCGCGCGGTTCTGCACCACCAGCACGCCGAGCGTCGCGCCGCCGCGCAGCACCGGAACGCCGAGGAACGACTGATAGATCTCCTCGCCGGTCTCCGGCCTGTAGGAGAAGTGAGGGTGGCCCTGCGCGTCGGAGAGCGCGAGCGGCTCGGCGGTGGCGGCGATCAGGCCGACCAGGCCTTCGCCCGGCATCATCCGCGTCAGATGCACCGCCTCGCGATTGAGTCCTTCGGTCGCGTAGAGTTCGAGCGGTCCGTCGGCGCGCGCAACATAGAGCGAGCACACTTCGGCGACCATGTTGGAGGCGATGAGGACGACGATGCGATCGAGGCGCGCCTGCGCCGTGACGGGCTCCGCCATGACTTCGCGGAGCCGTCGCAGCAAGAGTCGCGGTCCGCCCGGCGCGCGCATTCACCAATCCCTGTTGTCGTCACGAGACCGCGTCGCGCGGCCCGCCCTCGCTCGTTTCGCGCCCCGTCGCGCCCTCTCTGGACCCCGCCGTGGAAACGTCCGCGCCGGCGCCTGTCGGTCGCCTTTGACGGATATAGCCAATCCCTTGGCCGCGCGGCAAGGGCGACGGCGGCCGCCGAACCCCGCGAAGGTCGCGTTGACTCGACCGATTCGCACGATTAGGGGTGGCGCCCTCGACTTCGGGATCGTCTGCGCCGAAGGCAGGAGGGCCGCCGCAGCCATGAAGATTCTCGTCCCCGTCAAACGGGTCGTCGACTACAACGTCAAAATTCGCATCAAACCCGACGGTTCGGGCGTCGACCTCGCCAATGTGAAGATGTCGATGAATCCGTTCGACGAGATCGCGGTCGAAGAGGCGCTGCGGCTCAGGGAAGCGGGCAAAGCCAGCGAGGTCGTGGTCGTGTCGATCGGCCCGGCGCAGGCGACCGAAACGCTGCGCACCGGCCTGGCGATGGGCGCCGACCGAGGCGTCCTGGTCAAGACCGATTCGCTCGTCGAGCCGCTTGCGGTCGCCAAGATCCTCAAGGGCGTGTTCGACGCCGAGCAGCCCGGCCTGGTGATCATGGGCAAGCAGGCGATCGACGACGACAGCAACCAGACCGGCCAGATGCTCGCCGCGCTGACCGGCCGGCCGCAGGGCGCCTTCGCCTCCAAGGTCGAGCTCGCCGACGGAACGGTCGCGGTGACGCGCGAGGTCGACGGCGGCCTGCAGACCGTCTCGCTGAGACTGCCGGCGATCGTCACCGCCGACCTTCGTCTCAATGAGCCGCGCTACGCCTCGCTGCCCAACATCATGAAAGCGAAGAAGAAGCCGATCGACGAGAAGACGCCTGCCGACTACGGGGTCGACGTCGCGCCGCGGCTGAAGGTGCTCAAGACCGCCGAGCCCGGCGGCCGCAAGGCCGGCGTCAAGGTCAAGTCGGTGGCCGAGCTGGTCGCCAAGCTGCGCGACGAAGCGGGGGTGATCTGACCATGGCGACTTTGCTTATCGGCGAAATCGCCAATGGCCGCCTCAGCGACCTCGTCGCCCGCGCGCTGACCGCCGCCGCCCAAATCAGTCCGCCGGTCGACATTCTCCTGGCCGGCGCTAAGGTCGGCGAGGCCGCCGCCGCGGCGGCCAGGCTCGCCGGCGTGCGCAGGGTGCGCGTCGCCGAGGACGGATCTTACGAGCACGGCCTCGCCGAGCCGCTGGCCGCGCTGATCGTCGCGCTAGCCCCCGAATACGATGCGATCGTCGCCGCCTCGAGCGCCTACGCCAAGAACACGCTGCCGCGAGCGGCGGCGCTACTCGACGTCATGCAGCTCTCCGACATCACCAAAGTCGTCGGGCCGAAGACCTTCGAGCGGCCGATCTACGCCGGCAACGCCATCCAGACGGTCGAGTCGACCGATCCCAAGCTGGTCGTCACCGTGCGCACCGCCGCCTTTCCGGCGACCGGCGAAGGCGGCGGCGCGGCGATCGAGCCGGTCGCGGCGGCGGGCGACCCCGGCCTGTCGAGTTTCGTCGGCGAAGCGCTCGCCAAGTCGGACCGCCCCGAGCTGGCCTCGGCCAAGATCGTCATCTCCGGCGGCCGCGCGATGCAGAAGGCGGAAAACTTCAAGATCTACATCGAGCCGGTCGCCGACAAGCTCGGCGCGGCGATGGGCGCCTCGCGCGCCGCCGTCGACGCCGGCTACGCGCCCAACGACTGGCAGGTTGGCCAGACCGGCAAGGTGGTCGCGCCCGACCTCTATATCGCGGTCGGAATTTCTGGCGCGATCCAGCATCTGGCGGGCATGAAGGATTCGAAAGTGATCGTCGCGATCAACAAGGACGAGGAGGCGCCGATCTTCCAGGTCGCCGATTACGGCCTGGTCGCCGATCTCTACACGGCGCTTCCGGAACTCGCCGCCGAGCTCGGCAAGATCGGGCGCTGAGGCAGGGCGGGGCGGCGCGGCGGGCCTGGACCTGCCGCGGCGCTCGTTTATGATCCCGCGCGGACAGGCGCGGCGTTGGATGGGACGATGGCCAACTCGATCGAAAAAATCGGCGTAATCGGCGCCGGTCAGATGGGCACCGGCATTGCGCTGGTCTGCGCCCAGGCTGGATTGAACGTCCTGCTCAGCGACGTTTCCGAAGAGCGGGTGCATGCCGCGCTGGCGACGATCAACGGTTCGCTGTCGCGCCAGATCGCCAAGGGCCAGCTCGACGAAGCCGGCCGCAACGCGGCGCTCGATCACATCGGCGTCGCTGGCGCGTTCACTGATCTGGCGTCGTGCGACCTGGTGATCGAGGCGGCGTCGGAGAGCGAGGACGTCAAGCGCAAGATCTTCGCCAATCTGCGCACCTTTCTCAAACCGGAGACGATCGTCGCCTCCAACACCTCGTCGATCTCGATCACGCGTCTGGCTTCTGTCACCGCCCATCCGGAGCGCTTCATCGGCATCCATTTCATGAACCCGGTGCCGCGCATGCAGCTGGTCGAGCTGATTCGCGGCATCGCCACCAACGACGAGACTTTCGAGTCGGCCAAGGCGTTCGTCGCCAGGCTCGGCAAGACGGCGACGATGTCGGAGGATTTTCCCGCTTTCATCGTCAACCGCATTCTGCTGCCGATGATCAACGAGGCGATCTACACGCTCTACGAGGGCGTCGGCTCGGTCGAGTCGATCGACACCGCGATGCGGCTGGGCGCCAACCACCCGATGGGGCCGCTTCAGCTCGCCGATTTCATCGGCCTCGACACCTGCCTGAGCGTGATGCAGGTGCTGCACGAAGGCCTCGCCGATTCCAAATACCGCCCGTGTCCGCTGCTGGTGAAATACGTCGAGGCCGGCTGGCTCGGCCGCAAGACCCAGCGCGGCTTTTACGACTACCGCGGCGAGAAGCCCGTGCCGACGCGCTGAGCGGGCGCGCCTCCTGCG
>Ga0182030_10003645_pt1 | contig 32939 bp, 29 predicted proteins | sample 812S3MmetaG_FD_121299 | JGI IMG/M metagenome (GOLD analysis project Ga0182030, IMG submission 121299) | Permafrost microbial communities from Stordalen Mire, Sweden - 812S3M metaG (Illumina Assembly) | ecosystem: Environmental > Terrestrial > Soil > Wetlands > Permafrost | place: Sweden... | reverse complement strand
GCCGAGCACACGGCTCAGGCCCTGCAGCGCGCCACCCTCGATCTGGTTGCGCAGGCCGTCGGGATTGGAGATCGGTCCGCAGTCGTTTGCGACGACGATGCGCTTCACGGCGATGGCGCCGGTATCCTGATTCACTTCGGCTTCGACAACCATGGCGACGTATCCGTTGTCCCCTTCGTAAGCGACGCAGGCGATGCCGCGTCCGGTGACGATGCCGGTCGGGCGATGGCCGGGCCCCGGTGACGGACGCGCGTCCCAGTTGGCGGCTTTCGCGGCGGTAAGAACCATTTCGCGCAGACGCGGGTGACTGAGATGACGGGCGCGGAACTCGACCGGGTCGGTTTTGACGTGGGCGGCGAGCTCGTCCATGAAGCATTCGTGCGCGAAGGTGTTCTGCAGACGCGCGGGGGAGCGCAGAGGTCCGGTCCAGAAGGGCGAGACAACGGCATGCAGGAGCACACGCTCACTGGTTATCGTGCCTGCGCCTTTGGCGACGCCGCCGAAGCGGGCGGCCATGTAAGACGGAATGCCGTTGCTGTTGTTGTTGAATGCGGTGGGAGCGGGCGGGTTGGAACGCGGGGTGAAGGGATCGGGCGGGAAGCCGGCGAGGAATCCGGTGATGACGTTGCCGGGCGAACCGGTGCCGGGGCGGTTGCCGAGCGAGGGAGACCAGGATTCGTGATCCCAGGCGATGATGTTGCCCTGGGTGTCGAGGGCGGCGCGCTGGTCCATCAGAAAAGCGTTGCCGTAGTTCTCCCATGCCATTTCGTCTTTGCGCGAAAGCTGTACGCGGACGGGCTTGCCGACAGCCTGCGAAAGAAGCGCGGCGTCGTAGGTGACGGTGTCGGCGCCGTTGAGTCCGTAGCAGCCGGAGCCGCGCCGGAAGATGACGCGGACGTTCTCGGGCTTGAGGCCCAGAACCATGGCCGCGGTGGTTTTCTGATACCAGACGGCCTGGGTGGGCGACCAGATGGTGGCGCGATCGCCCTCGACATCAGCGACGGCGCAGGAACTGCCCATGGAGCCGTGCATCTGATAGGGGTGGTAATAAGTCGCCTTGAGGATGGTGGAAGCCTGGGCGAGTTTCTGGTCCACGTCCTTGGAATCGACGAGCAGCGTGTCGCGCGTAGCGTTCTGGCCGCGGAGATGGTCGGAGAAGTTGGCGTGGTTCGGGAGGCCGGTGCCGGGACTCCAGTTGACTTTGAGTTTCGACGCGGCCTGGATGGCCTGCCAGGGCTTCTCCGCGACGACGCCGATGAAGTTTTTTCTGACGACGACTTTGATCAGGCCGGGCATGTTCCGGACTGAAGCTTCGTCGACACTGATGACTGTTGAACCGACGGCAGGCGGGCGGACGACACGGCCGTGCAGCATGCCGGGGACACGAACGTTGTGGACGAATTCGAAGCGGCCGGTGGCGATTTCGGGAAGGTCGGGGCGGGGAATCGGACGGCCGAGCACGATCCATGCGCGCGGGTCCCTTCTTTTCGCGGATGGATCGAGCGTGAGGTTGAAACGGCGGCCTCCGACGAGGTCGGCGTAGGTGACTTTCCTGGACGAATCGTTCTTTGAGCCGATGACACCGTCGGTGACGATGAGCTGATCAGCGGGCACACTGAGCCTCCGGGATGCCAGACGCACCAGAGCTTCGCGCGCGGTGGCGCAGGCCTGCGCGAGATTGCTGTGATTGAAATTCGCGGGGTGCGACTGGCTGCCGGCGGTGTAGGCCTGATCGGGCGTGAGGGCGGTGTCGCAGTAGATCAGCTTCACGCGATTGAACGCGACGCAGAGCTCTTCGGCGACCAGCTGCGTCTGCGCAACGAAGATGCCCTGGCCGAGTTCTTCTTTGCCGCTATAGGCGGTGATGCTGCCGTCGGCGGCGATGGCGATCCAGGAATCGAGCTGACCGATGGAAGGTGAGCCGCTGACAGGGCCGCCGAACTGGGCGTCGGCGATGTTGAAGCTGACGATCAGGGCACCGGCGGTTTTGAGGAAGTCACGGCGGGAAGTCATGCACGTTTCGCCTGTGCGTAGCGTTGGATGGCGGCGAGCATGCGGACGCTGGTGAAGCAGCGGCACAGGACGCCGGACATCGCCTGCTGGATCTGTTCGTCGGTGGCGCGCGGGCTTTTGTCGAGGAAGGCTTTGGCGGTCATGATGACGCCGCTCACGCAGAAGCCGCACTGCGCGGCTTGTTCGTCGATGAAAGCCTGCTGAAGCGGATGGGGCTTTTCGGGGGAGCCGAGTCCCTCGAGAGTGGTGACTTCGGCGCCCGCGACGGAACTGACCGGCGTGATGCAGGAGCGGATGGCGCTGCCTCTGACGATGACTGTGCAGGCACCGCACTGGCCGAGTCCGCAGCCGAATTTGGGGCCGCGCAAATCGAGGTCGTCGCTCAGGGCGTAGAGCAGAGGTGTGGCGGGGTCGATATCCAGAGTATGCGCGGATCCGTTGACCTTCAGGGTTATGGATGCCATCGATGCCTATGATACCTGTGTTATAAAGGGGCGAAATCGCACGCGTGCATGGGAATCTGTCGCAAAACCCGGAATTCATTCTGACGCTTCGCTGCGTCGGGCTTTGCTGACGTTAAGAAAAATGAGACGCAGGACCAGCAACGTGGCGCGGCTTCCTCTGGCCGCGCACAACGGACCTTCGGCCTGTGCGCTGGCTGTTGCGCTGGTTATCTCGCTGGCGCTCTTTGCGGCGGGCCTGAGCGCGCAGACCGCGAAGCCGACGGAATACGAGGTGGAGGCGGAGTACCTGTCGAACTTCGGACGGTTTGTGGAATGGCCGGCGACGCCGGCGGGCGAATCGTTTCATGTCTGCGTGCTCGGTCAGGATCCGTTCGGGGCGATGCTGGACGCGGCGTTGAAGGGCCAAAGCATCGGCGATGCGCCCATGGCGGCGAAGCGGGTCGCGACGCCGGAGGAAGCCGCGGGATGCCGGATCCTTTTCATCAGCGCTTCAAAGAGTGCGCAGCTGCAGGCGATTCTGACAGCACTCGCGCCGATGAATCTGCTTACGGTGAGCGACGTGAGCGACTTTACGAAGCGCGGGGGCATGATCCAGTTCCTGCCGGAGGGCGATCGCGTGCGCTTCGAGATCAATCTGAGCGCGGCGCAGAAGGCGGGGCTGACACTGAGTTCGGAACTGCTGCGGGTGGCGACTACAGTGCGGAGGGAGCCTTAGCCGTGCCGGGAATCCGTCCGTATTCGATCCGGCAGAAGCTGACCTGGATGAATATGCTGGTCAGCGGCGCGGCGCTGCTGCTGGCGTGCATGGCGTTGGCGGGATACGAACTGGCGGACTTCCGGCAGACTCTGGAGCGGCGGCTTTCGACACAGGCGCAGATTGTGGGAACAAGCAGCGTGACGGCGCTGCTGTTTAACGATCCGGCGGCGGCGCGGAACACGCTGTCGGCGCTGCGGGCGGCGCCGAACGTGATGTCCGCGGCTATCTACACGGCCGCCGGCGTGGTGTTTGCGGTGTACTCGCGGGATGGCCGGGGCGGCGGAGTGCCCGGGCAGGCAGTGACGCCGGCGGGGACTGAGGAGCACCGGTTCACTTCCGATCAACTGATCCTTACGCGCGCGATCGGGTTTCAGGGGAAAAACATCGGCACGGTGCGGATTCAGTCGGATCTGCACGAGTTCAACGACCGGCTGCTGCGGTATACGGGCATCGTGGGCATGGTGCTGGCGGCTTCGCTGCTGGCGGCGTTTCTGCTGTCATCCGTCTTTCAGAAAGCCACGGCACGGCCTATTATGCAGCTGGCGGAGACGGCAAGAGTGGTGTCGCGCGAGAAGAAATATTCGGTGCGCGCGCCGGTGACGGGGAATGCGGACGAAATCGCGGTGCTGATTACGGCATTCAACGAAATGCTGGAGCAGATTCAGGAACGCGACACGGCGCTGCAGGCGGCACATAACGAACTGGAAGCCAGCGTGGAGCGCCGGACAGCACAGCTGGAAGCCGTGAACCGCGAACTGGAATCGTTCACGTATTCGGTGGCGCACGATCTGCGGGCACCGCTGCGGCATATTCAGGGCTTTGCCGAGGCTCTGCGAGAGGACTGTGCGAACACACTGGATCCGACGGCGCTCGGATACGTCAGCCGCGTCGTCGACAGTACGCGGCGAATGGATCAGCTGATCAACGATCTGCTGGGTCTGGCGCAGGTGGGGCGGCAGGAGATGCATTTCCGGCCCATTGAGCTGAAGAATCTGGTGGAAGACGTGGCGCGGGAGGTCGCAGAAGAGTGTCCGGGGAGGAATATCCAGTGGCATATCGGCGAACTGCCCGTGGTGGACGGCGATCCGGGGCTGATTCAGCTGGCGCTCTACAATCTGCTCTCGAATGCGGTGAAGTACACGAGTCCGCGCGATCCCGCAATCATCGACGTCGGAACGAAGCGGGACGACGGCGAGAGGGTGATTTTTGTGAGGGACAATGGAGTTGGGTTCAACATGAAGTATGCGCACAAGCTGTTCGGCGTGTTCGAACGGCTGCACCGGCGCGAAGACTTCGAAGGAACCGGCGTGGGACTGGCGACAGTGCAGCGAATCATTCACAAGCACAGCGGGCGCATCTGGGCAGAGGCGGAGATCGACCGCGGCGCCACTTTCCTCTTTACTCTTGAGCCGCGCGCATGACCGGCACAGCCAGAATTCTCCTGGTCGAAGACGATCCGCAGGATGTGGAATTGACGCTGCGCGCGTTGCGCAGCGAGAACGTGCGGAGCCCGATTGAGGTGGTGCGGGACGGCGAGGAAGCGCTGGATTATCTGTTCTGCCGGGGGCTGTACGCGGCGCGATCGCCGGACCAGCCACCCACGCTGGTGCTGGTGGATCTGAAGCTGCCGAAGATCAGCGGGCTGCAGGTGATCGACGCGATGAAGTCGAATGCGGCTTTCAAATCGATCCCCGTGATTGTGCTGAGTTCGTCGGGGGAGCCGAGAGATATCGCGGAGAGCTACCGGCTGGGCGTCAACAGCTATGTGCAGAAACCGGTGGACATCATGGAATTCCGTAAATCGATCCGTGCCCTGGCGCAGTACTGGCTGGAAGTGAACCGTTCGCCGTTCGCGCAAAAGCCTCTGAAACTGCAATGAACCAGACTGTCCGGATTCTGATCGTGGAGGACGACCCGAGCGACGCCGAGCTGATGGTGCGCGAGCTGAAGCGCGACGGACTGCAGCCGGTATGGGTGCGGGTGCAGACGAAAGCGGAGTATCTGGAGCAACTGGAGCGCGCGCCGGAGGTGATTCTGTCGGACTCGCGGCTGCCGATGTTCGACGGGCTCGAAGCTCTGGATCTGCTGAAGCAGCGCGGGCTGGATATCCCGTTCATTCTGGTGTCGGGGCGCGTGGGCGAAGACCTGGCCGTGGAGGCGATGAAACGCGGCGCGTGCGATTACCTGCTGAAGGACCGGCTGGCGCGCCTCGGTGAGGCGGTGCGGCGGGCAATCGACGAACGGTGGGTACGGGAAGAGCGGGAGTGGGCGATCGGGGCGCTGCGCAGAAGCGAGGAGCGGTACCGTCTGGTTTCCGAAGCCAGCTCGGACTATGTTTACTCAATACGCGTGGATCCGGACCGGACGCTGAAGCTGGAGTGGGTAACGGATCCGTTTCTGCGCATCACGGGGTATGACGCGGCGGATCTGAATCAGCGCGGACTGGCCAGCCTGCTCTATCCGGAGGATGAAGCGATTGCGGCGCAGCATCGGGAGTCTCTACTGGCGGGAAACGCGGGGAGCATCGACGTTCGCATTGTTACGAAAGACAGGCGGGTGCGATGGATCCGGGTGCACGAACGGCCGGTGGTTTCGGGAGGCGAGCGCTCTGAGGATGAACCGCGGCGGGTCGAGAGGATTTACGGCGCGGCGCAGGACATTACGGAACAGAAAGAACTGGAAGAACAGCTGTTGCAGTCGCGGAAGATGGAAGCGATCGGGCAACTGGCCGGAGGCGTGGCGCACGACTTCAATAATCTGCTGACGGTGATCTGCGGATACGGGGATCTGATGCTGCGACTGCCCGGCCTGAACGAGGCTGGACACGAATACGCGCAGGAGATTCTGGAAGCGGCCAGACGCGCCTCGCAGCTGACGCGGCAATTGCTGGCGTTCGGCAGGCGGCAGACGCTGCAGATGCGGACGCTGAATCTCAATACTGTGGTGGGCGATCTGGAGAAAATGCTGAGCCGGCTGATCGGCGAGGATGTGGAACTGCGCACGGCGTGCACGGCCGATCCCGGTCTGGTGAAGGCCGATCCGGGGCAGATCGAGCAGGTGATCATGAACCTGGTGGTGAATGCGCGTGACGCAATGCCGGGGGGCGGGCAGTTGACGATCGAAACGGCGAATGCGGAATCGCAGGTGATGCTGGCTGTCAGCGATACGGGGACGGGCATGGATTCGGAGACCGCGGCACGGGTGTTCGAACCGTTCTTCACGACGAAAGAAGTGGGCAAAGGGACAGGACTCGGTCTGGCGATGGCGTACGGCATCGTCAAGCAGAGCGGCGGCGATATCCGGGTGGAATCGGAATTGGGGCGCGGTTCGACATTCCGGATATTTCTGCCGCGGCTGGAGCGGGCGGCAGCGGAACAGCCTCCGGAGCCAGTGCCGTTCGAACTCAGGCCGACGCAGGGGAAAGAGACCATACTCGTTTTAGAAGACGACGGGGCGCTGCGCAGTTTAATCCGGCAGGTGCTGCGGAACGAGGGGCATGAGGTGCTGGACACGGGCGATCCGGAGCAGGCGATTGAGCTGTGCGAGAGTCATCCGGGCGAGATTGCGCTACTCATCACCGATGTGGTGCTGCCGAAGATGAGCGGACCGCAGGTGGCGGAGCGGGTGCGCGAGCTGCGGCCGGAAACGAGGATCGTGTTTACGACAGGCTATCCAGGCCGGGCGGTGATGCCGAACGGAGCGCTGATGAACGGGAATTTCTTTGAGAAGCCGTTTACCCCGGGCACGCTGGTCGCGAAAGTGCGCGCGGTGCTGGAGGAGGGGCACGCGGAATGAAGTCCGCGATTCTTGCGGTCTGCTGCGCCGCGGCTCTGGCCGGTGCCGAATTGAAGATCGACCATGTGACGGTGGCGGGTATGCATCTGGATGAGATGCGGCAGGCGTTAACAGCAGCGACCGGAATGCCGACTGAATACGGCGGGCCGCATTCGAACCATGCGACGGAGATGGCGCTGGTGAGTTTTCCGGATGGTTCGTATCTGGAACTGATGGGGATTCAGACGAAGGCGGATCCGGCGGCGGTGGCGAAGCATGAGTGGCACACGTGTCTGGTGGAGAAACCCGGGCCTTGCGCTTTCGCGCTGCGTGTGACTGATATGGCGCACGAGGTGGGGGCGTTGAGGTCAGCCGGGATCGAAATGAGTGAGCCCGTTACGGCTGGGCGCACACGCCCGGATGGAAGGAAGCTGGAGTGGCAAACCGTGAACATCGGGTCTGGTGTTCGGGGGCAGTACTTTCCGTTTCTGATTGCAGACCGAACTCCAAGAGAAGATCGGGCGTATCCGGGCGGGAAGGCGACGACGGACCGGTTCGGCGGGGTTGCCCAGGTTGTTATAGGGGTGCACGATCTGGATCGAGCTATTGAGCAGTACCGGAAGGCGTTCCATCTTGCTCCGCCCATGCGGGATCGAAACCCGATATTCGGGGCGACGGCATGGTTTCAGGGCACCCCGATCGTGCTGGCGCAGGGCGCTGACGCGCCGGTGGCGTTTCTGCTGGCGGGCGGGAACGCCGGAATGAGCGGGTCCGGATCGAATTGGTTCGGGCATTCGGTGGTGTGGATGAACGAATCGAAGCTCGGGTGGCGGCTGGGTGTTTTGCATTGATATGATTCGAGGCTTATGGAACCAGTCGATCGCAGAATGTTCCTTGCTCTGGCCGCGGCTGCGGCGCCGCCGCTGATGAGCGCGCAGACAGGCGGCGGGATGTTCGTGTGCATGCACGGCGCGAGCGCCGCGAAGTTCGATTTCAAAGCACAGATGGAAGGCTGGTCGAAGGCCGGCATCAAGGCAGTCGAGCCGGACCTGACGAAGGTTCGCGAGTTTGCGCAGAAGGAATCACCGGCAAAGGCGAAGCAACTGCTGGACGATCTCGGGCTGAAGGCGGCGTCGTCGAGCAATCAGTTGTTCCTTATGGAGCCGGGCGATCAGCGGGCAAAGGCGATTGAAGACCTGAAGTGGAAGGTGGAACTGGCGCAGCAGATCGGCGCGGACCGCCTGGTGTGTCCATCGGCCGGGGCAGGGAATTATACGGCGGACGACTACAAGAAGGGCGTGGATAATATGCGCGAGGCGGCGGAGATTGCCAAGCCGTTCGGCGTGACGCTGATGCTCGAGTTCGCGCGGACCAGCCGGTTTGCGCAGTGTCTGCCAACCGCGCTCAAGCTGGTGCGCGAGTGCAATCATCCGAATTTCCGCGTGATGATGGACACGTGGCATTTCTGGGGCGGGACGAGTAAGTTTGAAGATCTCGATCTGCTTCGCGACGGGGAACTGGCGCATCTGCATTTCGAAGACGTGCCGGCGGAGCCGGTGCGCGAACTGCAGCAGCAGGCGAACCGGGTGTATCCGGGCGAGGGGATAGTGCCGCTGCGGAGGATCGTGGAGGTCCTGAAGAAGAAGAAATATGCGGGACCGGCTTCGCTCGAGATGTTTAATCCGGCGATTCAGGGGGCCGATCCGTATGAGGTGGCGAAGCGGGCGCGGGCGGCGATTGAGCCGCTGATCGGGTAGGGCAGGAAAAGAGCCGGCGGCAAGACCGCCAGCGGTACAAAAGAAAAAAGGCAGGGACCCTTTTCCGGGGCCCTGCCTTTTTTGCTTGAGTTGACTGAAATTACCTTGCCAGCGGGTTCGGGCGGATCTGGAACTTCACGATCTTGCCCTTGGTCCCTTTGCCGCCTTCGATATGCCAGACGAAATGGGTGCCGTAGTTGGAGTACAGCGCCCGGCCCTTCCATCCGGCATTTGCGTCATCAATACGTGCGTCCATCCCGCGCGAATAGAAGCCGAGCGGATAGGGCACGCGCAGGTAGGTCCACTTCTGTGTTTTGGGATCGAACGCCATCAGCGAGTCGGAATTGGATCCGGTCAGGAATGGTGTATTCGCTCCCAGGCCGATGACGTTGTGCTGATCCACCCAGTTGTAATAATGGAAATCCGCCGGGACGCTCGTGCCCTTGAGTTTGGGACCCTGCGTCTGGTAGAGTGTCCAGCCTTCCTTGCATTGGCTGCCGTCGATCTTGGCGGGGCCGTTCAGATCCTTGCACTTCCGAACATCAAAGCTGGCCAGATGGCTGCTTGCGGCCAGACCCGTCCAGACCACGCCGTTGCTGTCAACGTCCACGCCGCGCGGATCGTAACCGGGCGACGGTACCTGGAAGATCTGGGTCTTGCAGGTCTCGGGGGGATTTGTCCCGCGCATCATGCGCACCAGCATGCCTGGGAAGGGGCTCTCCGCGACTCCCCAAACCGAGTCATCGACAGGGCTGGGAATCACCGCATAGAGACTGTAGCTGACGAGCGTATCTTTTTTAGGATCGAACGCTACTTCGGGCGCCTGCCCTCTGCCGCGTCCGGCCCCGGGGGCGGCGGCGGTGTCGGTGGCGTAAAGAATGGAGGCATCCACCACACGTCCCTGACGAACGACGTTAAACGGACGGGTGATCTTGCCGTCGCCATTGGTGTCGAGTACCTGGCCGCACCAGCCGTCTGCCTTTTGTTCTTTCTCCTCCGGCGTTCCAGGAGTCTGGTCGTAAACCTTGGTGTCGACCCAGCCCACGATGGGGCCGCTCAGTTCGTTGAAGTAGACGGTCTCGTCGGGATCGTTGTCGAACTGGAGGTGATGGGTGGAGTAGCAGGTGTCGATGAGCGTGAACTGCTTGGTCTTCGGATCCCAGAACGACGCCTGGCGGGCGCTGCCCTGCAGCGGGAACCAGTCCGCGTACTTGTTGGCGCTCGGATCGTTGCACCAGGAGGGATCCCTGTTGCTGCGAATCTTGGAGGTCATCCAGACGCGACCCTTGCTGTCGATCATTGGGTTGTGCGGATCTGCCGGATCATACGGCGGATTGGCCCAGAGATGCTCATCGCCCCAGAACATGGAAGGACGGTTGGGCGAAGGGAAGCGCGAAGGCACCTTGTCCTTGCTTTCACGCGTGGGGATGTCGAGCGCGTAAGTGCTGTTGTCCTTCTGATCCATCACTACCAGTTGTCCATGGCCGGCATTCACGGCGTAGTTGGGTCCACCGCCGTTTACCGTCGGATGATTCTTATCGGTGGAAATCTGGTCGTGCATGAAAGAGTGGTCGTCGCCCACATCCCAAAGGGTGGCAACCACGTTGCGCTCGATGCCAGTGGGGCGGGGCGGAGCGGGAGGCACTTCGCCTTTCTCGATGCGCTCGGTCCAGTCGGCGAACGAATGCAGAGTGGGCTCCTTGCCCATCTGACCCAGCAGAGAATACATGTTGGTTCCACGCACGCCGACGCCGAGGCGCCATTCCCATGCTTCCTCGTCGGTCTTGGCGTCGGGATGGGCGGCTTTGACGTGAGCCGTATCGCGAGTCAGTGCATTGCCAAGCTGATGGCAGAAATTGCAGCCGGACTTCAGGGAATTGATCCAGTGATCCTGCGTCACCATGCCGCGGCCGGTGCTGCCTTCGGCGCCGGTGCCGGGAAACTTATCTTTCGCAGGCGGCGCCATCATCGAGAGCCAGTAGTCGCCGGGATAGGCTTTGGCGGCCTCCTGGGGCGTCTTCGCATTCTGAACCTTGAGGGTCAAAGGCGCGGTGGTGGGCTTCGACTCCACCGGCGTGGAATCCGCCAGACCGTAACCGCGTACCCAAACCTTATAATTCGCCGCGGGCAACTCGGGCAAAGCAAAACGGCCCTGGTCGTCGGTGACCACAATCTTGATCAACTGGGTGGCGAGATCTTTGGTCTCAGCGATCACCCACACACCGGCTTCCGGACCTTTCTCGCCCTGCACGGTGCCTGTGATGTAGCCGGGGGGGCTCAGATAGTTGGACTTGCGCTGCTGCGCATCAGACGGGATTGCGCCAAAGCGCATGAGCGCGACGGTGACAGCGCACAGGAGGATGGAACGTCCTCTGGAACGGATGAACTTCATTGAACTCCTCTGATCTAAACGAAAAATTCCGGGCAGGCCAGCGTCATAAATAAAAGACCGGCAGATGCCCTGATCAGTATATAACGCATGGCAGTGGATGCAAGGGTTCCCCTGTGGTAGATTGCTGGTCGGAGGGCTTTGTTTGCATATGCCACGCTTCGCCGACTGCGTTGGTTTGGCGCTGGGCGTAATCCTTATTTCCGTGCCGCTGGCCGCGTTTCAGGGAGAACATCGGTCGCAGCCGGGCTTACCCCAAAAGGGAGATGCCAAGGTCAACCCGAAGGACGGACTGCGCTACCGGTGGATTCCCGCGGGCACGTATACGTATGGCTGCTCGACGGGGGACAAGCAATGCTTTACGGACGAGTATCCTCAGCGCAAGGTCACGCTCACGAAAGGATTCTGGCTGGGTGAAACGGAAGTGCCGCAATCCGCGTGGGCCAAGGTAATGCCGGATGTGCAGGATCCGAGCGACTTCGTGGGTCCGAATCTTCCGGTTGAAGAGAGCACCTATTACGACGCCTCCGAGTACTGCGAGAAGATTGGAGGCAGGTTGCCGACCGACGCCGAATGGGAGTACGCGGCGCGCGCGGGTTCAAATTCGCCTCGCTACGGCGAACTGGACAAAATCGCGTGGTATGCCGGCAACAGCAACGACACGCCGCATCCGGTAGCGCAGAAACAGCCGAACGCGTTCGGCCTTTACGACATGCTGGGCAACGTGATTGAGTGGACTAACACTTACTTCACGGTGCAGCTCTCGCAGGAGAATATCGATCCGAAGGGACCGCGGGAAGCGGAGTACCGCACATTGCGCGGCGGCGGATGGTTCGACGATCCGGAATTGGTGCGCGCCTCGGACAAGAGCTGGTTCGAGGATGGCGATACCGACTATAACGTCGGATTTCGCTGCGCTATGGATCAAATAAAGTAAGAGCAGATGCGTTCAGCGTGGATGGGCGAATCCGACAAACGAACCCATTTTGCCGGACAGACGAAGAGCGTCCGGTTTCCTGATCGCTTCGTTGCCGCTCCCTGACGGTCACGGTTCGGAAACAAACCCGTTGTAACGACGCCGCTTGCTCGCTCGCGCGTACATCATTTGCGGTCGGGCAGGGCGAAGACGTAGAGCGCGTTGCCGTACGACGGGTAGTGAACGTCGGGGTCGAGGACGGTCGGCACCATGCGCGGGCTGCCACCGCCGAGACCGGCCGTGACGGCAATGTACTGTTTGCCATCGATGCTGAAGGTCAGCGGGAAGCCCTGGACGGAGGTGCCGAGACGCGTCTCCCAAAGAGTCTTGCCGGATTTGACGTCGATGGCGCGGAAGACGCGGTCCATATCGCCGACAAAGGCGATGCCGGTGGCGGTCGAGAGAATCGCAGTCATGAACGGCGAGTGCTGACGCACGGACCAAAGTTCTTTGAGTGTGCGGACATCGTAGGCGGCCAGCTTGCCGACGTTGCCGTTCGAGCCTGGTGAAGAGTAGAAGCGCCGCGAGGCCCCACCCGCGCTGCCGCCGCCTTCCTTGAGATCGATCTTCTGCGCGTTCATTTCCTGGCAGCTTTCGGCGACCGGAATGATCAGAGAGTTGGTGCCGGGGTGGTAGCTCATGGCGTGCCAGTTGTGACCGCCTTCGGAGGTCGGGCAGCTTTGAATCCACTGGCCGTATTGCTGTTCGACGATGTCGTTGCGATAGTGCGGCTCACCGGTCACGGGATCGTAAGAGTCGTAGATGTTCTGGAAGACGGTTTCTTTGTGGCCCAGGTATTTGCCGGTCTTGCGGTCGTTCTTCCAGAGCACACCGGCTTTGCCGGCGCTGAAGACAAGCTTCTGACCGTTGTCGTCGACCAGGACGCGCTCGAAGACTTCGTCGAGATCGAGCGATTCGCCGGGGGCGTGATTGTAATACCAGGCCAGCTTGCCGGTGTCGAGATCGAGAGCGACGGTGGAGTTGGCGTAAGCTGTGCCGCCGTTACCGGATTGACGGCTGATGCGCATCCAGGGCTTCGACTGCGCGACACCCCAGTAGGTGAGGTTGAGGTCGGGATCGATACTGCCGGTGATCCAGGTGTCGCCGCCGGCACGAAAGAGATTGGGGAGTTTGCCCCAGCTGTCGCCGCCGGGTTCGCCATCCTTCGCAATGGTGTAGAACTTCCAGAGCAGCTTGCCGGTCTCAGCGTCCCAGGCGCTGATGAAGCACTTCTCGTCGCGGTACTGATCGCAGAGAGAGCCGCCCAGGCCCTGGATGAGTTTCCCCTTATAAATAATGGGCCCGCTCGAGGTGCTGTAGCTGCCGTTGGTGCGGTCGCCGATGACGGTGTCCCAGACGTTCTTGCCGGTGCGCGCGTCGAGAGCCCAGATGTGGGCGTCGCTGGTGGTGATGTAGACCTTGTCGCTGTAGAGAGCGAGGCCGCGCTGCGAGCTGCCGTTGGCCTGGGTGCCGACGCGGTTCTCCCAGATCAGATTGCCGGTTTTGGCGTCGATGGCCTGCACGATGTTGCCGGGGTTATTGATGAAGATCACGCCATTGTGTTCGAGAGGGGCAGACTGGTTGGTGCCTTCGTTCATGGCCCAGACCCAGCGCAGCTGGAGATCTTTGACGTTGGCGGCGGTGATTTGATTCAGGGTGGAGTAGTTGTGGGCTGCGAGGTCGTGGCGCAGCATGATCCACTCGGTGGGATCGGGATTGCGCATGATGGCATCGGTGATCGGCGTGTAGGTTTTCACCGTGCCGGGGACAGTGAGGCCGCGCGGAGTGGCCGGGACCGGAGCCTCGGCGCGTCCGCCGAGTGGTTCATTGGCAGCGCCGCGGCCACCACGACCGCCGCGTCCACCTTGAGCACCCCCACCCTGCGGAGCCGCTTGTGCAACCTGGAGACGCTGGCCCGTGGCAATGGAGCTGATCTGTACGGTGGCGGCGGCAGTGAGCGGCTGATTGCCGGCGCGCGCACCGTTCGAATCGAGAATGAAGGCGGCGATGGCGAGGTAGGTGGGTTCGCCGAGTCCGCCGGGATTGGTGGGAGGCATGGAGCCTTCGAGGAAACCGACGAGGTCCTTTGTGGTGCGATTGCCCCAGCTGCCCATGAAGAGACCGCCCTGGAGCGCGGAGGCATCGTTGCGTCCACCGAGGTCGGCGCCGTGGCATCCGGCGCAACTGGCCTGATAGGCGGCGCGGCCGGTGTCGACCTGCGCGGCGGTGAAGGGGCCGGGCTGCTGCTGAGAGAAGAGCGCCGGCGACAAGATCGCCAGCGGTACAGCCAGCCAGAACAGATTTGTTTTTTTCATGGGGATCGATCTCCTTATTTCAGGAACCAGCCCCAGATGACGCCTTCGGGAGCTTTCTCGCTGTGAATCTCAAGGTAGAGGCCGCCGTGCTGGACATTTTTCAGTTGCTCGGGCGTCAGGTCGACGGAGCCGCTGATATTGCCGCTGGTGGCCTTCGTGATGGTGACATCCGCAAGCGCGGGGCCGCGTACGCCTGCGGCAACGGCGATGTGCAGGTTCGCGGTGGTGGCGCTGGTTTTCAGATCTTCGAATGTACCGGTAATGGTGACCTTCGAGCCTTCGAGGGTGGCGGTTGCGGTGCCGGAGCCGGTGAGGTCGGCGCGCGTGCGGGCGTCGGCGGGGACGGCGGAGAGGCGGGCTTTGTAAGTTTCTTTGGTCTGGGCGGTCAGGGCCGCGATGGACAGGATCAGCAACAGTGCGGTGGCTGAGAGATGCCTTGTGAGTTTCATTGTTTCCTCAGGTTGCGTTCGCGCTCCGCGCCGGGCAGAAGCCCGGCGGCAGGGTCGAAACCCTGCCCCACTAAGAATAAGTAATGAGACTCTGGCTCGGAGGCATTCAAGATTCTACATGTTCCTCAGGCGATGTGCGCGCCGGTGGTGTTCACGTAGACGACGTAGAGCGACTGGCTGGCGGCCATGAAGAGGCGGTTGCGCTTGGTGCCGCCGAAGCAGACGTTGGCGCAGTTCTCGGGGAGGCGAATGATGCCGATCAGTTCTCCGCTCGGCGCGAGGACCTGCACGCCGGGGGCGGCGCCGCACCATAAGTTGCCGTCGACATCGCAGCGCATGCCGTCGGCCGCGGAGGGCGCGCCGCTGCCGGGAACGGCGAGCTGCGCGAATCGCTTGCCGTTGCGGATGGTTTTGCCGTCGACGTCATAGACGCGGGTTTCGCGGCCGGTGCCGGTGTCGGCGATGTAGACCTTTTTATAGTCGGGCGTGAAGCAGATGCCGTTGGGGCCGGTCATGTCGTCGAGCAGCTTGGTTATCTGGCCGGACTGGGGATCGACGCGATAGGCCGCTTCCTTGAGTTCTTTGTCGGCGCGGAAGCCTTCGTAAACGCCGTTGATGCCGTAGGTGGGGTCGGTGAACCAGATGCTGCCGTCGGGATGGACGGTGATGTCGTTGGGCGAGTTGAGGCGCTTGCCTTCGAACTTGTCGGCGATGACGGTGACGGTGCCGTTGTATTCGTAACGCACGACGCGGCGGCCGCCGTGTTCGCAGGAAAGCTGGCGGCCTTCGAAGTCGAAGGTGTTGCCGTTGGAGTAGCCGGAGGGATTGCGGAAGGTGGTGATGCGGCCATCCTCTTCGATCCAGCGCATCTGGACGTTGTTGGGGATGTCGCTCCAGACGAGGAAGCGGCCAACGCCGTTCCATGCGGGGCCTTCTGACCAGAGCGTGCCGGTGTAGAGGCGATGGATGGTGGTGTTGCCGACGACGTAGCGGCCGAAGCGTCGGTCGATGGCGACAATGTCGGGGTCGGGGTAGCGGACGGGGATTTGACCGGACCAGTCGCGCGGGGTGGCGTTGGGGCTAACCGGCTGCTGGGAGCCTTGCTGGGCCAGAGTGGGCAGGGCGGCAGTGGCGCCCAGAGCGGCGGTGAGGAAGGAGCGGCGGCTGGTGTGATGGCGGGTGATCATCGAAAACACTTTACACCCGTTGGGGACTATGTAGGCGAGCCGATGATCCTGAGGACAGAAGTTGTCCGGAATTGCGATTAGACTGGCTCCATGACTACCACCGAAGCCACACTCACTTCCCAGGCGTTACTCGATCACTGGCAGGGCCATCGCAGGCTGACGCGCCGCGTCCTCGAGGCGTTTCCGGAAGACAAACTCTTCAGCTTCCAGATCGGGTCGATGCGGCCGTTTTCAGAGATGATCAAGGAGTTTCTGAAGATGACTGAACCTATTGCGCACGGCGTCGCCACGGGCGAATGGAAGCCGTTCGGCGGTGACACGGATACAGTGAGAAGCAAAGCTGAGTTACTGCGCCTGTGGGATGAAGCCACGGTACGACTCGACGCTATCTGGCCGACGATTCCGCCGCATCGATTTGCCGAGGTCGACAAGGCGTTTGGCCAGTGGGAGAACTCCGGTGTCAACACAATCCTGTACGGGATCGACAACGAAATTCACCATCGCGGACAGGGATATGTGTACCTGCGCGCGCTGGGAATCGATCCGCCTCAGTTCTGGGAGCGCTGAACGTTTCCGAGGCCGGCTCGCAGCAGGAACTTTATAACTAACTGCACCGGCGGCAAGACCGCCGGCGGTACATCAAGAAGCGGGGAGGCGATAGGCGACGTATTCGCCGTTGTAGCCCTGCCCGCTGATCGCGACCACGATGTATTGTCTGCCGTTCAGCAGGTAGGTCATCGGCGAGCCGCTCTGCGGGGCCGGCATGTACACGGCGCCGGCGTCCTTGCCCGTGGCCTTGTCGTAGGCGCGCAGCAAAGCTCCCTTGCGTCCGTCCGGCTGGGTGGCGATTCCCTTCTCGCCCGCGATGAGGAGCGTCTTCGTCACCAACTGTCCGGCCTGGCCCGGCCGTCCGGTTCTGGGAATGTTCTTCCCTTTGAGCGCGGGGTGATCGCGAATGTTGTCCGGCGTGTCGCCGTGCGCGACCTGCCAGAGGATCTCGCCGCGATTGAGATCGATCGCCGTGATGGTCCCATAGGGCGGCTTAGTGAGCGGCAACCCCTGAATATTCGTGCCGCCGCGGCCACCGCCGCCTTCACCGGCTGTGCTGTCCGCGGGACCCGGCATGGACTCGTATTGCGCCTGCCCTGAAATGAAGTTCATATCCGAGCGGCCGTTGTCCGGCGGCAGAAGTCCGATCGGCTGGACGGTGGATTGCGCCGATACATAAGCGATGTGCGTTTCCGGATCGTAGGAACCGCCGGGCCAGTTCGCCCCGCCGCCCGCGGTCGACCGCGTAAGCGTGGCCAGAGGACCTTTGGGGTTGCTGACCACGGGGGGCGTAAACATGGGCCCGATCTTGTAACGCGCTACCAGTTTTACGGCTTCGGCACGCAACTCCGGCGTGAAATCGATCAGATCGTCGATGGACACACCCTGAGGGGCGAAAGCGGGCGGCTTGGTCGGGAAGGGCTGCGTCGGCGAATACCACTCGCCGGGCACAGTGCCTTTCTCCACGGGCCGTTCCACAATTGGCCAGATCGGCTCTCCCGTCTCCCGGTTGAGAACGTACATGAACGCCTGTTTGGTGGGTTGGGCCACGGCCTTCACGGTGCGGCCGCCGATCGTGATGTCGGTCAGAATGGGCGGGCAGGGATTATCCATATCCCAGATGCCGTGATGAATGTACTGGTAATGCCACTTGCGCACGCCGGTGCGCAGATCGAGAGCGACGATGCTTTCGCTGAACAGATTATTGCCCGGCCGATGGCCGCCGTAGTAGTCGCCGGTGGGCATTTCCACGCCGATATAAACCGTGTTGAGCGCCGCATCGACGGACGCCTGGCCCCAGGAGCCGGTGTTGCCCGTGTAAGACCAGGAATCCTGCTGCCACGTGTCCAGGCCGAATTCGCCTGGCTTGGGGATGGTGTGAAAGGTCCACAAACGCCGGCCGGTTTTGGCGTCGAAGCCGCGGACGTAGCCCTTCACGTTGGTTTTGCTTTTGGGCACGCCGCCGGGCTTGTGCGCGGCCCCGATCACGATTACGTTGTTGGCGATGATGGGCGCCGAATGGAGACCGATATCGGGGCTGAGCGGGTCGATAACCTGATCGTCGTCTTCCTTCAGATCGACTACACCGTTCTTGCCGAAGGAAGGCACCGGCGTGCCTGTCTTCGCGTTGAGCGCGATCATACGGTAGCCGGGCGTGACGTAGACGATGCGCTCGTCTGCCCCGTCTGTCCAGTAGGCAAGGCCCCGGCCGGAAAGTGCGCGGGGGGCGGCTGCGCCGCGCGGGCCTTCGTTCTCGTTGTATTTCCACAACAGCTCACCGGTGGCGGCGTCGAGCGCGATGACGGTCCGCCGGGTTCCGGCCGTCGCGTAGAGGACGCCCTTCACCATCAGCGGCGTGCCTTCGAGATTGGCTTCGGGTGTGGGGCCGAGGTTGTCGGTCTTGAATCGCCAGGCGACCTGGAGCTTTGAGAAGTTGCCGGCGTTGATCTGATCGAGCGGCGAGTAGCGGGTGCTGCCGAGGTCGCCGCCGTAGGTGGTCCACTCGCCGTTTTGGGCTCCGGACTGGGCGAACAGACGAAATGCGCAACACAGCGCGAGAATTGCGACAGGCAACGATTTCATGGTTCGGGATTATATATCAATTTGGAGAGGAACTTTTTTGAGTAAAGGCACCGGCGGCAAGACCGCCGGTGGTACAGGGGCGCTACAGCTTGCGCAGGACGAGGCAGGTGATGTCGTCGTGCTGGCGCGTGGCGCCGACGAAGGCGTCCACCGCGGACATCAGGTGGGTAAGGACTTCTTTCGCCGGGCCGGGGGATGAGGCAAGAGACTGCAGCATGCGGGGCTCATCGAATTCTTCTTCGCGCGCGTTCTCGGCTTCGACGAGGCCGTCGGTGAAGATGACGAGGAGGTCTCCCTGTACCAGAGTTGTTTCGCCGCATTCGTAGCGCCTGACCTTTGAAATGCCGAGCGGGAGGCCGCCGGTTTCGAGGCGCTCGATGGCGCCGGAACTGCGACGGAGAATCGGCCAGTTGTGCCCGGCGTTGATCCACGTGAGGTGACCGGTGGCGGGTTCGAGTTCGGCGAGGAAGGCGGTGCTGAAACGGCGACCACCCTGGTTCTGCGCGCAGGCGTAGTCGTTGAAGCGGGCGACGAGATCGAGCAGAGAACCGGGCAGCGCGGAAAGCGTGCGGAGACTCGCCTGGAGAGTCGCCATGACGAGCGCGGCGGGAATGCTCTTGCCGGCGACATCGGCGACGACGAGCAGCAGCCGCGGCTGCTCGCCGGGAAGGGCGGGGCGGAAGAATGCGTCGTAGTAGTCGCCCGCGACGGTATTCTGCGGGCGTGTGGCGAAGGCGATGTCGACGCCCGGAACGACGGGCGGCTCGGCGGGCATGAGCCATCCCTGAATCTCGCGGGCGATTTCGAGATCGCGCTTCATGGTGACGCGGTCGGCGAGTTCGAGAGCCAGCAGGATGAGGAAACCGGCGCCGCCAAAAAAGCGGAAGCCTTCCGTGCTGAAGTGGGTGTCTTCGTCGGAGTAGCTGATGTCAGGGAAGAAAAGCAATACCAGCGAAATCAGAAAAAGCACGCGGCGGCCGGGCGACAGCTTCATCGCCATGGCCCAGATGAGGGCGCGGACGATGCGGAAGGACCAACGGATGCGGGATTCACGTTCCTTTCTGGTCAGGTCCGTGTCGGCGGCATAGAACTTGTACGTGGCATGGGCATCGGCGCGGAACTGGGCCCAGAGCTGCTGCGTGGCCGCACCCTCAGTGACACGCTGCCAGAAGCGTTGCGAGCGTTCGAGGAATGGCATCAGTCGAGGCTGCTGCCGGGGTCTATGTTCATCAGCTTCATGGCGACGAAGGTGGCGAGTTCGTCCAGTGGAAGATCAGACTTTTCCGGGAGATTCTGCGCCGCATATTCGGTGACGACTTTCACCACATCGCGCGCGGGACGCTTCTCATGGAGGACATGAGAGACGGCCTGAAGGACGGCGAGGCTGGCGCGGTCCATGGGCATCAGATTGATGTTAACGTGTTTCGTGCCTGCGTTGCCCACCTGTGCGGGCGAGGCACATTGAGCCGCGAGGACAAGTCCGGTAGAATGAGAAATTCACCCAATAGCGCGCAAGCGTGCAAGGGGAAACGCGGGGCACGCAGTGCGCGTCGTTGCTTTACCGCTCACAACGCCCGGCAATGCCGGAGAAAGAGCGTGGCGAGCTGCGGGTTCGATGGAAAGGAATCGGGATTACATGAAATCAATCAGGCCGATGAGCCTGACAGTTGCGCTGGTTTACCTCTGCGTCCTGGCAGCGGTTTTGTCGGCGCAGAACGCCCCGGCTCCCGCGCCGGCGCAGCCTCCGCAGCCAACGGCGCAGCGGGCTCAACAGCCGCCGGCGCAGCCGAACCGGAATAATCCCTTCGAGGCGGTGCCGCAGGGGGCGCCCGCGGCTCCCGGGCAAGGGGCAGCTACGCCACCGCAGTTTGAGGCGCCGAAGGCGCCGGAGGCGGGATTCGAACAGCCGGGAGTGGGATCGAACACGATCGAGGGAATAGAATTCCGCGGGGCGCGGCGCGTTCCGCAGGACACGCTGCGGGCGATGATCTTTTCCAAGTCCGGCGATCCTTATAACGAAGAGACGCTGCGCCGGGACTTCATGGCGCTCTGGAACACGAACCGCTTCGACGATATCCGGCTGGAGACGGAGCGGGGCGACAAGGGCGGTGTGATTGTGCGCTTCGTGGTGACGGAGCGGCCCGTGATCCGGGACATCAAATACGACGGGGCGAAGTCGGTTTCAACCTCGGATATTCTCGACCGGTTCAAGGAACGCAAGGTCGGGCTGACGGTGGAATCGATGTACGACCCGAACGTGATCAACCATGCGGCGGTTGTGATCAAAGAGCTGCTGGCGGAGCACGGACACCAGTTTGCGACGGTGGATCCGCAGCTGCGGCGCATCCCTCCGTCGTCGCTCGAAGTGGTGTTCAACATTATGGAAGGGCCGAAGATCAAGGTCGGCGAGATCACGATTCTGGGGAACAAGGCTTTCTCGAGGCGCCAGGTGGTTACGGCGATGAAGAACATGAAGCCGTTCGGCATCCCGCATTCGATCTTCCTTGAAGAGCTGTTCCCGGCGACTTTTGACGCGGGGAAGCTGGAAGAAGACAAAGAGCGCGTGCGCGACGCTTATCAGAAGGAAGGCTACTTCACCGCGAAGGCGCTTGACCAGACGCTGAAGATCCGCGATGTGGGCGGCTATAACGGCGGCTTCCACATCCCGCTGTTCAAGGAGAACAAGCCGGGAAAGGTAGAAGACATCACGCTGCCGGTGGAAGAGGGCAACCGCTACTATCTGGCAAAAATCGACTTCGAAGGCGTGAAGCTGTTCAAGTCACCCGATTTTCTGGGGCGCCTTTTTCAGATGCAGCCCGGCGATGTTTTTTCTACCGGGAAGCTGCGCGACGGCCTGAAGAACCTGACCAAGGTGTACAGCCAGTTCGGCTACATCGACTACGTGGCGGAGCCGCAGATCGACATCGTGCCGAACTCGAACAAGATCAACCTGACTCTGAACGCGGATGAAGGCAAGCAGTTCTTCGTGCGGCGCATTGAATTCACCGGAAACACGACGACGCGTGACAGGATCATCCGGCGGCAGATATTGATCGACGAAGGCGACGTTTACAACTCGACGCTGTGGGACGCGAGCATTCTGCGCCTGAACCAGCTGGGCTATTTCGAAACGCTGAAAGAGAACGACTCGTACGAGCTGAAGCGCAATCCGGGTACGAACACCATCGACATCAATCTGAAGGTGAAGGAACGGGGCAAGAACTCGATCAGCCTGAACGGCGGCGTGTCGGGCGTTTCGGGAACGTTTATCGGCGCCAACTACACGACGAACAATTTCCTCGGTCTGGGCGAGACGCTGACGCTGCAGTCGCAGGTCGGAACGCTGCTCGACCGCGTGACGCTGGGCTTCACGGAGCCTTATCTGTTTAATCGCCCGCTGTCGGCGGGAATCACGGTTTATCTGAGCCGGTACAACTACAACGAAGCGCGGCAGGAGTCGCTGCTGACCGGCCAGAATCTGACTTCGTTTTACAACGCGCTGGGCAGCGCGAACATTCTGAACTACGTGCAGGATTCAAAGGGCGTCACGTTTTCGGTGAGCTACCCGATTCTGCGCACTTTCGCGCGGTTCGGGGTGGCGCTGGGATACGACATCTCGAACATCACGCCGGAATCGCAGGGCGCCACCACTTATTTCGACTATCTCGACTTCCTGCGCGTAAACGGACCGAATGCGCTGAACGGCATCAAGACGCTGAGCATCACGCCGTCGTACAGCTACAACTCGAAAAACAATTTTCTGAATCCGACGGCGGGCAAGAGCATTTTCTTCTCTATCAAGGCATCGGGCAGCCTGCTGGGCGCGAACGTGAATTCGATTCAGCCTACGTTCGACGGGCAGTATTATCACAAGAGTCCGCGGTGGCCAAAGAACGTGCTGGCGTTCCACCTTCTGGCCACGACAGTCACGGGATTCGGCGGCAAGGATGCACCCCCGTTCGCCCGCGCGTTCATCGGCGGGGAGAACGACATCCGGGGATTCGACTTCTACAGTGTTTCGCCGATCGCATTTCTGCCCAGCAGCGCGAGCATCAATGTGCTGAATCCGGACGGGAGCCAGCGGACGCAGCAGGCGATTGTGGGCGGCGTGCAGTCGACCGTAAGCGTCGCGCAGCAGATACCGGTCTATCAGATCATCACGCCCGGCGGCGATTCGCACGCGGTTTTCAACTTTGAATACCGCATTCCGCTGGTGGGGCCGGTCTCGCTGGTGCCGTTCTTCGACGCGGGCGTGAACCGGGTGCTGTACAAGAACCAGCTGACGGTGAATCCCGGCCAGGTGACGAATCTGAATGCGCAGTTTCCGCAGGCCGATTTCAAGGCGGGCAATGTTCCGATAGCCCCCGGCACGCAAAAGATCCGCATGTCGACCGGCATCGAGTTCGATGTGATCCTGCCTGTGGTGAATGCGCCGTTCCGCGTGTACTATTCGTACAATCCATCGGTTGTGCGCGAGTATCTGCAGCCGCCGATTGTGTTCGATCCGTCGACGTTTCCGAATGCAGCGACGCTCGATAACGCGGTGGCGTCATACGGGACGGCATATCCGCTGTTCGAAAAGAGAGGGACATTTCGATTCACGATTGGAAGGACCTTCTGATTATGCCCGAGCAGCGGTTCACGATCGGCAGGACGTTCTGACGGGGCCCGCGCGGCGGGGGCAGCGGTTATATTAACCTTGAATTTCGGGGCCAAGAGTTTCGAAGGAGTTAAACGTGAGAAGTGAACGCATGCTGCCGGTGGCAGCTCTGGTGGCATCTCTGGTATTTTCCGCGGGCGCGGCGCAGGCGCAGGCACAGGTCAAGATCGGCGTGATCGATATGCAGAGCGCGCTGCTGAGCACCAAGGAAGGCCAGAAGGCGGTAGCCGAACTGAAGGCGAAGTTCGCGCCGAAAGAGGCGGAGTTTCAGAAGCGCTCGCAGGAACTGCAGGCTAAGCAGGAGCAGTACCGCAAGACGGAAAACACGATCAGCGAGGAAGCGAAGGCGACGCTGGCACGTGACATCGATACGATCACCAAGGCGCTGCAGCGCGACACGGAAGACGCGCGCGCGGACGTGGATCAGGACCAGCAGAAAGTTCTGAATGAACTTGGCCAGAAGATGATGCAGGTGCTGCAGAAGTATGCGAACGAGAAGCAACTGACGCTGGTGATGGACGTGAGCGGGCAGCCCAGCAATATTCTGTTTGCGTCGAGCACGGTGGATATTACGCGGGACATCATTACGATGTACGACACCGCGCCGCCGGTGACGAACGTGGCCAGGCCCTCAGCGAATATCTCGTCCGCACCCGCGCCGAAGCCCGCGGCGCCAAAACCGGCCGCTCCGGCGGCGCCGAAACAGCCCTAAGCGCAACTGGGGCACGCGAGGCTGCGGGCAACAGGTAAAGGCACCGGCAAGGACAACCGGCGGTACACTAGAGCGAGGGAGGTCGCATGAAGTCTCTCGGGGTTACCATCTGCGCGCTTATTTCCGCGAGTCTGGTTTCAGTTGCACCTGCGGCGGCGCAGTACAGCATGCGGACCGGGTCTCTGGGCGGATCGAATTCAGCGAGGGCTTCCAGCCGTCCGCTGGGAGGATTCGGGCCGGGATACAATGCCCTCAACCGTTACTCCAGTAACACTTATCGCGGGCCGCTGTACGGTTATCCCTACGCCTACTCGGTTTGGGTGCCGGACTACTACGACTACCTGAACTATCAGAGCCAGTACACGGGACCATACCCTGTGCCTGCCGATCCGTACGCGCCTCCGCCTGCGGCGGGCGCGCCGCAGCAGCCGGTCATCATCAATCAGTATTTCGGCGGGCCGCCTCCGGCGCAGATGAATGCACAGCAGGGTTATGCTCCCGGCTATTCTTCCGATAATGGCAATGCCAGTGCGCAGGGGACAGGGGGGACAGTTGCCCCCACGCAGAACTACTATCTGATCGCATATAAGAATCACGAAGTGTATTCGGCGCTGGCCTATTGGGTGGAAGACAAAACGCTGCATTACGTGACGACGCAGAATACGCACAACCAGGCGGCGCTCAATCTGATCGACGTCGAGCTGACGAAGAAGCTGAATCAGCGGAACGACGTGCCGTTTTCTATCCCGGGGGAATAGCCGCTGACCGCGGGGCAGTGAAAGCCGCCAGGAATGGCGCGTCGCCTTCGAGGAAGTCCCAGGTTGCGAGGGATTCCGGGTTCTCCCAGACGATGCGGTCGAAGATGCGGTTTTCGATGGCGCCGCTCCAGGTTGCGACTTCGAGGAAGATCAGCAGGATTTCGCTTTTTCCAGGGTAGGCGAATTCGTAGCGCATGAGTTCAGTGCCGGGTTCGGATTCAATGCCAAGTTCTTCGCGGAGCTCGCGGGTGAGAGCGGCTTCGGGAGATTCTCCCGGCTCGACCTTGCCGCCAGGGAACTCCCATTTGAGGGCGTGAGGCTGGTCGGCGCGGCGGCGGCAGATGAGGACTTTGCCGTTGCTGCGGAGGATGGCGGCTACAACCGTGGTCATGGGATTAATGTAACGCCTCAGGCCTGGAGTGGCGCTCGACCAGGGCCACTCTGCGGGGGAGGGCACCAATCCGGCTGATACCGGATTCCTTTCTATGTAGGAGGATACGCGCGCCAATTCGTCGCGGGAGCGAATCCAGTGATCGTAGTATTCTCGTTGCCAAAACGGGCCAGGTGGCAATTCAAGGATCTTTCGCGCGCGGACTGCCGTTGCGGTCTTAAGCCAGCGAAGGGCTTCAGACAGCGGATCGATTGGTCGGAGGACTAGATGCACATGATTTGGCATCACTACCCAGGCGCCGAGCTCCCAGGAGTTGCGGACTTCTCCGCCGTAGTGGAGTGCGTCGACGAACATGGCCGCGACGCGTCCGTCCGCCAGCCAGTGCGGGCCGCATTTTGTGCGGTCAAGCTGACGGTCGAATTCGGCGAAGGCTTTGCCTGGGTGCGGATCGTCGTGGAGGACCGCCGGTGGTGCTATCGGGATTGAGCCTGCCAGACGAAAGGTTACGAATACCGGTTGACCTTCCGGGGCGATGTGCGGGAGTCGTCTTCGCCAGAACATAAAAGAACCGGCGACAAGATCGCCGGCGTTACAGTAGTGGTCGTATTTCCTGAATGTCTCCGGAGCTGATCGAACACTACACGAATCCGCGCAATGTGGGCGAACTCGGGAAGCCCGCCATCACGGTCGAGGTGTCGAATCCCGTTTGCGGGGACATCCTGCGCCTGTCTGTGCTGATCGAGGACGGGCGGGTGGTGAAGACCGGATTCAAGGTGCGCGGGTGTACGGCGTCGATTGCGGCGGGGTCGGCGCTGACTGAGATCATCAGCGGCCGGGATAAGAATGCCCTGCAGAGAGTGCGTGCATCCGACGTCGAAGCGGCAGTCGGCGGGCTTTCGAACGAATCGAAACACGCGGCGGCGCTGTGTGTCGACGCGGTGCGCGCGCTAGTGGCTCAGTTTCCGGTTTAGGAGATCGAGCGCCATCTGCGCGGCGAAGGCGCGGATGCGGGGACGGTCGCTGGTGGGCCAGTGGCGATGGAACGCGACTGTTTCGACGGGGCCGGCGAGAGCCACGTGAATGGTGCCGACAGGCGCCTGGTTGCCGTCGGTGGTGGGTCCGGCGTTGCCTGTGACCGAGATGGCCCAGGTGGCTCCGGTGCGGCGGCGCGCGCCAATGGCCATGGCTTCCGCGGCCTCTGCGCTCACGGTGCCGAAGCGTTCGAGGAGTTCCGAAGACACGCCGAGCTGGTCGATTTTCATGCGCTTCGAATACGTGATGAAACCGCCGAGAAACCAGGCGGAACTACCGGGGACGCTGGTGATGCGCTCGGCGAGTCCGCCGCCGGTGGCGCTTTCGGCAACCGCAAGAGTGGCGTGAGAGGCGACGAGCTTGTGGCCGACGACGGCTTCGAGCGGTTCGCCGTTGCGCGAGTAGATACGGTCGCCGAGTATGGCGTCGATTTTCGCGCCGACTTCGGCGAGCAGCACGATGGCTTCCGCTTCCGTCGAGCAGCGCGCGCGCAGATGCACCTGCATGTCGCCGTTGTGGGCGAGGATGGTGGTGACGGGGTTCGAGTAGCGCTTGTAGACGGGCGCGATGGACTGATCGAGCTCGGATTCGGACATGCCGGCAATGCGCAGTTCGAGAGTGCGGATCGCCAGCGGCGGGAGGATGCGCTCGAGACGCGGCAGGCACTGGCGCGTGAACATCGATTTGAGCTCGTGGGGCGGGCCGGGCAGGCTCATGAGTACGCCGCCGCCGTCTTCGATCCACTGGCCGGGTGCGGTGCCGCGGTCGTTGGAGAGAATGTGCGCGCCTTCGACGATCATGGCCTGACGGCGATTGATTTCGGGCATGGCGCGGTTCATGGCGCGGAAGCGCTGCTCGATGCCGTCGTTGATTTCGGCGTTGAAGATCTGGCGGCGGTCGAGGGCCATGGCGATGGCGTCGCGCGTGAGGTCATCTTCAGTGGGGCCGAGGCCGCCGGAGAGGACAACGAACTGCGCGGCGCCAAGAGCGCGGCGGATGGTGCCGGCCAGGCGCTCGAGATCGTCGCCGATCACGTGTTTGGCGGTGACTTCGACGCCGAGGTTGTTGAGCTGCTCGGTGAGGAAGAGGGAATTGGTATCGACGCGCTTGTGCGTCAGCATCTCGGAGCCTACTGCGATGATTTCGGCGTTCATTTTCGGATAAAGAACTAAAACCGGCGGCAAGACCGCCGGTGGTACAGGCTAATAGCCACGGACGCCGACATCGACGCGGAAGATCGCGCTGGTGGTCGAGACGATCATGGCGCGCGAGGGAGAAAACGCCAGGCCCACAATGCCGGGGCCGGAAACGAAGAGGTCCGCTTTGCGGTCGGGCGTAATGCGCACGACACCCTTGCGGCCCTGCCAGGAGGAAGCGGAGTAGAGATTGCCGTCGACATCGAAGGCCATGCCCTGCGGACGGCCGAGTCCGCGATAGAAAGTTTCCACGTCGCCATTGTCCTTCACACGGTAAATGGCGTCGAAGCTCGACGTGGTGGGGCCGCTGACGTAGAGGTGTTGATCGGGTCCCCAGGCGAGATGGTAGGCGGAGATGGAGGGCTCGATGGTGGCGAAGACGAAGATCTGGCGGCCGGGGCTGATCTTGAAAATGGTGCCGCTGCGGTCGCCGACGTAGAGGTTGTTTTCGCCGTCGAAACAGATGCCCGTGGCGACGCCCATGCCTTCGACAAAAACGGACATGCTGCCGCCGGGGGTGACCTGATAGACGACGCCGTCGAAGCGGCTCGAGATATAGATGAGACCGTCGCGGCCGATGGCGATGCCGGTGGCGTTCATCATGTCGTTGATGAATGGTGTGGCGTTGAAGTTGAGATCGATGCGATAGACGGCGACGGGAACTTTCTGGCCGCGGGATCCGCTGAAAGTGGTGTAGATGTTGCCGATCGAATCGACAGCCGGGCTGGTGACGGGGTGCAGGTTGTCGGCGATCTGGATGCCGATGTCGCAGGTCCAGGCGTCGCTGATCTGGGTGCCGTTTTCCACGATCAGTTCGCCGGCGGAGGCGCCTTCGGGAACCTTGACGATCACGAGCGAGCTGGAACCGATGACAACGGGTGCGGTGACATCGCCGATGGTGACGTGAGGACGATCGTTTGTGGTGAGACCCTTTCCGCGGATGTAAAGTTCGCCGCCGGTGATGGCGGCCTCAGGCTGGACCCCGGAGATGACCGGCCTGCCATTGGATTCTTTTCGGATTGCCATGGTTATGAACGGAAATGAATACTACTGACGATTGAACCATATCTGGAACGCGAATAAGACGACGGCGGCGTAAACGCCGGCCATGATGTCGTCGAGGACGATGCCCGCGCCGCCGGGAATGCGCTCGATGCGGCGGATGGGCGGAGGCTTCCAGATGTCGAAGAGGCGGAAAAGCCCGAACGCTAGGGCGAACGTCAGAAGATTGAAACGTGCCGCGCCGGCGAGCGTGAGCCATTGGCCGAGGACTTCGTCGATGACGACGAACTGCGGATCCTTGCGGCCAGAGGCTGTGGCGACGGTGCCGGCGGAAATAATTGCCGGGTAGAGAAGGAGCAGGGCGAGGGTTGCAAAGTGCAGCGGCCCGAAGCCGGCGCGCGAGAGCGGCCAGGCGATCAGGATAGCGGCGAGAGAGCCGACGGTGCCGGGGGCGAAGGGGGAGAGTCCGCAGCCGAAGAAGGTGGCGAAAAGCTTGGCCAGTCTAGTCTTCATCCGGCTCGGTATATTCGGGCTGGGGACGAGCCGGAGTCGAGATGACGTATTTCTCCATCGCCCAGTTGCCGAGGTCGATTTCACGGCAGCGCGGACTGCAGAACGGGGCTTCGGGGTCGGTGAGATTGACGGGCTTGCGGCAAATCGGACATTGCACGGGCATCACCTCGCGGGGATTTGATTGGGGATGACGAAGGCCGGTGCGATGTTGATGAGCGCGGGCGCGGCGGGGCGCGGGGTGGCTTCGGTGGATTCGAGAAGCGTGCCGATCAGGTCGTAATCGTGAGCTTCGGTGATGCGGAGGGTGCGCATCTGGCCAGGCGCGGGGGCAGCGCCTTCGACATCGTTAATCAGGACAACGCCATCGATTTCGGGGGCCTGCGTGGAGAGGCGGGCCTGCCAGAGGAGATCGGTGTCGGGCGACGGGCCTTCGACGAGCACGGGCAGATCGCGGCCAATCATGGTGCGATTTTTGGCGCGGGAGATTTTGCGTTGAATCGCCATCAGGCGGCGCTTCCGATTGTGGATGGTGCGGGCGTCGACTTTTCCATCGAGCGCGAAACTTTTGCTGGTGTCTTCGTCTGAGTAGGAGAAGACCCCGAGGCGGTCGAGCTGAGCGGCCTCGACGAACTGGCAGAGGGTATCGAAATCGGCATCGGTTTCACCGGGGAATCCGGCGATGAAACTGGTGCGGATGGCGACACCCGGAATAGTGCGGCGAATGCGCTCGATGAGCTTCAGAAAGATGTCACCCGACGCGCCGCGCTTCATGCGTTTCAGCACCGGCGCGCTGGCGTGCTGCAGGGGCATGTCGATGTATTTGACGAGATCGGCGTGTTCAGCGATGGTGTCGAGCAGCTTCTGCGTGACTTTGTTGGGGTAGGCGTAGAGGAAGCGGACCCATTTCGCGTGCGGCGTTTCGATTTGCGCGAGACGGGCGAGTAACTGGGCCAGACCGTCTTTGAGGCCGAGGTCCTCGCCGTAGCAGGTGGTGTCCTGACCGATGAGATTGATTTCGCGCACGCCCTGGGAGAAGAGGCGGGTGGCTTCGGAAATGACCGATTCGAAGCGGCGGCTGCGGAATTTCCCGCGGTACTGGGGGATGACGCAGAAGGTGCAGGGATGGTCGCAGCCCTCGGCGATTTTGAGATAAGCAAAATGACGGGGTGTGGCGAGGATGCGCGGCGTGAGGTCGTGATAGAGGTAGGGGGCGGGATCGGCCACGGGGTCGTCGATGCCTTCGCAGACTGCGACGATGCGGTCGATTTCATTGGTGCCGATGATGGCATCAACCTCTGGCATGTCCTTGCGGATGTCGCCGCGATAGCGTTCGACCAGGCAGCCGGCGACGATGAGGCGCTGCGCGCGGCCGACCTTCTTGTACTCGGCCATCTCGAGGATGGTGTCGATGGACTCCTGTTTGGCGGGGTCTATGAAGCTGCAGGTGTTGACGACGAGGACGTCGGCCTGATCGGGCTGCGTGGTGAGTTCATGCCCGCGGGTGGCGAGCTGACCCATCATGACTTCGCTGTCGACGAGGTTTTTCGGGCAGCCGAGACTGATGAAACCGATTTTCAAGGGGATGTTTCTATTTTAGCCCGTGACCTCAGGCTTCCTTCGACTGGCCGGCAGGAGATTTCCTGCCAGACAGCAGAAGGTGAATAGCGAGCGGGACTTCGTCCGGATGCGTGGCGCACCAGACGATGATGCTGTTCAGTTTCATTTCGTCATCGGCCATGGCGCTGATTTCGACCAACTCGGCTTCGACGTCCTGGGGATCTCGCATGAAACTTCAGTTTACTAACCCCGCCGGCGGCAAGACCGCCAGCGGTACATCGCTACTGCAGTCTGAAGTTGATTTCGATACTGGCGCGTACGGCGACGGGCTCCCCGTTCAGGGTGCCGGGCTGGAAGTGCCACTTCGCGACTGCTTCGATGGCTTTCTGGTCAAGTCCGGAGCCAACGCCTTTGACGATGCTGATATCGTGCGCCAGTCCGTCGGTGCCGACCACCACGCTGAGGAGTACCGTTCCGTCGACCTTGGCGGCTCTGGCTTCTTCGCTGTACTGCGGGTCTTCCTTGTACAACACCTTCGGAGAGGCGACGCCCTCAGCCATTGTATAGACGTGTCCGGCAGCAGCCTGGGCGCTGCCGTCACGCAGACCGACGGTGGCGAAAGCGGCAAGGACAACGGCGAAGGCCGCGGTGGTGCGAATCAGATTGCGGCGTGAAGTGGAGCGGGCGATGCTCTGGTCGAGCAGGCGCGCGATGCGGGATTTCAGGTTCGTTTGCGTGGTCATGGAACATCCTTGCGGGAGAGTTGAATGCGTTGAGGTTTTCGCCACGGCAAGCAGGGCCTCGGCGTAAGCTGCCGGTTCAAAACCGGAGAAGAGAACGGCGTCGTCACAGGCGGTTTCCTGGAAGTCGTGGAGGCGTGAGGAAAGCATCCATACGAGCGGATGGAACCACCAGACTGCACAGGCGATGCGGGCGATCAGGATGGTCCAGAGATCGTGGCGGTGGACGTGCGTGAGTTCGTGGCGCACGGCGGCATCGAATTGCCATGCGGGCCATGCGGAGGATGCGCGCGGCATCAGGACGCGGGGGCGCAACAGGCCGCACACCACCGGGACGCTGACATCAGCCATGTAGAGGGAGTCAGAGTGAACCGCTGTGGCGGACCGGACCAGGCGCGCCATCTGCAGGTGGCCGATCGTGAGGCGAATCAGGAGAGCGATGCCGCCGAGCGCCCAGACGATGAGGATCAGGGCAGAGGGCGGCCAGTGCGCCGCGCGGGCCACAGAGTGACTTGTCGCGTCGATGGCGGGAAGACGGATCGCGAATGCGGTGGACACGGGGGCCGGGATCAGGGACGTCAGCGGGATCAGGAGCGAGCCCGCCAGAGCGCATACGCAGAGAAGATGGCGCATGGCCGCTGTGGCGCGCTTCAAGAAGTAAAGCAGCGCGAGCGCGGCGGCGAAAAGCAGCGTGATTTTGGCGAGGATCAGCAGCATTTATGTTCTCTCCTTACGGGCGCGGCGGATCATGCGTTCCAGATCGAGCAGGTCTTCGTCTGAAAGCCGGGAGGTCGACGGGTCGACAAAGGCGGCAGCCGCGGCTTTGGCGGACCCACCGAAGAAGGTGGCGACCAGGCGGTCGATGGCGGATTTGGTGGCTTTCTCGCGGGTTTCGACGGGGAGGTAGATGTAGCGCAGGCCTTCTTCGACGTGGCGAACGTGGCCTTTGCGTTCGAGCACGCGCAGGATGGTGCGGACTCCGGAATAGCTCGGCTGGCCGGGCAGGCGTTCCTGAATTTCCGGGCCGCTGGCGCGGCCGAGGGAGAAGAGGATGTCCATAATCTGGCGCTCGCGGCGGCTAAGAGTCTCGCTCATATGTTTAAAAATTAGCAGCCTGCGTTGAAATTAGCATCCGGGCGCGGGAGTGTCAAGAGGGATTATTCTTTCGTGGTTCTTTGCCGGGGAGCGCGGCCGGGTTTTCCTGCACGCGTTCGCGGTAGCGGCCGCGCATGCCGGAGCCGAGCGCGACTGCGGATTCGCCGTAGCGGTCGCGCAGTTTGTCAGCGGCTTCGAGTGCATGGCGCCAGCGTTCGGTACGGGCGCCCAGGGAGCCTGAGTCAAAGCCGAGGTCGAGCTGGCCCGGGTCCTTTTCGAATCCGGAAGTATGTACGCCGAGAAGGCGGATGGCGCGGCGCGGGTCCCAGTTAGTGCGGAGAAGACTGCGGGAGTGCTGGATGAGATCGATATCGAGCTGCGTGGGCGCGGCGAAGGTGTGGGCGCGGGTGATCGTCGAGAAGTCGGAATAGCGGAGTTTGAGCTGCAAGGTGCGCGCGCAGAGGCCGCGTTCGCGCAGGCGGCGGGCGACTTTTTCGGCGAGATGGGTGAGCGTGGCTTCGAGCTGGGCGGGGTCCTTCGTATCGGTGTTGAAGGTGTGTTCGTGGCTGAT